>ERZ1292633.876-Hain-H41-02um-R1-876-length-33580-cov-5_pt1 | contig 33580 bp, 21 predicted proteins | sample MGYA00564406_ERZ1292633 | MGnify/ENA primary metagenome ERZ1292633 (study PRJEB36523, sample SAMEA6512639) | groundwater metagenome | collected 2019-01-08 | study: AquaDiva: Metagenomics assemblies of 32 groundwater samples
AATACTATAGAAGGGACAATAACAGATAAAACAGGGATAGATATTGCAAGTATTCCAACTTCTGTTCAAGATGGTGATAAAACTATTTCTATTGTTGTAAAACCTAAGAATGATAAAGAGGTTAATTTTACTGGAATTATTAGTAATTTTGATGCTGAAAAACTTAATGATGAGCTTGAAAGAAAATTACTTGAATCTTCTGTTGGTGGTACTATGGAAGATAATGTTAAAGATGTTTTTGGTAATATTGCCCCAGAAATGGAAATTAATTTTTATGGAACAAATAGTAACGAAAATATTACTAATGAAGGTTTTTCAACTAAAAAAGGTGTTAATAATCCATTAGAACCTATTAAAGATGCAATTGGAGATGTATTTAATTATATAAAAGATAATTTGAAAGATTCAGTAGAACCAAAAACAAAGGAAGAACAAGAAAAAAAAGAAAAAGAGCAAAAAGATAATGAAAGAGAAAAAGATGAAAAACGTAATGTTTCTATTAGCATAAATAATACAATAGGAAAACAAACTCTTCAAGTTGGAAAAGGTTCAAATAATTTAAGATTTTATACAAGAATAGTTTTTAAAGATCCAAGTGCAAAAAATACTCTTGTAAATACAATTACAATAGATTCTGCTCAATTATTCATAAGTCGTCTTGATAAACCAAAAGCAGGTGAAGTCATTTTTTCAAGTATAAAAATTTTTGATGAAAGTAATATATCAAAAACATTAGATTCTACATCAAGTGTTTTTTTAAATCGTGCAGTTTGGTATGGAAGTATAAGAAATGAATCTCAATTAAGAGATTTATCTAAAGACGATTCTAAAAACCCTGTTTTTCTTGGACCTCCTTTTGCCTCAACAGGAGCTTATCAAGTATTTCTTACATTAAAAGGAATGAAAAAAAATGGTAAGCATCTTAGAGAGTATGCCTCTAAAAAGAAAGCAAATGGTGAAATTGTACAAGGAAAGCCTTATAATGAAGCAAAAGCTTATTTTAATGTATCTACTTCAATTCCTAATATTTACAATCAAAAATTTAATACTCAATTTAATCAAAAAATACCTGAAATAATAATAAAACCATCAAATTCAATAAAAGCTCATATACGAGAAAGGCATGATGCTAATTTTTTGACAGCTTTTCAATTTATTAGAGCGTATGAAATTATTAAAAAAGATACTGTTGTTGATCTTGGTAATAATAAGCAAACAGGGCTTATAGATATTGGAGGTGGTGTTGGAAATACTCGAATATATGAATTTAGAAAAGGTGAAAAAAATGCAAAAGGAAGCCCATTTTATATTGATCATGAAATATTTTTAGGTAAGGATAGAGATGTTGAACCTCCTATAGTAAAGAAGGATGGATATGTTGAATCTATAGCAAATATGACAGATGCAAATGATTTTTGGGATAAAGGTGAAATAGAAGGTGTTAGAAATGGTTTGATAATAAGAGTTAGCTTTGATTCAACTTATTCTATCTCTACTGCTTTTCCAAAAACAAAATCTGGTGAAGGTATAGAATTAGAAAATTATTATTTTAATAAGGGTTTAAGTAATTTAATTAATATTTTTAATAAAAGTTCTGATTATTCAAAAGGTAAAATTGAATCTGATATTTTTAACCCTAAATTTATAATAAATTTTACAACTATGGGAAATAGAATAAAAGATACTAAAAAAGGTAAAAATGTTGTTTTGATGGCAAAAGATTCAGATAATAAAGATTCTATTTTTAAGGAAATTACAAAAATAAACCCAAAATTAAGGATTAAATAATATGAAAGTAAAATTAATAGAAGAAATAAAAATAGATATTGATTTAGATTGTTTAAGTGTTTCTAGGTTTGATAAAAACAAATTATTAATTTCTGATCAAGCCGAAAAAGGTTTATATATTTTTAAGTATGATTTAAATACTAAAGAGAAATTATATAAATATTTTGATAGTTCTGCCAGTTATTCTTATATCCTTGATGATTTTTCTATTTTCATAGATGATGATGAGTATATAGACGATAAACATTATAAAAAAAATATTATTTTAAATACAGAAACATTTGAAACAAAAATTTTAGGTACTCAAGATCAACAATTATGTAAAACAGGTAATGAGAATTACTTTGAATTTCGTAATGAATTAGAAAAATATACTTTAGATGTAAAAAACGATAAAGTAATAAATTTTGTATTTCCTAAAAATTCTAAATATAAAGAAAAATATAATGATATTGAAAAAGAATTTTATACAAAAAATAATGAAAAAGTTTACACAAAAGAAAATGGAAGAGAAATTTTTCTTATTAATGATAAAGATGAAATAAAATACTATTCATATAGTGAATTTTATTTTTACCCATTAGCAATAACAATAAATAATAAAGTTATTATTGCTGGAGGTGAAATTCTTACTCAAATACCTGAAAAATATACTTCTCAGTATAATGAAAAAGAAGATAAATTAGCCAATATTATAATTTGGGATAAAGAAACAAGTAAAATTATTTATACTTATAAAGGAAGGTTATCTAAATCTTCTCATGTTAGCCCTGATAATATGTATTATTTTGAAAAATTTAATTGTTTAATCTTACAAAATGAATGGGAAGTACTAATACTAGATTTATCAAAAAAAGAAATAATTTTTGAAAGTGGTCAATATTCTTTATATGTAGATGAAGAAAATAATAGATTTGGTGTTTATTCAAATGACAGTGAAAAGAAATTTCCTTTATATGATAGTAAATTATCATCATATAAAATTTTTGAACTAGTAGAAGAATAAAAATGAAAAAAATAATAATAGTATTAATAATAAGCATAATGAATATATCATGTGGAATGACACCAAATATACAAGGAAATAAGTCTAATATTTCATATTCATTAAAAGAAAAAAATATAACAGGAAAAGTTGAGTATAATAGTAATTTTAGAATAAACTCAAAAAATAATAATTTTAAAGTAAAAGATGATTTAATAACAGCAATATCAGATACAACAGTTTCACTTTCTTTTGAAGGAAAAGTTTTAAGTGCTACAACAACAGATAGTAAGGGAAACTTTACTCTTACAGGCGATTTTAGACCTTATAGACCAGAAGATTTTATAGGAAATTTATTTTATACAACAGAATCTTTTATACTTTATCCAAATCAAATTTTTATGTTAGAATCAATAAAAAGAGCAGATAAAAATAAAAATAGACCTGTAACATTAAGAACTTATGTAAAATGGAATGGAACAAGTTGGGAAAGTATAACAGGAGAAAATATAGTAATAAATGCTTTTACAACAGCGGTAGCAATAATAAGCAAAACTAGGACAAAAGAAGAAACATATTACTCTTTTTTAGAAATAACAAATGGAATAGTTTATTCTACAAAAGAAAATGAAACAATAAATTTAGCAAAAATAAGTGGGAAAAACATAATTTTAAAAACAAATAATATTGGTTCTATTGGACAATTATATACCCAAGAAAAAATAGATAATATAGTAGAGTTAATAAAATATTGTATTTTAGAAAATAAAGACCCAATAAGTAGTATATTGTATAAAGAAGAACTTTCAAAAATAATATATAGTATAGACCATTCAAGAGATATAGTTACCCAATTAAATAATGGAGAAACAGAGTTATTAGTTCCAATAAAATGTATAGGTTGCGATATGAAAGATTATGAACCTGAAAAAACAAACTATGTAAGAGGAGAACTAGATAAAGCAAATTTTGAAGGTATGGATCTAAATTTACAAGATTTTCATTTTGCAAATTTAAGAGGAGCAAATTTCAAAAACACGAACCTAAACAATGCTATTTTTTATGCTTCTGATTTAGAAGGAGCTGATTTAAGTAATTCAAATCTTACAGCTTCAAATGTATATTTAGCAACTTTTAAAAATGCAAACTTAAAAAAATCATTATTAATAAACCTAGATTTAACAAAAACAACATTAATTGGAGCAAATTTAGAAGGAGTTGATTTTACTTCTAGTTCTTTTGCAGGAAGATTTATGTCAGAATTTAATTTAAAATATACTATTTTCACACAAACAGATTTATCAAATACAGATTTATCAAAAAACAACCTAATTAAAATAGATTTCAACCAAGCTCATTTTTATAACACAAATATAAGTAACTGTGATTTTACAAAAGCAAACTTAAGTAATACAAACTTAGCAAACTCAAATATGGATAATTCTATTTTTACAGGTACTAATTTTACAAATTCAGATATTTCTGGAAAAGATTTTAGCAATAAAAACCTTATGAATACAAACTTTACAAATGCCTATTTATCAGGAATAAAACTAAAAGGAGCATTAATAGATGGAACAATTTTTACAGGTTCAGATCTTAGTAGTTCAGACCTTTCAGGACTAAGTTTTTTAAGTAAAGATTTTACAGATGTAAATTTATCAAATTCAAATATGACAAACACAAACTTATCAGGTTTGGAACTTTCAGAACATAATTTATCAGAATCAAAACTCATTAACTCAAAAATGATAGAAACCAATTTATCAAATGCAGATTTAAATAAATCAGACTTAACAAATGCAATTATAACAAAAGCTATTTTAGATAATACAGATTTAAGTAATTCTATTTTAACAGGAGTAAAATTTGATAATTTAACCCTAACCTCAACAAATCTTTCATATACAGATTTAAGAACTAACTCTTTTATTAATACTATTTTTGATAGTGTAGATTTTTCTAATTCTAACCTAACAAGTGTAGATTTTAGTAATAAATTATTAATTAATTGCCGTTTTTCTAATTCTAACCTAGAAAACACTATTTTTAGTAAAGCTAGTTTACAAGGTGCAGATTTTACTAATGCAAAAATAACAGGGAGTAATTTTACAGGTGCTAATTTATCAGGAGCTATTTGGATTGATGGAAGAGAATGTGCTGAAGGCTCTATAGGTAATTGTCTTTGAACAGAATTTATAGGATTTTAAGATTAAGCATGATTAAGATTATATTCATTCATTTTATCTCCTTTTTTATGTTTTTTAGTGATAAATAATTAGTGGAGGAACTGATATTGCAGGAGTTAATGTAACTGCTTCGATTGATACAATAAATCGTAGAGCGTCTATTGGAACTCAACAAGAAGTTAATTTAAGTGGTGTACGTTTAAATGTAGCATCTGAAGTTCAAGTTGGAGCAGGAAATAAACCTAATGCAAGTATAAGTGTTAATCATGATCTAGGTAGAAACTCTTCAGTTGGATTTAATTTAGGTAGTCAAAATGGCCAAAGATCTGCAAATATTTCAATAAGAAGCTCTTTTTAAATATTATGATTTAATTTAAGGTTTTACTATAATATTTAGAGAAAATATTTTTAACTAAAAATTATTATTGCAAAATCTCTAGTGTATCGTTTAATTATTATAATTCTATAGCTTAAATTCTTAGTATTTTATTATATTTTTTAATTTTTTTAATATTTATTCAACATTTTTTTTAATTAATCGGATATTTTTGTCATAAGAATTGCCATAATTCTATTATGTTCCAATTTCAAATCATCACAAAATAGATTAATTTCTTTTATATTTTCAGTATATTCTGTTACAACAAATTTTCCAATATATTGAAAAGCGGCAACATCTCTTTTAATAAAAATTCTAATAGGTGTACTTTTATTAGGTTCATTAATTAATAAATTAGCAGCACGTCTTGTTCCTTTACCTTCAGCAACTAAAATTCTTAATTGGTTATCAATATTACATATATTAAGGTTAGGATCAAGACAAGCACAAGTAACAATACCATTTTTGTTTGGTAAAAATATTACAGATCCACCACCAAGCATTTCTTGTATTTGCCTACGAGAATAAATTTCATCAATAAAACACATATTATATTTTCCTCAATATTCATTCAAAGGAATATTTATTATATTACTAATTTTTGATTAAATATACAAAATATTTATTATAATTATGAAAGTTAAGCTAAACGAAACTGATATAAGGAGTTTTTAGAATGAAAAAATTAAAATTACTGAGTTTATTTTTGGTAATGGGGATTTTTTCTTGCCCAATTTTTAATAAAACTGTTAGCAATGTTCCTGTAGAAATAATAAAAATAAAAGAAACTAAGGATATTAAATTATCTTATAAACCATTTATTAGTAATTTATGTTTGGATAGTAATGAAAATTTTTATTTTATTGATGGGAATGTAATCAAAAAGGTAGATCAAAAAGGTAATTTAACAATAATAGCTGGAAAAGAAGAAGATGATTTTTATCCAGAAGATGGAAATATTGATGGTGATTTATCTACAGCTAAATTTGGGGAAATTATTAAAATGAATTATGTTGAGAATGAAAAATTATTTTACTTTGTGGAAAAATTTAAAATGAAAGATAACAAAGATAAATATAATTATTTTGCAAGAAAACTATCAAATAATAAAATAGAAACAATTTATAAAATAGGTAATATTGATAAAAAGGATAATAATTCAAAAAATTATCGAATTAATTTTATTTCTAAAGAGGGTGAAATTTATTTTGAGGAATATATTAGACCAAATTGGTCTGGCATGAAAATAACTAAAGATAATCAAGTTATTAAAGTAGAAGGAAGTGGTAATTTTTTAGATTATGAAGGAACATTTTATTCATTAAGAAATGAAAGTTTAGATAGTTATTCAGAAGACTACAGTCTTTATGTAAGAGTTGAAAATAAATGGAAAAAAATAATTGATGGAACACTCATTCATCATTTGTTAAATATTTCAATTGATAAAAATAATAATGTATATATTGTAGAAGATTTCTTTAGACAAAATTTAGACGGAGATATAATGTCTAATAGCTACCAACCCCCATTAATACATAAAATATCTAAGAAAAACATCTTAGAGTTAAAAGAACCATTAGCTTTATATAAGAAGGAATTTGTAATAGCTGAACTTTATGGTGATGATAGTATTGTTTCAGAACATTCGATCATTGTATCAGAAGATGGAAATAGATTATATGGTTTTAATCAATTTAACAGCAATAATATAGTAAAAGTTAATATAGGGAGTAAAAAATGAGTAAAATTTTAAGTTTTGTAAAAAAAGCAAGTTTGTTTTCTTTTTTATTATTTATATCTTGTATAAATAATCCAGTATCACCATTATACACTCAAGATAAGAACAATAATTCTGTTGATGTTGATAAACTTTATGAGGAGTTTAAACGAAAAAATAAAGAAGAATATTTAGAAAAAATGCGTAATAAAAAAAAAGATACTTTTAATAATATAAATTTTTCTATAAATACTGGTTTACAAAAACAAGATAGCAACAATTTTAGTATAAAATCTGTTAATTTGAATTAATTTATCAAATAGTAATATTAATTTTTTATACCAGTTTTTAACAAAAAAAAGCCTATCAAATCAAAAGTTACGTGAAACGTGTTACGTAACTCAAACCCTGTATTTACGGTAAATATTTAATAATCACTTAATATATTTAATAAACAATTAATATTCAATAAAGGCATTTTGATGAATAAAAACCCTAAAATTACATTGGATAAAAATATTAAAAAATATGTAGCTTATCTGATTAATATGTCTAAATCTGTAATTTAAACTTTTAAATCTTCCTTTTCTTCTACTACATCTTCAGAATAACTATCTTCTGGTCTATTAACTTTTAAACCTGTTTTTCTACCCAAAAAAGAAATAAAATCATCCATAAAAGTATAAAAAACTGGAATTACTAAAAGAGATAAAATTGTAGAAGTTACCAATCCACCTATTACAGCAACAGCCATTGGGGCTCTTCCTTCAGACCCAGGAGTTAATTTTAAAGCAATAGGAAACATACCTGCAATCATTGCAATTGTAGTCATTAAAATAGGTCTTAACCTAACAGGCCCAGCAGTAAGAAGAGCATCTAATCGATTCATACCTTTTTTTCTCATTTGAATAGTATAATCTACAAGTAAAATAGAGTTTTTTACAACTAATCCCATAAGCATAACCACACCTATCATAGACATCATACCAAGTTCTTCATTTGCAATAAATAAACCTAAAAAAGCACCAATAAAAGAAAGTGGCATTGCCATCATAATAGTAAAAGGATGAGCAAAATGTTCAAATTGAGAAGCTAATATTATATATATAAAAATAATTGCTACCCCCAATGAAAAAAGTAAAGAATTAAAAGTTTCTGTCATTCTTTCAGCATCACCTGTAAAATCCCATGATATTGTTGGCGGAAGCTTCATTTTTTTCAATTCTTCATCAACAGGTGTTATTAATTGACTCATAGAATAACCATCAACAGCATTTGCATAAACAATAATTTGTCTTTGTCTATCATATCTTTGAATAATATTTGGACCTGTTTCATATTTTATATCTGCAATTGCTTCTAAAGGAACATTATTTCCAGAAGTTGAGGGAATTAATAAGCCTTTTATTTTATTAATATCAAATCTTATATCATCACTCATTCTTATTCTTATATCTATATCATTATCATCAACTCTAAGTTTTGAAGGTGTTTCTCCCAAAGTAGCTGTTTTTAAAGTAGAAGAAATAACACTTGAAGAAATACCCATTGACACAGCTTTATTAGGATCAATTTTTATTTGTAATTCAGTTTGAGGTGTTCCTGCTGAAAGATCAGATTCGGTTACAAATTTCATCTCATGTAGTTTTTGTAAAACTTTATCAGATACTTTTTGAAGTTCATCAAGATTTTGACTTTTTAATGATAAGTTCATCATATAATTTCCAGAACCATCATCAACAGCTCTCATTTCTCTAAAAGATATTTTTGCTCCTGGAATACTTTTTAAACTAGCTCTTAATTCATCTATAACTACAAACGATGTAACTTTTCTTTCTTCACCTTTTGGTACAAGAGTTACTCCAATACTTCCTGTATCTGTTTTACCTCTTCCAGAACCAGCTGTTACTAATAATTCTTTTACATATTTGTTTTTACCAACTCTTTTTGCCATTTCTCTTATAGTTTTAGTTGTTTCTTCCAAAGAACTTCCTGCTGACATTTTTAAAGCAATAGAAAATTCATCTCTATCATTTTTAGGTACAAATCCTTTAGGTATAAGTGATACAATCATAATACCTGTTATAAAAACAATAACAAGCATTAGCATAGTCCAAGCTCTATGTTTTAAAGCCCATTCTAATATGCCTCTATATAAAAGAGCGGAGCCTGTAATTTCTTCGTGTTTTTCTTTTTTACTTGGTTTTAAAAAATATGCGGCTAGAGTCGGAGTTAATGTTCTTGCTACTAATAAAGAGATTAAAACAGAAAAAGAAACTGTAAGAGCAAATTGTTTAAAAAATTGTCCTACAATACCAGTCATAAAACCAACAGGAACAAAAACAGCTACAATAGAAAAAGTAGTAGCAACAACTGCTAAACCAATTTCATTTGTAGCATTTATTGAAGCAACATAAGGATTTTCCCCTAATTCAATTCTTCTATAAATATTTTCTAAATCAACAACAGCATCATCAACTAAAATACCAACAACTAATGATAAACCTAACAGAGACATGATATTTAAAGAAAAACCCATTAAATACATCAAACTAAAGGTTGAAATTACTGAAGATGGAATAGCAAGAGCTGCAATTATTGTACCGCCGATAGTTCTTAAAAATAAAAATATAACTAAAATTGCTAAAATAGAACCAACTATAAGCTCATCTATAGCAGCATCTTTAGATTCTATAATAAATTTAGATGTGTCAAAAGATTTACCAATACTTATACCTTGAGGTAAGGTTTTTTGCATTTGTTTTAGTTTTTTATCCAAATTTTTAACAACTTCTATTGTATTAGTACCAGATTGTTTTTGAACTGAGATAACTAAAGCTGGTTTTGTATTTAACCAAGATAAATTTTTCTGTTCTTTAAAACCATCTTTTATAATACCTAAATCTTTTATTTTTACAATTCCCCCACCTTGAAGTTTTATAGGAATAGCACCTATTTCCTCAGCTTTTGTAAAAGCATTAACTGTTCTTAGAGAAAGTTCAAATCCTTTTGTTTTTATTGCACCACTAGGAAAATTAAGATTTTCTTCTCTAATTTTTTGGCTTATTTGAGCAGCACTTAATGAATATTTTTTTAATAAAACAGGATTAAGTTCTACCAAAACTTCTTTTTGTTTTCCACCCAAAATATCAATATTTCCAACGCCATCAACTTGTTCTAATTGAGGTTTAATTGTTTCTCTTAATAAATCTGTCATTTTATCAAGTGGATAATCACCACCAACAACAAAACTTACAACTGGTGCAGCATCTGGGTCAACTCTTATAATTATTGGATCATTATTTAAATCTTTTGGTAAGGCATTTTTTATTAAGGATACTTTTTCTTTTACTTCATTTGCAGCATCTTTCATATCCTTAGTCATTTTAAATTCTACAATTACAACAGAACTTCCACCACCAGAATTTGATCTTATATGCTCAATTCCATTTATGCTACTTATTACATCTTCTATAGGTTTAGAAACTAATGTTTCAATTTCTTTTGAAGAAGCTCCTTCGTAGGTAGTAGAAACAACTATTATGGGAAAAGAAATACTAGGAAAAAGCTCTACGCTTAACCTTGAATATGATATAAGACCAAAAACTAATAAAGTAAAAATTAGCATTATGGTAGAAACTGGTCTTTTTATGGCAAGTTCTGAAATATTAAATATATTATGTTCTGTTTGATCTTTTTTCATTTTAATTTATCCAAAAATAGAACTAATTTTTTAATTCAGGTTGTATTTCTACAAGATCACCTGATTTTATAAAGGTATTACCTTTTACTATTACGATATCTTCTTCAGTTAGTCCAGTTATTATTTGAACATCTTCTGGAGTCTGAATACCTGTTGTAACAACTTTTTCTTTAGCTTTATTTTTTTCTACAATATAAACATATTTTTTCTTTTCATTGATTAGTAAAGCTTCATTTGGAATTACCAAATTATTAGAATCTTCAGTCAATAAAAACTTACAATCAAAAATCATACCTATTTTAAGCGGTAAATCAGATTTTATAAACCCTCTAGTTCTAATCAATCTTGTTTGAGGATCAACAACTGGGCTAATTTCTTTTATTTTTACAATTAATTTTTTACCAGGAAAAGCAGACGATTGAGTTTCAACAGTTTGACCTAATTTTATTTTGAGTATTTGTTTTTCAGGGATATCCATTTCTAGCTCTGGATCTGATATTTTACTTATCATTACAATAGATGAAGTCATTCCTGCCATGCTACCAGCTTCTAATATTTTTTTGGTAACAACGCCAGAAATAGGAGCTTTTACTTGATAATTTTCTAATTGAGATTCTAATAAATTTAAAGATGCGGTTACTTGTTCTAATTGAGCTTTTCCGCCAAGTACCTGCTCTTTTCTTGTACCATCTTTTAATGTTTTTAAACCAGCTTTAGATGATAAAACTTGTTGTTGTGCAGATTCTACCTGTTTTTTTAAGGCATGATTCTGAGATTCAAAAGTATCATACTGCTGAGAAGTTATAGCACCTTGATTTTTTAGTTTTTTATATCTTAAAAGTTCTGAATTTGAATTTTCTAAACTAATTTTTATTTGGGATACATTTGCTTCAGCTTGTTTTACAATAGCTTCAGATTGAGAAATTTGACTATTTAAAGGGCCATTAACTAATAAGTCTAAATTAGCTTTTGATACAGCTATTTGAGCTTTTGCCTGAGAAATTTGTGAATCTAATTCACTATGCTCGATATCTGCAATTTTTTGCCCAGCACTTACAATACTTCCTTCATCAACATATAAAGATAATATTCGACCAGTTGCTTTAGGAACTACATTAATTTCTATATTTGTAACAACTGTTCCTGTAGTATGAAAAAACTCAGATATTTTAGCTTTTTTAGGTAAAATAGTTGAAACTGATGTTGTTACTGGCTTTGTATCTTCTATTTTTTTTTCAAGCTTCTTTTTTTCTGATATCCTATAACCAACTAACGCTAAAAACCCTAATATACAAACTATTACTAGTATTATAAATCTTTTCTTTGTCATATTCTTTTTTCTTAAAAATCTAAACTTATTTCAATTATGATAAATATTTTATCATAAAGAGTTAATATGGAATGTGTGTATTTGATAAGTATCTTAGTGATAAGTAAAAAGGCTCTTATCTTTAATTATTTTTCTTAGACTAATTTTACTTGAATATTTGTAATTTTTTATTTTAATAAATTAAGAAAGATCCAATAAAATCTTATAGGCATCACTTGATTTAATATTATATTTTTCAGCCATTATCTTACCAGCTTCTTTTTTATGTAATCCTTGTAACAACAGGCTTTTTGCAAAAAGTTCAATTGTATTTTGAGTTATTTCTTCTTTTTTTTGATAGGGTTGAAATACAATACAAAACTCACCTTTTATTTCTTTTTCAGAAAAATAAGTTATAGCATCTGATATTTTACCTCTCCAAAACTCTTCAAATCTTTTTGTTAGTTCTCTAGCAATGCAAACTTCTATATCATCAATTTTTTCTAATACTTCTTTTAGAGTTTTTATTAGTTTAAAAGGTGATTCATAAATAACAATAGCTTTATTTTGCTCTTTTATATCTTTAAAAAAATTATCTTTTTTTTGTTTATCTCTATCAATAAAACCATAAAAAATAAAAGGCTCAATATCAAAACCAGAAGCTATTAAAGCTAAAATAAAAGCTGAAGGGCCAGATATAGGAACAATTGGAATATTATTTTCAATTACTTTTTTTACTAAAATAGCACCAGGATCAGATATTACAGGCATTCCTGCATCAGAAAGCAAAGCTATTTTGTTACCATTTTTTAATAGGTCAATTATATAATCAACTTTCTTAAATTCATTATGTTGATGATAGCTGATTAATTTTTTTGAAATATTCAAATGATTTAAAAGTTTTATAGAATGTCTTGTATCTTCGCATATTATTAAATCAACTAGATTTAGAGTTTCTATAAGTCTTGGGGTAATATCATTTAGATTACCTATAGGAGTTCCACAAACGTAAAGCATTTTATATTTTTTGGGTTTTTGCTAGAGATGATAATGACCCCAGCGGGATTCGAACCCGCGTTACCACCGTGAAAGGGTGATGTCCTGGGCCTCTAGACGATGGGGCCTTATGACTTCAGCGGGATTCGAACCCGCGACCCTTTGATTAAAAGTCAAATGCTCTACCAACTGAGCTATGAAGTCTTTTGCTTAATTCACTTTTTAAAGTTCGTTCGTTAAGCACTTAGGTATATTAACTTTATTTCGTTTAATCGTCAAGGGACTTTTAATCAATTTAATATCTTGTTATTTTTTTAGTTATGTTTTAAATCAAGGTATAATCATAAATAGACAAGGTTTTTCTTAAACTAAAATTTAACTTTACTTAACATAAATGTAATCTATTCTCTAATTTAAATTGAACTTAAACAAGTTTTTTTATTTGTAGACTATAATGTATTAAGCCTAATTAAGTGTATTTTTTTTTGGAGAGTTTTTATGTCTGGTTTAAATTTTAATGATCTTTCTTCAATATCTAGATTTTTGGATAACAATAATAGTAATACAGTTGATAAAACAGAAGCAGAAATAAGTTCTAGTAAACCATTAGGAAATGGAAATGCGGTTGCAGGAACAAGAGAGTTATCTGATTCATTAACAAATGGAGATTCATTTGTTACTAAAGTAAATTCTCAATCCTCAGAAAAAATTGCGGATTATTTTTCTACAGGAAGAAATATAAAATTAAAACCTGATGCTTGGATTTCTAAAGAAGATTTTCAAATGAGCGATAGAGTAAGAAGTGTAATAGATTCAAATGGAGATAATAGGGTTAGTTCAAAAGAATTTTCGCAAGCTCTTTCATCTGGAAGAATAGCTTTATCAAGAGATGGGATAATAGAAACACCTGTAAGATCAAATAATAATTCACTTGGTTCAGATCCTTTTGCTCCAAAGCCAAGTACTAATGGTTCAGTTAGCTCAGACCCTTTTGCTCCAAAACCAAAAACTAATGGCTCGGTTAGTTCAGATCCTTTTGCTCCGAAGCAAAGTGCTAATGGTTCAGTTAGCTCAGACACGTTCGCTCCAAAGCCAAAAACTAATGGTTCAGTTAGCTCAGACCCTTTTGCTCCAAAGCCAAGTACTAATGGTTCGGTTAGTTCAGATCCTTTTGCTCCAAAGCCAAAAACTAATGGTTCAGTTAGCTCAGACCCATTTAGAAGATAAGGATTTAGAATTAATTAATATCCTTTTTGTAGAAGTGATAAGCAGTTGCTGACATGTTGAAATGCAATATTTTTGTAGGGATTTGATTCATCAAATCCTTTATATAAGTTAAGGAAGTTATTTAATTTCTGATCCTAGTTTTTTTAATATTTATTTTTGAGGAAAAAAAATGGAATTAAAAGGTTCTCCACCAGAAAATTATATTTATGGTGCTATTCCAGATAAATTAAAAGATAAAATAAAAGAAGGAATAGATAATATAAAAAAACACCCTGAAGCATTAGGTACAGGAGATCCAAAAGTTTACAAAGAAGGTCTTAAATCTATCGAAGAAGGTGCTGAAAAATTGTTACATAAAGCAGAAGATTTTTTTAAAAACACTTTTGATTTTGCAAAAAAACATCCTGAAGTTTTGTTAGCTAAAACTGAAGTAAAAATATTTGAAGATTAGTTTTGTTTAATGGATATTATTGAAATTTTTTCAAAAGAAAATTGTCAACTTTGTGATGAAGCAAAAAATGTAATAAAAAAAGTTAAGATGTCTATTGAATTTGATTTTATAGAAATAGATATAACTAAAGATAAAGATATTTTTGAAAAATATAAATATGATATTCCTGTTATACATTTAAATGGAGTAATTGCATTTAAACACAGATTGAATGAAGTAGATTTAAAAAACAAGATTTTATCAAGAAAAAACTTTATTTTAAGTAAAAATAAATAGTCAATGTAGTTTTTTCTTTACTTAGGAATAGAAATTAAATAACATGATTAATATTATAAATTATCCAATGTATTTGTTCATGAACGTTTTAAAAACGTTCATGACTTAAAATTTTCTCTCATAACTATTAATTATAATAAATTTAATAAATTCCTATTCCTTAGTATAATTAACTTTAATACCTTCTTTTAATTTATTATCAGGATCTAAAACTATAATTTGGTTAATAGATAAACCTTTTATTATTTCTGCATTTTCTTCATTTTTTAAACCTAATTTTACTTCTTTTAGTTCTAATTTATTTTCACTATTTACTAAAAAAACAGACCATTTTTCTTTATCTTTAAAAATAGCTCTTTCAGGTAAAGTTAATACATTTTTATGCTCTTCTGTAATTACTTTTATATCTAAATTAGTTTCAGGTCTTAAATTCCATTTTTTATTATCAAAATGAATTATTACTTTTATTCTTTGCTGTTCTACTCCTAATGCAGAGATTTTTGTAAAACCCATAGGATAAATTCTAGAAACTTTTCCCATTATTTTATTATTATTAATAGCTTTTCCAGATATTTCTACAGGCATACCAATTTTTATTTGAGGTATTTCTTCTGATAAAATATCAGACTGAATTGAAATAGTATTTAAATCACCTATTTTTAATATTTTACTACCAGAAAAAAGAGAAACCTTATCTTTTATATATACTTCTAATACAGGCCCTGAAAATTGAGAGCGAATACTTGTTTTATTTATATCTTGATCAATAATATTTATTTCATTATTTATTTGACTTATTTGTTCATTATATATTTTTCTTTGAAATTCATTATCATTTAATCCTTTTTGTAACCTAGATAAAGATAATTCAGTAATTTTTAAATTATCTAATTCTATTAATTCTTGATTTTTTAGATTTTGTAAATTAATTTGCAATGATTTATAACTTTTTTCTATTTTTTCAAATTCATTTCTATTTATAGCCTGCTGTTCTAAAAGTTTTTTATTTCTTAAATATTCCGCTTCTATTTGTTTAAAATCTAATTCTATTAATTTTTTCTGTTTTTTATATTCTTGAATATTTAAATTTGCTTGTTTAATTCTAATTCGAGCAGTATCTATATCTTCTTTTTTTGTTTTAACAGAATCAACACCTTCTATCATTGCATTTAATTCAATTTTTTTAGATTTTAAAGAATTTAATTTTTCAAATCTATTATAGTTATCAAATTTAGCGATTATCTGACCTTTTTTTATAAAATCGCCTTCTTTAAACTCATTAGGAATAACAATACCATCAACAGGAGTATAAATTAAATATTCTCGTTCTAAAATAGTTTTAGCATCTTCAGAAATATAATTAGAAATATTACTTCTACTAACCTTAATTGTTTCAAGAGTAACACCAGCATTTTTTGAATTAAAGTAAAAACCTAGTCCGATTACTACAACTGAAACTCCAATTAAAAGTGATTTTTTATTCATAATTTATTCCCTAGTTTTTAAAACATCAACAATACTAATTTCATTGATTTTTCTTTTTAGATAAAAATTAGTGACTAGCACAAAAAAAGTTATTACGAAAGCACATATAAAATAGGTTTCAGTACTAATGAAAAATGGGATTCTAAAAAACTCTGTATCATAAGCAATAGTCATGGCTTTACAAAAATAGTGACCTAAAGGTAACCCCAAACCCATACCTACCAAAGATAACCAAATATTTTCAGTAAAAACTATTTTACCAACTTCTTCATCATTAAAACCTAATACTTGCAAAGATGCTATTTCTCTTTCTCTTTCAGTCAAATTTATAATAGTTGAATTGTATATTACAGCCACAGCAATAACTCCAGCAAAAAGAGTTAGAATAAAATTAACTCTTATCATTGAATCAGCCATATTTTTGTTGAAATTATCCAAAGAATCTTTTTTTAATTCTACGGAAGAAATAGCTGGAATATCTTTTAAAAATTTACTCAGTTTAGGTAAATATTTTTCATCTTCAACTTTGAGCAAAATTGTATTTACAATTTTAGTACTTCCTAATAATCTACTTAAAGTCTCTATATTCATATAAATACCAGTACCTAAATATTGTTGAACAATACCTAAAACAAAAACCTCTTTTTCATTTTTAACTTTTCCCATTAATGGCGTTATAGAAAACCTATCACCTTTTTTTAAATATAATTCTTTTGCTATTTTATCAGAAAGAAAAACCCCTTCTTTAGCTATTTTTATTTTATTTTCATTTATATCAATTAAATTATAGAGTTCTGAGTTGGTTTTTATACCATATATTACTACTTGTTTTTTATACCATTTATTTTTACATTCAAAAGGATAAACTAAAAGCTCTTCAGCTTTTTTTACGTAAGGAAATCTACTTGCTTCATAAAAAGCTCTTTTATCTCTTTCTATATAAAATGAGATTCTTAAATCTTCCTTTTGTATTTTGTTAAATTGATAATCCATCATGAATCCGATGGAATCACTGGAAAAATAACCAAGAAATAAAATGGCAGTTGAAAGCATTACTCCTAAAGCAGTAAATAAAGATCTTAAAGGATAACGCCAAATATTTCTTATAATTACTTTGTCAATAAAACTAATATTATCCCAAAAAAACTTGATTTTTTCAAAAGGTGTAGAGACAACGACAAAAGAAGTATCTTCTTTCATTGCTTCAGCTGGATTTATTTTAATAACACTTGAAATCGCAAAAAGTGAACTTATTAAGCAACAGCCAATACTTATTAAAATTCCAAAAATCGACAATGATGAATAGAACTTGTATTTTAACTCAGGAAAAGAAAAAAACGTAGAATATAAGTCCATTATGCCATAGCTTAACCCTTGTCCTAAAATAACACCAAATATTCCACCAATTAATCCAATAATAGTAGCAAATTTTATGTAGTGAAAAGAAATTTCAAAATTAGTATAACCATACGCTTTTAGTAACCCAATATAGGTTCTTTCTTTTTTCACCATTCTTGAAATAACTATTACTAAAATAATGGATGAAACTAATAAAAAAATCGCAGGAGTTATTTTTGATGAAACGGCTAGTTGCTCAATTTCACTATTAAGCATCCAATTTGATAACTGATCTTTTCTTTTTATCTTACTATAAACACCATAAGAAGTGAGCATTTTTTCAGCAGAATTAATAATTTTATCTATCTTATCTGGTTCTTCTATCTCAGCCAAAACTTCATTATAAAAACCTTTTAGATTAAATGCACTTTCAGCCCAATCCTTGTTTACCCATACGATCCCAAATTTTTCAGGATTGGGAATTATATCACTGGCATTTCTTATTACATAAACAAACTCAGGTGACATGGCAGTACCCACGATTTTTAAATTTTGTTTTTTTCCATTGGTAGTAACTGTTACAAAGTCATTTAATTTTAATTTATTAGATTCAAAGAATTTACTATCAACTAAACATTCATTAGGTTCATTTGTATATGGTTTTCTACCTAAATCTAAATAAATATTATCTATAAAGCTTTTTTGTTGTTTTGGTAAACTTAGAATTCTGCCAGTTTTTAGAGAATCTTTATTTTTTAAAGAAATTGTAACCTCTTTTGAAATTCTGCCTAAAGCTGATTTTACTCCAGCAATACTTTGTATTTTAAAAATCGAATTTAAAGGAGCTTTTTCAACACTTATACTAAAATCATGAAAGCGATAGTTAATATAATATGAGTCCCTTGTTAACTCTAAATTCAAAAAAGCAGATAAAAAAGATATGTATACTGCTATTCCGCAAGTAATTACAGCACTTACCGCTAAAACTTGCCCTTTTGTCTTCCAAAGTTCTCTAAACAGCTTTTTATCTAAGGCTTTTATTACCATGATATATCTTCCGCAGACACTGGATTTTCGTTACAAATAATTTCTTTTATTTCACCATCTCTCATTTTGATAACTCTATTTGCTATATCAGCAATTCCACTATTATGAGTAATAATAATTAAAGTAGTTTTAGTTTCTGAATTTATTTTTTGCAAAAAATGTAAAACTTTTTTACCAGTATTATAATCCAATGCTCCTGTTGGTTCATCACAAAGTAAAATTTCAGGTCTTTTAGCGGCTGCTCTTGCTACAGCAACTCTTTGTTGCTCTCCACCTGATAATTGACTAGGAAAATTATTTTCTTTACCTTTTAAACCAACCATGTCTAACATTTCTAATGAATCAGCAGGATTTTTTGAGATTTCTGTAGCCATATCAACATTTTCTTTTGCAGTAAGAATAGGTATTAGGTTGTAGAATTGAAAAACAAAACCAATATGTTCTCGTCGATAATAAGTTAATTGTTTTTGATTGTATGAAGAAATTTCTTGATCTTTAAAAAAAATTTTACCTGAGCTTGGGGTATCCATACCACCAATAATATTTAATAAAGTACTTTTACCAGATCCACTTGTACCTAAAATAACTAAAAATTCACCATCATAAACATCTATATTTATATTATTTAAAGCATTTACTGTAACTTCACCCATTACATATTTTTTAGAAATATCTTTTAGGCTAAATATGATGTTTTTTTCTAGCACCTATTTTTATTTATGATAATAATGTAATTTTATTTCCATTGCGTTTTAGCTAGTTCTTGTTCAAATCTAACAGGGAAAATACATATTTCAACAATAAGACCTATAACTTTTAAATATTCCTCTTTTTGAATCATATCTTCAACTTTATCACATTCATCTTTATATTTATCATATTCTTGTTTACTTGTTGATAGTTGATTTTTTATTTCATTTATATTATTTTTATATTTTTTCTTTTTAAATAGATTAAAGATAAAATTACTTCTATTGTCAAAAACAATCTTTTCTTCTTCTTCTAAAGCTTTTTCTTTTTCTTGTAATATTTTTTCTATATCTTTTGCTTTCTTTTTTAATTTAGAGGTTGCAGAATCTAAGTCATTTTCATATTTTTTCTTGAGATTTGCAAAATCATCTTTTCTTTCCATAACATATTGAGTTAATCCAAAAAGCATAGTTTTACACAAGTGTAGCGTAAGTTTATGTTCCCTATCAAAATCAAGTATAAAAACAATTGCATTAATTGCTTTTTCGGTTTCACCTTCTGCAAATTCAGAAAGGGCATATTGATACATATCCATAGTATTGGCAGTGAGTTTATTTGAAAAAATAACCTCTATACCTTTAAGATATTTTTCTACTTTATTTTTGCCTAAATAGTTTTTAAGAACTTTTTTTATTGGTACTACTCTCATAAGTTATTTTTTATTTTTATTTAACCAAGCTAATATAACTGAAGCATTCAAATCTGATGCTTCTTTAGGAATATTCCATTCATCTAATTTTTTAGAAAGTGTAGATGAATCTGCTAATGATAATTTATCAAAAACATTAACTCCTGTATTTTCAAAAATAACATCTTTGTTTTTTTCCATTGTATTGATAAGAGAAGCAACTTCTTGTTTAGAAACTTTAGAATCAACTTTTTTCATAACTTCTTTAAGCTCTGGATTTAAGTTTTGTTTTATTTTATCCAAAGGAAAATCAGTTCCTTTTGTCATTTTAACTTCTTTTACAGGAAGTGTTTCTTCTTTAGATTTTTCAGTTGATTTTGATTCAACTTCAATTTCTTTTACCTCTTCGCTTTTTTTATTTGGCTCAGGTAAATCAACAGTAGAAGGTGAAACAGAGGCAGACTCAACTTCAGCACTTCTGGCTCTTTTTATACTAATTTTAGGTTTTTCTTTTTGATAAGAATCTTCCCAATTTGAGTCTTTATTACTCATCTGTTATCCCTTTTTTATATTAAAAAATGGTGTTTATAAAAGTATATAATAAAAAAGTATATATTTAAACACCTAAAACAAATAAATTTATTTTAATTCTTCCATTGCTTTTTCATATTGTTCTTTAGTTGGAGAAGCGCCATGAAAATCAAGGTTATTTTCCATAAAAGAAACGCCTTTACCTTTTATTGTGTTTGCAATTATTACAGTAGGTTTTCCTTTTGTTTGCTCAGCTTTTTCAAAGGCAGAAAGAATTTCTTTCATATTATGTCCATCTATTTCTATAACTTCCCAACCAAATGCTCTCCATTTATCATCTAAAGGATCTAGAGATGAAATATCTTTTATCCAACCATCAAGTTGTTGTTTATTAGAGTCAACGATTACTACTAAATTATCTATTTTTTTATTTCCGCAAAATAAAGCAGCTTCCCAAATTTGTCCTTCATCTAATTCACCATCTCCTGTCATAACATAAGTTCTAAAGTTTTTACCTTGAACTTTTGCACCAAGAGCTAAACCTGCTCCAATTGATAAACCTTGTCCTAATGAACCAGTAGAAGCTTCTATACCAGGTAACTTTCTTACTTCTGGATGCCCCTGTATTCTTGAATCTATTTTTCTAAGTGTTTTTAATTCTTCATAAGGAAAATAACCTGTTCTTGCCATTGCAGAATAAAGAGCAGGACAAGCATGTCCTTTACTTAAAATAAATCTATCTCTATCTTCCCAATCTGGTTTAGATGGGTCATGATTTAATACATTAAAATATAGAGCTGATATTAAATCTGCTATTGATAATGAACCACCAGGATGTCCTGAATTTGCATCATATATCATCTGAATAATATCTCTTCTTATGTTAAGAGCCATTTTCTCTAATTCTTCAGGAGATAGTTTTTTTGCTAAAGTATTTGTACTCAAATTTCGTATCCTTTTTGAATCTATAAATTTATTTTTTATATTCAATAAAAAATATTATAACATTTTATAGAACAAAAAAGAATTGCTTTGATTTTTAAATCAAAAAACTTTAGGAATAAATCTGTAAGGAACTTTTTTACAATATTCTAAATAATCAGGATCTTGAGATAAGTGTCTTTCTTCTGTTAATGCTCGTAAATAATAAATGTATGTTATCGAACATAAACCTATAATTTGGTTAATGGCACTAAAATCTTTTAAAAAAAAGATTTTATATAAAACATAGGGTAAAATAATACACCACCAAGAAAAATTTTTAGAAGCATAAGCTGGATGTCTTATATATTTGTATAAACCAACTGTTATTATTCCTCTGTTTGTAAGATTTGAAAATCTAAGACCAAAAAACATTGTTGCAGACATATAAACAAAAAAGCTCATAATAGAAAGGATAGAAAAAAATAGAACTAAATAATCGTTAGGAATGTTAAATATATCTTTTTCAGAAGGAATTGGAAAATATACGCCTGGAATAATTTGAAAAGGGGGATAACAACTTAATGCAACAAACCACCCTAAAATAGTTGGCTCTACAGAAATATTATTATTTGAAATCCATCTTGATGAAATAACATATCCACCCCAAGCTAATAAAACATCAATAGAAAAAATAAGTGATAAACCTATATTATAAATATCAGCAGAAAATGTTTTTATTCCATAACCAAATGAAAGACCAGCATTATAAATTCCTATAAGATAATTAAAATTATTGACTAAATTATTGAAATTATCAAAGAAAAAGATTGTCATGAGAGGTGTAAAAAACATTTTTACAATTAATCCTAAAATAATATTTTTATAGTCTGCTTCAATATCGACAAAAATGTCCTTTTTTAGTATTAAATTAGATATTTTTTTTATAGGTAAAATAAATAAGTGATAATATTCTTTTTTTTCTAAATCAAGATTATATTTAAAAGCTCTAGTTAAGGGAATATATATTATTGAAAAATAAGAAAAAATAGTAAATAAATTATCTAAAACAAAAAACCAGGGTTTATAATATTGATTATTACTAAAGTTTCCATATTCAGGGGCATATTTATAAAATAGTACAATTAAATAAAATAATAATAAATTAGATGAATAAATTAAAAAACATTCCACAAAAAAATTAAGGTATTTTTTATTTTTTATATCTGGTGAAATTTCTATAAATTTTTTTTTATTTAATATAAATTCAATAATAATTTCAACTATAAACATTAAAGATGTTGATAATATTAAGATAAAAATAATAGCATCATTTTTTGAAAAAGTTATTCTATTGTTAAATAAAAATAAACCTTCTTGAAAAATATTATATTTAGAACTTAAAAAGGCATACAAAACTAAAATAAAAGATCCAAATAAAGAAGAAATAAAGGCGTAATCCTTTAATTTGTTAGATTCCATGTATAAAAAAGTATCATCTAAAATATTATTTCAGCATTTTATCATATTAAAATTTAAATTTATATGTTTTATAATTTTGAACTGATTTTTATTATCTTTCATTTTTGAATTATATAACCTATAATGTTTTGTTTAGTTATTTTATGTCTTTTGTGGAAAAATGGAATTTAATAAAGAATATATCTTAAAAAAAATAGATCAATTAGGTACTTCTAGTGTTTTAGTAGTAGGAGACTTAATACTTGATGAATTTATAACAGGAGAAGTTGTAAGACTTTCTAGGGAAGCTCCTATTCCTATCGTAAATAAAAAATATACTGAGTTTATACCTGGTGGAGCTGCAAACACAGCTAAAAATATAGTTTCATTGAGTGGTAATGCTTTTTCTTTAGGTACTATTGGAAAAGATATTTCTGGAGAAAATTTAACTTCAGTTTTAGATACATTTGGAGTAAATATTCAAGCACTTGTTTATGATGAAAATAATCCAACTACAACCAAAACAAGAATATCTGCTCATAGTAAACAATCTGTAAAACAACAAGTAGCAAGAGTTGATACGCTTCCTATTGCTCCAATCTCAGAAGCGATAAAAGATAAGTTAATTCAAAATCTACATTATTTTTCTAATAAAGTAGATACTATTTTAATTTCTGATTATGAAAATGGAGTTATTTTTGATGAAATAATTGATGAGTGTTTAAAAATAGCTGAAAAAACTGGTAAGAATGTTATTGTTGACTCTCAAGGTAATTTAGGTAGATTTCAAAAAGCAACTTTGTTAACTCCAAATCAACCTGAAGCAGAAAATGTAGTAGGTTATAAAATAAAAAATAAACAAACCTTAGAAAAAGCAGGAAAAGACTTATTAGCACTTTCTAATGCCAAAGCAGTTTTGATTACTCGTGGTTCTGAAGGAATGGCTCTTTTTGAAAGTAATGGAGTTACAACACATATCCCTGCTTTTAATAAAAGAGATGTTTTTGATGTTACAGGTGCAGGAGATACAGTTGTTGCAACTTTTTCTTTAGGTATTTCAAGTGGATTAGAAATGAGAGATGCAATGCTTTTAGCAAACTTAGCAGCAAGTATTGTTATAAGAAAATTTGGTACAAGTGTAACCTCTATAAATGAAATGAAAAAAGTATTAAATGAGGAGAATATTTTTTAAAATATTTTTACTAATTTCTAAAGAAAAAAAACTAAATCTAAGATAATTAATTTATCTTAGATTTTTTTACTCTAGTTATAATCATATTTTTTTTTACTTTCCAAATATGACATATTTCATTTTCACCAACCTCATCATTAATAAAATTAATTATGCTTTTGGCAGAATCAATTAAAATCAATTAGAGATTTTGCCCAATTGGACATTGCACTTTCTTTATTTATTTCTATATATTTTTTAAAAAGCTCCGAACTTTCATCTTTTAATATTCCGCCTTCTATATAGGGAATTTTATAAGCTGGAAATTTATCATGATCTTTTTTCCAATCTTTTACTAAATTTACTGCTCCATCGCCTTTAGATTCAAGTGAATAATAGATTTCACCTAAAAAAAACGACATACATGCACCTAAGCACATTAAACAAGGTTCTAAATTAGTAAAAATTTTTACATCTTTTCTTTTTCCTGGAAATGGGTAAATTTTATCTGCTTTTTCAAGTGCTAACAATTCTGCATGAACAAGGAATCTTTTTTCCTTAAATTCTAATGTATGAGCTTCTGAAATAATTTTATTATCTAAAACAACTATCGAAGCTATTGGAAGCTCTCCTAAAGATAAAGCTTTTTCGGCTAACTCTAATACTTTTTTCATAAAATATTGTTTATCTGTGTTTGAAAGAGTTCCTTTAGGCAAATTATTTTCCATTATTTCTATTCTTTTTAAATATTTTTAATTATAAAAATTCCTTAAAAGTAATATTACTTTCATGATATAAAGTTAATAATTTGACATAACATAGAAACTATATAAATCTCAGACAAAAAAACTTAATTCCAAAATAATTAATTATTTATATAAAAGAATATGTTAGCAAAAAATTAAACTAATTTACTTAAAAATATCCTTAAAAGAATCTTTTATTTTATTTGATGTTTTATCAGTTTGTTTTTTCAATTCATTATATGATTTTTTATCTTCTTTAGATAATGAATTTTGAATAGAATGATCAACATTTTTAGTTACATCATCTTTTAATTTATCTATTTTATCAGATATACCTTTAATATCTTTTTGAATATCTTTAGGTATTAATTGATCTTTTATTTCATTTGCTTTGTCAGAAATTTTATCTGCAATACTATGAGCTTCTTTTTTTGCATCTTTAAAATCTTTTGAATTAGTTAAGTCTTTTAACTTATCAGAGCCTTTATCTATTACATCTCTAGTTTTTTCTCCACTAGATTTTATACTTCCTTTTAAATCTATATTAGAAGATTTAGAACTTTCTTTATTAATACTTGGTTTTTCGCTTTCAATATCAATAGAAACTAATATACCTTCATCTTGAGTACTTTTGCCAAAAAGATCATCAGAAAACATTTTTATAGTGTCGCCTTTTTGAGGAACAACTTTATCTTGTTTAAAAACACCATGAGCAATCTCTATTTTATCTGCACTATAAGCAATAATTCCATCTTTATATTTAACAACTAAATTATCTTTGCCATCATTTTTTATTTCACTAAGAGAATTTATAGCTTTTATTTCTACATGATTTTCGTTACTGCCTTTATTAGTAAAACGAATTTTATCTTTTATTCCATTTATATCAACACTATAACTATTAATGTTATTAAGATTAGTCATAAAATTTCCTTATCTACATATATAAATAAGTTATAGAAATAAAAAAATAAAGCTTTCTAAAATTTTGTTGATTTTTTTTCACAGCTAAGTTGAAAATTTTTACATTTTTTATTTTTAGATCTAAATAACAATCTCTTCCCACTCATCATCTTCACCATTATTTATAACTTTATTATCATTAGAAATAATACCACCTAGTATAGTATGTAAAAATAAATATTTATCATCTAAATTAAGTACTTTTTTTAAATTATCATCATTTACTTGACCAATAGAGCATAAACCAATATTATATTTATAAGATTCACTTCTTAATAGTTGAGTTATTGAACCTGCTTCTATATAAGAATATTCTATTGAAGCTGTACTATATAAAGGTTCAATTGATCTAAGATCCGATATTAAAAATATAGAAAACTTAGATGAATTATATATATTTAAACTATATGAAAAATGAATATTTTCAGGTAATTCATCTGTTATTTTTATTAAAGAATGATTTTTGGCATTATAATAATAAATTCCTGAAGAAAAATCTTGAACTGCATTTTCTTTCATAAGTATGTAAATTTGAACTGGGTATAATGAACCAGCAGAAGGATATAAATATTTAAAAGAAGAATTAAGCTCTATTTCTCTTAAAACACCTAAAAAATTACCAAAATCTTTTTTATTTATTATTTCATCAGAAAAAAATCGAGTTGTTTTATAATTATTATAATTATCATTATTCTCATAAGAATCTAATTTTGTTTCAATTCCTGATAGTTTTCTTATACTTAGACGATTATTTCTAAATTTTTCTCTTTCATCTACATCTATTATTATTTGCCCTTCTTTATATTCAAAAGTTTCTTTTATTTCATTTTTTCTTTTTTCATAAAAATCAGAAATGAGGTTAACTGTTTTTAATCTAAAAATATCGCTTATTTTAGGACAAAAACCAAATTCAACTTCAAGTCTATTCGCTATTTTAACAATATCAATAGAATTTGTACCAATAGAAAGCAAATCAGTATCGTTATAAATTTCTTGTATATTTAAAACTTCTTTGATTATTTTTAGTATTTTATTAGATAATTTTGAATCAATAACTATATTTTCTTTATTTAAATAATTAATATAATCAGGTAATTGTTTTCTATCTATTTTTCCATTATCACTTAGAGGAAATTTTTCTAATTTTACAAAAATCTTAGGAATCATATATTCAGGTAATTTTTTTGATAAATAAGATATTATTTCACTATCATCTAAATTTTCTTTTATTTCTAAATAAGCAATTAGTTTTTTATTATATTTATCTTTAGATGTTATAACTATTACATTACTTATTTTTTCATGTTTTATTAAAAAAGTTTCTATTTCACCAATTTCTATACGATAACCATTTATTTTTACTTGATGATCTTCTCTTCCTAAAAATTCTATATATCCTTCAGGTAAAAATCTTCCTAAATCACCTGTTTTATACAATCTTTCTTTTGTTTGAGGATGAATTACAAAGGATTTATTAGTTTTTTCTTCATCATTATAATAGGATTTTGCTAAACCTTCGCCACCTATATATATATATCCATCAATATATTCTGGACATATTTCTAAGCTATCATTTAAAACATACATTTTTTGGTTAGAAAGAGGTTTTCCATAAGGAATACTATTCCAATTATTATTAAAAGATTCTATTTCATAAAAAATAGACCAAATAGAGGCTTCTGTTGCACCTCCCAAACTTATTACTTTTATTTTATTATCAAAAGCTTTTATTTTATTTGGTAAATCTAAAGGAATCCAATCACCGCTCATCATAACTGTTTTTAAATAAGATGAAAATCGTTCTTTTTTATCATTACAATATTCTGTATACATATTCATTAATGCAGGTACTGAATTCCAAATCGTTACTTTATTTTTTATTAATAAATTTTCCCAAAAAGAAGGTTCTTTTAATTCTTCATTACTTGGTATTACGATTGTTCCACCAGCAAAAAAAGTTCCAAAAATATCATAAACAGATAAATCAAAACTTAGTGAAGATAAAGCAAAAATAGAATCATCAGAAGTAATATTAAATCTTTCATTTATATCTAAAATGGTATTAACTGCACCTTTATGAGATATTTCAACACCCTTTGGTATTCCTGTTGAACCTGATGTAAAAATAATATAAGCAGTTTCATCTGAATTTAATTTTATTTCATTTTTAAAGTAAATAAAGTTACTATTTTTATCAATTTTTACTATATTAAAATTATTATCATAATTAATATCTGAAATAATAGTTTTTATATTACAAGTGTTGATAATAAAATCATTCCTATCTTTTGGATAATCAATATTTAATGGTATGTAAGCATAACCTAAATATAAAATAGAAAGCACTGCAACCACTTGTTTATAACTTTTATCTAAATAAACTCCAATAAATTTGGAATCATCTTTTTTAGAATTTTGTATTTTGTAAGCTGTATTTTTTACCAATTTAAAAATATCATTATAGGTAAATTCTTCATTATCACTAATAATAGCTATTTTATTTGGATTTTTTTCTACTTGTTCAAAAAATCCTTCATGTAATAATTTATCATCTAATTTTTTATAGGTGTTATTAAAATCTAAATTAATAAAATCAATTTGTTTTTTATCAGAAATATTGAAATAATTATCTAAATTTTGTTCTGATATTTCTTCTAATAAATTGCAATAAGCTTCAAACATAGCTTTAATCATTTTTTCAGGAAAAATATGTTCCAAATAATCCCAATTAAAAACTAATTCATCATTAATTTCAGCTACTTGATGATCTAACCAAACTTGAGGGGTTTGAGTAATAGAATAAACAATTTTTCCCAATAAACTATTAAAATCAAATCCATTGTTTCCAACCATACTTGTAAAAACTACAGGCATAAAAGAAGCTTCTAAACCTTTTAATCTTGCTAATTCTCTAAGTACAGAAACACCTCCAAAATATCTATTATCAATATCTTCAATAAGTTGTTTTTGAATATTTATAGAATTCTCATAGAGATTTTTTGAATTATCTAAATTTATTTCTAAAAGATTTAATGAAGTAAAATCACCTAAAATATTATTTATATCTCTATGAACTTGTAATCTATTAAATAATGTTATGTTTAAAGTAAAATCAGATTTTTTTGACCAATAAGAAAGTATTTTTGAAAAAGAAGTTATTAAAATAGTATTTACAGTTATATTTAAATTTTTTGCTTTAAGCTTAATTTTATCCCATTTATCTTTTGATAATTTACCTTCTAAACGATTAAACTTAGTTTTATTAATATTTTCATTTATTTTAGATATATTTGTATATAACTGAGGAGCAGAGGGTAAATTCTCTAGTCTTTCTAACCAATAATTTTTAGATTTATTATATAAAAAACTGTCTTTTAATTTTTCGCAATATAAAACATAATCTCTAAAATTTATTTCTAAATTTTGTAATTCCAAATTAGTATTATTATAAAAATCAGTTATTTCTTTAGCTATGATTATAATACTAGTTGCATCAGTAAAAATAGCATCAAAACTATAATGTAAAATTGAAATTTCTTCATTTAATACACTTATTTCTAAATTAAAAACAGGAAATTTTGAATAGTCAATTTTTTCATGAGAAAGTCTTTTTCTTATTTCTAGTATTTCATTAATATTATTAATGTCTGAATTATTAGAGTTTATTTTATACGTTTTTATTTTAAAATAAGGTACATTTTTTAATATTACTTGCTTATCATTTTCTATAACTGTTTTTAATAAATAATGTCTAGCAATAACTTTATTAAAAGCTTTTTCAAATTTATCTATATCTAAGTCTTTTATTTCTATTTCAATATAACCATGTGCTGAAATATTTCCTAATTCAATATTTTCTCTTCCTACTAAATAAGCCTGTTGAATTTCTGTTAAAGGAAATGGTTTATATAAATCATAATTATTTTGAATAATTTCAGGTAATTTAAACTCACCATTTTTTTGTTTTAATTCAATTATTTTTGATAAATTATTTATATTAGGATAAGAAAATAAATCTTTTATTTCTAAATTAATATTAAAGGCTCTACTTATTTTATCAACTGTTTGTATTGCTAAAAGTGAATGACCTCCTAATTCAAAAAAACTAGAATTAATATTTATGTTTGTATTTTCAAAAAAAACAGAAAAAATATCAATAAGTACTTTTTGAATTGGGGTAATATTTTCAATTTCAATTATATTTATTTCATTTGTTAAATATTTTTTTTCTAAAGCTTCAAAATCAATTTTTCCATTGGTTGTTAAATAAAAATCTTCAATATATATTATTTTAGGAATAAAAGCATCAGGTAATCTTTCTATTAAATAATTAGCTAAATCTATTTCTTTTTTTGTTAAAACATAAGCTACTAAAAATTTGTTATTATTTTTTTCAATAATTCTTACAACTGCTTTTTTTACTTGTTCATGAGAATTTAAAATATTTTCAACTTCTTCTATTTCAATTCTTACTCCTCTTATTTTTACTTGAGTATTATTTCTTCCAATAAAAATAATTTCTCCTTTTTCATTCCATTTTGCTAAATCACCAGTTTTATAAAGTCTTTTATCACTAAAATCTGTTTTTATAAAATAATTATCATTTAAATTTTCTTTTTTATAATATCCTTTGGAAATACTTTCACCTGTTAAATATATTTCACCTGTTATATTTATAGGGCATAAATTTAAATCTGTATCTAAAATAAAAACATCAACATTATCAATTGGTTTTCCTATAGAAATAGAGTTATCTGAAAGACAAGGGGCTGAAGGACAAGGGACTAAAGCACCCTTGTTCAGGAGAATTTTGCTTGTTTCTATTTCGTTCAGTAAACTATTATTTTTTCTAATTTCTATAGAAGTACTTACTACAGTATTTTCTGTAGGGCCATAATGATTATATAAATTAAAAGATACATTCTCAGGTATTTTTGATAACTTATCGCCACCAACTAAAACTTTTTTTAAACTTTTTACTGTTTTCCAATCTTCTTCGTTAATTATTTCAAAAAAAGGAGTTGGTATAAAAGAAATATCAATTTTATTTTCTTCAATCCAATTAGTAAAAGAAGATGTTTTTTCTAAAATATTTTTTTCTGGTATATGAATTGTAGAACCAGACATAATATAAGGAAAAATTTCCCAAACGGAAGCATCAAATGACACTCCTGCTATTAATGATGAATTAGTTTTTTCATTTAATTGATAAGTTTCTTTGTGCCAATTTATTAAATTCAAAAGATTTTGTTTTGAAATTTCAACTCCTTTTGGTATTCCTGTAGAACCAGAAGTATAAATAACATAGGCTGTTTTTGAATTAAGATAATGGGCTGAAGCAACTTTGTTCAGGAACTTTGAATCAGTTATATCTTCAATAAAAATATATTTATCATTATCTGATAATAAATTAGAGTATTCTTTTGAAGTAATAATTATTTCTGTTTGAGAATCTTCTATTATTAATTCATTTCTTTTTTTAGGATTTTTTGGATCAATTGGTAAAAAATAATTATCAGATTTTAGTATTCCTAAAATTGAGATTATAAGTTCTGAAGACCTTTCAAAAAATACACTAACTAAAGAATTTTTTATATTTTTATCTATTAAAAAATTAGCAATTTTATTTGATTCTAAGTCCAAATCATTATAAGTTATTGTAATATCTCTATTAAAATTATTATCTTTTATAGCTGTATTGTTTGGATAAGATAAAACTTGATTTTTAAAAATATCTAATAAATCTAAATTATTATCATAACTAACTTTTTTACCATGAGAAAAAGCTAATATTTTATTTTTTTCATTTTCAGATAAAACATCAATATCTTTTATTTTTATTTCATTATTAGCTAAAATAATATCTATTATATTTAAGAAACTATTTTTTAATTTTTCTATAGTAGAATCAAAAAACAAATCTGTATTATATTCAAAAACACATTTTAATTTTTCATCAAAAGGAATTATTGATAACACTAAATCAAACTTAGATGTTTTCATATCCACATCAAGATAAGTTATTTTAGTATCATTTATTGGTTCAATATCTATAGAAGCATGAAGTGCAATAATTGTTTGAAAAATTGGAGTACGACCCGTCGTTCTTTCTGGATTTATAATTTCAACTATTTTTTCAAAAGGTAAATCTTGATTATCATAAGCAGATAGAGTTGTATTACTTACTTCTTCTATTAGTTTGGAAAAACTAATTTCACTATCTATTTTTGTTCTTAAAGATAACATATTCAAAAACAAACCTATTAAATTTTCCCATTCTGGCTCATTTCTACCTGTTATAGGAGTTCCAACAATTATATCTTTTTGACCTGAATATTTATAAATCAATATGTTATAAACAGATAACAAAATAGAAAAAACAGTAACACCTTTTTGTTTTCCAAGTTCTTGTAATTTGTTTAAAATATAAAATGGTATTTCAAAATTATTCATTGCACCATTAAAAGTTTGAGTTTTATTTCTCGGTTTATCAAAAGGTAGATTTAAGCTTTCAGAAATTTCAAATAACTGCTTTTTCCAAAAATCAATTTGTTTATCTAATTTATTACTTTCTATAAGATTTTTTTGCCAAAAAGAAAAATCAGAATATTGATGAGTTAATTTCTCTACTTTACTGAACAAGGTGAATTCATTCCCTTGTTTTTCTAAAAGCTCTTTATATATACTAGTAATTTCTTCAAAGAGAATTTTTAAAGAAAAACCATCGGCAATAATATGATGTATCGTCAATAAAACTATATTTTCAGTATCATTTTTTCTAAAAATAGTGCCTCTTAATAATGGAGGTGTTTTTAGATCAAAAGGAATAGAAGCATCATCTTTTAATACTTCATTCAAATTAGTATTTTCATCAATTTCAACTATTTTTAATGATATTTTTAGTTCTGATAAAATAACTTGATGAGGAATATTATTATCTAATTTAAAAACTGTTCTTAGATTTTCATGTCTTTCTATTATTTTATTTATTGATTTTTCTAATATTTCATAATTCAAATAACCATCGAACTTTAATGCAGAAGGAATATTATATGAAATTATTCCTGATTCTAATTGTTCTATAAACCATAATCTTTGTTGTGGAAAAGATAGTGGAATCAATTTATCATTTTTTTCTAAATCTTGATTTATATTTATTTTTAAATTATTAGAATATTTTTCTTTTATAAAAACAAGAATATCTTCTGTTATTTCATTAATACTAGGGCCTTTTAATATTTTGGATAAAGGAAGAGTGATTTTAAAATCATTTTTTAAACGATTAAATAATTCCATACCCATTAAAGAACCAATTCCTAGATTTTTTAATTGATTATTTTTATCTATTTCATTTTCAGGAACTTTTAATACTTTAGAGATATTTTTTACCAAATAATCAGAAATAAGCAAGCTTTTATTTTTATCGTCACTATTTAAAATCGTTTCTATTGTTAAAATATCATTTTTGTTTTCTAAAAGATTTTTTCTTTTTAATTGAGAAGTAAGTAAAAATTTATTT
>ERZ1292633.241-Hain-H41-02um-R1-241-length-71352-cov-13_pt1 | contig 33551 bp, 33 predicted proteins | sample MGYA00564406_ERZ1292633 | MGnify/ENA primary metagenome ERZ1292633 (study PRJEB36523, sample SAMEA6512639) | groundwater metagenome | collected 2019-01-08 | study: AquaDiva: Metagenomics assemblies of 32 groundwater samples
TCTCATTCTACCCACCGCCCGGGGGTGTTACCGATGTATCTCATCTTCTCCAGAGGCGCGGGTGTTCCTGGCCGCCTGTGCCCGGAAGCCTTCTGATTCGGAGATCACGTCGATGTCTCGGAGGAAGGCGCGCAACTGGGCGAGTTCGACGAAGGCATCGTGCAGATCTTCGATCATCTTGGCTGGTTCGAGCGGGTGCCAATCGGAGAGAGCCGTCGCGCTCGAAGGTAGCCAGACGTGCACGTGGGATTTCGTGAAACCGAGCATCAGGTCGCCGGAAGGTTTCCAACCCTGGCCTTCGGGTTCGAGACGGTCGGCCTCCGCCTTCAGGTGTTCCATCACGTCCGGCGTGAGAATCATGCGCGCCTCGATCTGATCGTTCGCCCATGCGGAGAAGCGGCGGGCGAATTCGGGGTCTTCCAGCGCGACCTGCGACATCGTACGCGTGTCGATGCGCTTGCCGAACCGGTAGGACGGCGCGAGATATTCGTGGATGACGGTGGTCCCAGAGAACGAGAACGGAAGATCGATCCGCATGTACCAGCCCCTGAACGTCTCGGACACGCTCTTGCCCTGCTTCATGGTAGTCCTTACGCGCAGGGCGACGAACCGGATGCGATCGTCGAACCGGCCCGCGATGTGCTCTTCAATGACATGGATCTTCGACCATCCCGGATGGATCGGCGAACCGGCGGGCATGCGACGCTCCATCCTCGAGGTGCCTGCCACGCGGCAGCCGAACTGCCGAAGGACCGCGTCAATGACCGTCGCGTGGTTGGGATCATTCTCTTCCGGACGTTTCTTGAAGGCCCAGCCGAAGAGCGCGATACCGGCGATGACGATCCCGTAGAACGTGAACACTGCGACCGCCTCGGAATAGGTCAGATACAAGAGTGCGAGGACGGGGACGAATCCAAAGCCGACGATGACAGCAATGATTTTCGCGGTCCTCCGGCGCTGGCGGCGCCGATCCATGACGCCGAGGTTGAAGGCTGCGCTGGCCCTCAGTAAGGGCTTGAATTCGTTCTCGAAACGCGCGCCGAAGCCGCGCTCGTCGGACGTACGCTCATCGAACGTCGCCGTATCGTACGCGGCGAGGATGGATGTCTCGCGAGAGTCGGGCATCATATCCTCTCCACTATACACCCGCGAGCATCTTCACGTTCCCCATGCCGACCTGTTTCTCGATGGCGGCGATAGCGTCGTGCGAGGGGTCGATCTGGAATGACGTCTCGACGCGCTGGTAGCCGTTCTCGGCGCGGACGTCGAGCGCGACGCGTGTGCCGCCGGGATACTTCCCGAGGACGGCCTTGAGTTCGGCGACGACCGAGGGCGGGAGCTTGGACGGCAGGGTGATGCGCACCTCCCCTTTTCCGGTGGGCGCGGGCGGACGGTGCATCTGGAGCATCATCTCGGAACTGACCTGGTCGCCCTTGAAGTGCGCCTTGTAGACGGGAATGGTCTGCGCGGTGATCTGCCAACCGCGGTCGGCCAGGAACTTCGGCTCGTCGTCCTTGCGCGAGAGCTTGCCGGTCACGACCAGGTTCGCGCCTTCGATCCAGACGGCGCCGTTCTCCTTGAAGACGCTCGGGAAGACGAGGCACTCGGCTTGGCCGCTGGTGTCGGTGATGGTGGCGAAGAGCATCGGCTCGCCGGACTTCTTGGTGATGATCTGCTTCACCGCCGTGACGGTCCCGCCCACGCGGATGGGCGTACGGTCGGCGGCTTCGAGCGCTTTCGAGATCGGCGTCAGAAGGTCGCCGAACTCCTTGGCGTGCGCCTCGAACGGATGCGCGGTGACGTAGAGGCCGAGCAGTTCCTTCTCCCAAAGCAGCTTGTCCTCCTGCGAGGCCGGCGGCGCGGAACGCAAGCCGAGCGACTGCACCAGTTCGGTGCCGGCCGGCACGACGAAGGCGAAGAGCGTCGACTGGCCGTTGTCGCGTTCCTTGATGAGGTTCTTGTTGTAGACGGTCAGGACGTCGAGGTTCTCCAGGATCTGCCGGCGCTCTCCGAGCGCGTCGAGCGCGCCGGACTTGGCGAGCGCTTCGAGCGACTTCTTGTTGAAGGCTTTGCCCGGGATGCGTCCGGCGAAGTCCGCCAGGTCCTTGAACGGGCCGCCTGCGCGGCGCTCCTCGATGATGGCCTTCACGGTGTCCTCGCCCAGGTTCTTGATGGCACCGAGTCCGAAGCGGATGGTGTCGTCGTCGATGTACGTGAAACCGGCTTCGGAACTGCCCACGTCCGGAGCGAGCACCTCGATGCCCATGGCCTTGCACTCGCGTACCGCCAGCGCGATGGTGTCGGTGTCGCCGGATTCGGCGGTCATGAGCGCCGTCATGTATTCCGCCGGGAAGTTGGCCTTCATGTAGGCCGTCTGGTACGCGACGATGCCGTAGGAGGCGGCGTGGGCCTTGTTGAAGCCGTAGGCGGCGAACGGCTTGATGAGTTCCCAAAGCTCGTCGCACTTGGCCTTGGTCATGCCATGCGCGACGACGCCTTCCTTGAACTTGATCTCCTGCTTGGCCATCTCCTCGGGGATCTTCTTGCCCATGGCCTTGCGGAACTTGTCGGCCTCGAGCCAGTCGTAGCCGGCGAGGTTGATGGCGGTGAGGAGCACGTCGTCCTGATAGACGAGCATGCCGTAGGACATCCCCAAATATTCCTTCATCCGTGGATCGAGGTAGGTGACGAGCTTCGGGTTGTGCTTGCGCCTGATGAACTCCGGGATGATGTCGATAGGCCCCGGGCGGTAGAGCGCCACCATGGCCATGATGTCCTCGATGACGGTCGGCTTCAGCTGCATCAGGTACTTGGTCATGCCGTCGCCGTTCAGCTGGAAGAGGCCCATGGTCTTGCCGGCGGCGAGCATCTCGAAGGTCTTCTTGTCCTTCAGGTCCATGTGCACCAGGTCGACCTCGACGCCCTTGGTCTTCTTCGCCAAGTCGATGGCGTATTCCAAGATCGACAGGTTGCGGATGCCCAGGAAGTCCATCTTGAGGACGCCGGCGTCCTCGACCGAATGCATCTCGTACTGCGTGATGATGGCCTCGCCGCCCGCCTCCCTTTGCAGGGGCGTATACTCGACGAGCGGCTTGTCGGAGATGACGACGCCGGCGGCATGCACCGAACAGTGCCGCGCGTTGCCCTCGATCATCTTGGCGAGATCGATCTGCCGCCGCACTTCCGGTTCGGAGTCGTAGCGGCGCTTGAAGTCCGGCGTCTCCTTTAAGGCGCGATCGATGGTCATGGCGAAGCCCTGCGAGCCGAACGGGATCGACTTGGCGAGCTGGTCGCAGAAGGCCACCGGGTACCCGAGCGCACGGCCGACGTCGCGGACCGAAGCGCGCGCGGCCATCGTCCCGAAGGTGCAGATCTGCGCCACATGATCCGCGCCGTACTTCCTTTTCACGTATTCCAAGACCTCGCCGCGGCGATGGTCGGCGAAGTCCATATCGATATCGGGGGCGGACGGGCGCTGAGGGTTCAGGAAGCGCTCGAACGGCAGGTTGTAGTCCAGCGGGTTCACGGTGACGATGCCGATGGCGTAGGCCATCAGCGAGCCGGCGGCCGAGCCTCGGGTGGTCAGCACGATCCCCTGCTCGCGCGCCCACGAACCGTAATCGGCCACGACGAGGAAGTACGTGGCGTAGCCTTTCTTCTCGACGATGTCGAGCTCGTAATTCAGACGGTCGATCTCGACCTGGTCCAGTTCGCGCTTCAGGAGGATCGGCAGGCGTTCGAACGAGATCTTTCGGAGATAGTCGATGGCGGTCAGGCCGTCGGGAATCTCATAGACCGGGAAGTTCCACTTGCCGAGTTCCAATTTCACGTTACAACGCGCCGCGATCTTGGCGTTGTTCTCGAGCGCCTCGGGGATGTCCTTGAAGGCCTCCTCCATCTCCTCCGGCGAGGTCATCGAAAGGTCGTTGTCCGCCGCGACGGACCGCTCGCGCTCCTCGAGCGTGCGGTTGTCCTTGATGCACAAAAGAAGCGAGCGCGCCTCGGCCTCTTCCGGTTTCAGATAATAGACGTTCCTCGACGCGACGACCCCCACGCCGAACTCCTTCGCCAACGCGACGAACGCGTCGTTCTTCTCCTTCTGGTCCGGACTGTCCGGCTGATGGACGAGTTCAAAGAAGAAGTTGTCTTTGCCGAAAATGTCGATGTATTCCTTCACCCGCTCCTTGGCCGCCTCCGGATTCGTCTCCGCCAAATACTTCCCGATATCCGACCGCGAACCCGCCAGTGCGATCAAACCCTTGCCATGCTGACGCAATAGATTCCGGTCGATGCGAGGACGATAGTAGAAGCCGTCCAAATACGCCGCCGACGCCAACTTCATCAGATTCTTGTACCCCTCCATGTTCTCCGCCAGCAGCACCAGCCGCCCGTTCTTATCATCGATGCGATGCCGCTTCAGCTCAATCGTCTCCACCGCCGTAAACGCGTCATACCCGAAGATCGGTTTTATGCCGGCTTTTTCACACTCCTGCGCAAACTCAATCGCCCCGAACATGTTGGCGTTATCGGTCAGGGCCAGGGCGGTAGCCCCCTGCCCCTTCGCGAACTTCACCAATTTATCGACCTGAGGCAAGGCCTCGAGGAGGCTGTAATGGGAGTGCGTGTGGAGGTGGGTGAAGCGGGCGGGCATTTCAGGGGTATATCGACAGCGTAGCAGATTTTAGACGAAGAACGGCGAAGATGGAAATCCGCGCTTTTTGGCACGAGATTATGCTGACCGCTTCTTTAGACGTACAACCGTAAGCCAGCAATAATGGCTTCAGAGATACGTGTATATTTTCATACGCTTTTTGTCCTTTTGGGGTGGACAAAAAGTGTCAGTCAAGCTATCCTAACTACGAACACGATAAGGTTCAGGAGGTACCAATGGCAAAGATCAAGGGCCATCTTGGCCCCGAGTGGGATATAGGCTTCCAGGAAATCTGTATCATGTGCGGAAAAAATGTCTGGGAGACCGGCGAATGCATTGATGAAGAAGATGTCAGCGTGCGCCAGGCGCAATACGCCAAAGACAAGGATCTGGCCGCTGAACTGCGGAAACAGGTGGAAGCCTCTGGTGTCAATCCGTGTCGAGAGCACGCAAAACAGGCCTTGACCCGGTACATCGAGCGGCGGCGACCGGGCGGCTACATCTTGTCCCAAGGGGACATGTTCAGCATCCTGGGCCGTGGACATATCAAGGGAACCTATATCCATGGCGTAGTGCCCGTGATGTCGCCGCGCGGTACGTTCGAAGGAAGGTTCTACCAATGGTGCCATGTCTGTGGGCTGGAGCCAGGACCTTGCGGTACTGACTTCGCCGATCTCATCCCGTCGGAGTAGTACGTTGCAACGAAGACGCCTGCTCTAGACATCTCACCCCGTCCCACAATGGACGGGGTATTCGATTTTTAGCGGTGCCTGACATCAAAGAGACGGCCTACCTTCCACCCCTCCCCTCATCTAAGGCCGAGCAGCGTCCGCGAACGCAGCGTCCGTTCTGAAAGGGACATACCTCTTCCCGGCGCCAGTGAGCGGACGCTGCCCGGCCGCCCCACTCCACCTCCCCAGGGGTGACGCGGCGGGGTGGCGAAGCGAGCGAGGACTGTCTGAGGCAGGCAAGCGCGCGCTGACGCGCTTACCGGTTCCGCGGCGAACGCCGCAGAAGCTGAGTTCCGCAGCTCGCGGAGGCACTCCGCCGCGTCACCCCAATCTCACCACCAGCATGAACGAAAACTCCCCTTTCGGGGAGTTTCGGTTGGTTCTCATTCCAGCGGGCGCAAACCGACCTTGCCATGGCTGAACGATAGCCGATTCACCGCACGCTTGTCAACACGCGGTGGTGGACCCGAGGGGAATCGAACCCCCAGAACCGAACTGGCAAGGTCAGTTTGCCCACCAAGGATCTCAGGCCCACAGCGAGGTCCTAGCAGAAGCGCCGTTTTTCATGCAAGGGGTACGAAAAAGCCCTCCGAAGAGGGTCTAGAGCTTGATGCGAGCGGCGACGAGCGCGGAGATGACGAGTTCCGCAGCGGCTTCCTCCGTGAGGTCACGGATGGCGACGACGTGGTCCGCGGCGGCGGCGTAGAGCGCTTCGCGTTCGGCGTAGAGCTCGCGGAAGGTCCGGCCCTTCAGGCCGACGATGCCGCGGCAGGACGGGTCGATGCGCGCTTCGATGGCGTCAATCGGCACGTAAAGCCAGACGACGCTCGAGACACGCTTCAGGAAACGCATGGCGTCTTCGGAGTAGACGATGCTGCCGCCCGGCGCGATGACGGCGCGGTCGATGCCCGCGAGGGCGAGGATGGTGCCGGCTTCGGCGCGGATGAAGGCCTCGTCGCCGAGGCGGTCGAGGAGCGCCTGGAGCGGCTCGCCGTGCGCGGCTTCGAGCCGCTGGTCGGTGTCGACGAAGGCGTACCCGAGGCGTTTCGCCAGTAGCGCGCCGACGCGGGACTTTCCCGCCCCGGCCATGCCGATCATTGTAAGGTTCATGGACGGAGCATACCAAAAACTTCCCTTTCGGGAAGTCATTGGTACTGAATGAAGGACGGCGAGGGCGTCAGGCCGAGCACTTCCTTGGGCGTCAGCATGCGCGAGCCCTGCCATTTGACGTCGTTCTTGTAGAACAGCTTGAAGCCCGTGAACTGCACGGGGTACGGCTTGATGTAGGCTTCGTACGAGCTGATCTTGTTGCCCATGCCGCCCCAGCCGTCCATGTCCATCACGATCTGCGCTTCTGGCAGAGGCACGATCTTCTCCGCGTTCGTGACCATCGGCTTGGTGTAGCGGTGCACGAGGAGGACCTTGGGCGGCAAGTGGTTCGCGCGCACGAGTTCCGCGAGATACTCCGCGGCGGCGTTCACGTCCGCGGCATCGACAGTGCCGACGACGGTGCCCGGAGGCTGGCCGTACTTCATGCGGAACTCGGGGTCGATGGCGAGGTGCACCTGCGGCAGCGCGAGATATTTCTCGAGGCTCTTGATCTCCCCCATCAGGTTCGCACGGCCGGCCTGGACTTCGAGGATGACGATGCCGCCGAGCCTCTCGGCGATGGCGAGCGCCTTGTCGATTTCCTCATCCTCCATCCGCGCGCGATACATCCCATCCTTGCCGGCGCCGCCCTGCGCGACGATGGCGATGTAGTCGATGGCGGGCAGGACGGGCGTCTCCGGATCGATAGCTTCCCAGGCGGCGATTTCCTTCCGGAACTTCTCGAGCATCACGTCTTCCGGATATTCGCCGAGGATGCCCATGCCTTTCGAGAGGAAGTTGCCGTAGTACGCGACGATGCGCTTGAAGGGCAGGATGGCGCCGAGTCCGGGATACGCGGCCTTCACGGGCCAGGCCAACCCGTCGGTGTTGGTGGCCGTCTCCGGCACGTGCGCGAGGCGGCGCATCCGGCGGTCGTAGTCGGCCTTGTCGAGCGTCGGCGGAGGGAGCGGGGCGACGGCCGTGGGGCGCGCGAGGGCGTGTAGGTCGCTGATGATCACCGTGATGCCGCCCAAAAGCGCCAGCAGGGCCAGCGCGACGAATCCGGGGACGAGCATTTCCGACGACGATCGTTTCATGCGTCCAGTGTACCAGAAAACGAAAACACCCCTTTCGGGGTTTTTCGTTTTCTTCCCCACTCCACCCAGAGGGCGCGGCGGGGCTCCGAAGCGAGCGAGGACTGTCTGAGGCAGGGCGAGCGCGCGTTGACGCGCGAGCCCGGTCGCCTGCGAAAGCGGGCGAGCCGAGTTCCGCAGGAAGCGTAGGAGCCCCGCCGCGCCCGACCCTACTTCTTCTTGCCCGCCTTCAGCTTCTTCTTATTCCTCTGCTGGGCGTTGTTCCCTTTGGCCATACGAGTGAGGTGATGAATATTGAAGACAGTATAGCCGGATTTCGAGCGAAAGAAAACGCCCCTCGGGAGGGGCGGTCAATCGATGGTCGGCAGTTCGCAAACCCAGACGCCGGTGTTGTTCATGAAGCTGTTGAGCCGCGGGATGGGCAGGCTGTGGCCGATCTCGGACGCCGATGCGTCAGTCGCCTTCACTTGCGTGAACTCGGGATCTTCGGCCTTGGGCGGCAGCGGCAGGCGCTGCCGGATCTCGTCGCGATCGTACTTCACGATCGGTTCGACGCGGAACTTGCGGCAGGCCATCGCGATCGAGCCGGCATGCGTGACGGCGACGACCTGGTGGGCGAAGGGCGAAGGATGGCCGATGGTCGTGAGCAGGGCGTAGACCTTCATGCGTGTCTCCTTGGAAAAGGTGCTGTGGCGAATCTAGCGCAAAAAAACCGCGCGGTCAAGACGCGCGGGGCGTGGGAGGATGCCGTCCGGTACGTGCGTCGAAGTCCCCGGGGAGACGCCGGCGGGCACGGACGAACCTAGCGGCGAGCACGTAGTAGGCGATCGTCAGGCCGCCGAGCAGGAACGCGCCGAGGACGAAGGTCGCGCGGACCTTCCATGGCTTCATGCCGAAGCGGTAGGCCAGTCCGGCGCAGACGCCGCGGAGCCAGCCGCGACCGGGAAGACGCTTCCAGCGGATGAGCTGGCCGTCGTTCTCGCGGAGCGCCTTGCGATGCGCGTGCAGGTCGATGGAGCCGGGAGGGAGAATCGTTTCCCGGCGAAGTGCGGGGAGATGACGATGCTGTCCCATGCGGCCTCCTGAAGGTGCTGAAGATTCCCCAGACTACCGCTTTTGCCCGTTTCCGTCAATCCTGTAGAGTGATGTCCAGTCCCTTCAAGGAGGCCACAGTGTCGCGAACACGGCGGAAACGTCGCGAGTCCTTCGGTCCGACCGGCATCGTCACCGAACGCGAGCTCACCAAGCTCCTCAGCCATCAACGCGTCGTCTTCGGCACCTCGCCGCTGCTCGACCACACCCACAAGATCGACGCTCTGGTCCATGAGATCAAGCCGATCGGCGGCTTCTACGAGCCAATCGCGCTCCAGATCACGCAGAAGCGCGACGAGGCCGAGAAGATCCGCACCTTCTTCGAGACGGCGGCCAAGGCGACCAAGGGTCCCCTGCTCTACGCCGAGATCGACGGGCGCGTAACGCCCAGCACCGCCGCCGGCGTCCGCAACGCCCTCGCCGCCCTCTGGCTCGAAGTCCCGCGCAACACGACGCGCGAGCACCGCATCGTCGTGCGTTCCAACGGGAACTACGAGTGGCTGCCCACCCATCCGAAGCCGCCGGCCAAGGGCAAGCCCGCCGCGAAACGCCCGAAAACGTAAAACCCCGCGCCTTTCGGCACGGGGCTTTTCTTTCAACCTATGGAGGCTTTCCAAACGGGATGAGATGCGCAGGGCTGGAGCCGACCGCAGCCGTGAAGCGTACTGAACGTACGCTGGAACGGGGCGGGCGGCGAAGCCCAAGCAGATCGCCCGTTTGGTAAGCCTACAGGACCGAGTCCTTCATCGCCTTGGCGAGGCGGAACTTCACGACGGTCTTCGCGGCGATCTTGACCGGCTGTCCGGTGGCCGGGTTGCGGCCCATGCGCTCCTTGCGGTGCATCTTCACGAGCTTGCCGAATCCTGGGAGGACGAACTCGCCCGCCTTCTTGACCTCGGTCTCAGCGAGCTTCGCGAGGTTCTCGAGGAACATGCCGGCGTCTTTCTTGGACATGGCGCACTTCTCGGCCAACGCGGCCACGACCTGGGACTTGGACATCTTCGCCATACGAATCTCTATGTGGATAAGTCTTAGTACGTAGGAAGTATAGCAACTCTTCCTCAAAGGGGCCAACGTTTACAAGGGTTTCTTTCGGAACGTCACATCAACGGCTCGTCCTGGGTCCCCTGCTCGATGTTGTCCTGATCTTCGCCGTGTTGTGCACGGTCTTCGGCGATTTCCTTATCCATCTCGGCGTCTTCCTTGATGTCCGCGATATCCGGCTCCGCCGGTTTGCACCATTCGTCAAAGCCGCCGAGGAGGAACTCCACATTGGAATAGCCCTTGGCCTTCAATTGCTCGTGCGTTTCCGGGGCCAATCCGCGCTCCTCGCCGATGACGACCACGTAGGCGGCCTTGTGCGGCACGAGCGCCTCGATGTTGCCGTCGAGCTCGTGGACCGGCACGTGGACCGAGCCTTCGACGTGGCCCGCTTCGTAATCGGCGGCGTCGCGCACGTCGATGAGGACGTGCTCCTTCCCGTTCTCCTGTATCTTCCTGAGGTCCCGGCAGCTGATGGCCGGAAGCCCGTGCTGGGTTTCCATAGGGTTCTTGGTGAATCTTCCCGAAAAGCATACCCCAGCGGGCCCGAAACGCGAAACCCCCGACGTACGTCGGGGGCTTTTCATTTACATCATGTCTTCGGACTCGTCTTCCATCTCTTCTTCGAGCTTGCGCTTCATCTTGCCGACCTTCTTCTTCACCTTCTCGGCGACGCGCTCGGCCTTCTCGACGACCTTCTCCTTGCGCTTGGCCAAGTAGCTGCCTAGCATCTTCATGCCGGCGGCGGCGATGCCGAAGGAACCCAGGGATGCTTCGACCTTCTCGCGCACCGTGCGGACGGCGTCGTCGATGGCATTGATGCGGTCGCGGATCTCCGAGACGGCGTTCGAGGCGTCGCGCAGGATGGTGATGACGTAATAGAGCGCCCAGCACACGAATGCCGTGAACCAGAGGATGCTGAACGCCAGCACCAGGTACAGGATGTCCTTCGAAGATTCGAGATACATAGGCTCCCTCGCCTTACGACGAAGATATTCCTCCTAAAGCCTCACGCCGACAGCATATCACTTCTGAAGCCGTTCGGCGACCTTGGCCTCAAGATCGGCGAGCTCGCCGAGCGGCGCCTCGCCGTCCTGGGCTTCGAGCAGGTCGAGCGCCTCGTTGACCTCCTGAAGCAAGTCGCGCAGTTCGTCGTCGTCCGGTTCCTGCAGGAGCTTCTCTTCCATGCTCTCGCGATGGCTCGCGAGCTTGGCGATCAGTTCGTCCACTTCGTTGACGTCGGACATATCGTCAGAGTTTCTTCGCGAGTTCAGCCTCCTTCATCTGCCAGTCCTCGATCGTCTGCGCGTACTGGACGAGCTCTTCCGGGTCGACGCCGGCGTTGTCGAAGTCGGCCAGGACCGGCTCGAGCGCGGTGACGCCGGATTTGGCGTCGTCGACCGCCGGCTGCCACTCCTCGGCCTCTCCCCCTTCCTGGATCTTCTCTTCGAAGGCTAGGACGAGCTGACGGAGCTTGTCGAGCGTCTCGCGGACCTCATCGTGCTGACGTTGGACGAACGCGCTGCGGGTGGACATATGCGTGTCAGTTGATCATGAACGTATTTCGGCGCCGAAGCCTTCCTTGAGACGCGCGCGGACCTGCTCCATCACGCGGTCGACCTCTTCGGCCTTGAGCGTGCGGTCGTCGGCGCCGAACTCAAGGTGGTAGGCCAGGCTCTTCTTGTCCCGACCGAGCGTCTTCACCTCGTAGATGTCGAAGAGCTCGGCCGACTTCAGCATCGGATCCGTGTTCCGAAGCTTCTCGATGATGGCCGCGTGTTCGGCGCGCCGGTCGACGACGAAGGCAAGGTCGCGCTTCACGCGCGGGAATTCGGGGATGGGCCTGTAGAACTTGGCCGTCGAGGCGAGGTCGAGCACGCGGTCGAGCTCGATTTCCGTCATGGCGACGCGGCGCTCGATGCCGAACTTGGCGCAGAAGTCCGGGTGGACCTCGCCCAGATGGCCGATGACGATGCCGCCGAGATTCAGTTCCGCCGTCCGTCCGGGATGCCAGACGCCGGCGGTCTTCGGGTTGCGCTCGAACTTCAAGCCGCGGATGCCGATCTCCTCGAACAGGCGTTCGATGAGGCCCTTGGCGCGTAGGACGGCGGCGCCGGCGGCGTCGCGATCCCAGCAGGCGATGAGGAGATGCGGCCGCTCCTTGGGGAGGTCGGCTTCGCGCGTCTCGTAGACGTTGGCGATCTCGAAGAGCGCGCCCTCTACGGCTTCTTCCTGGTTTTCGGCGACGACCTTGAGGGCGCTGGGGGCGAGCGCCGTCCGCATGAACTCGAACTCTTCCGTCAGCGGATTGGAGACGCGCAGGGTCCGGCGCTGGCCGACGTCGCCATGCGGAGCTGATTCGGCCAGCGCGCGCGAGACGAACGAGTACGTCATGATCTCGGTCAGTCCCCAGTCCTTGAGGTGGCGCTTCATGCGATCCTCCCATGCGAGCGAGAGTTCGGGAGCGGCCAGCGGCAGTCGGCCTTCGGGCACGACGGACGGGAGACTGTCGTAGCCGTGGACGCGGGCGACTTCCTCGACCAGGTCGCGCTCGCCTTCGATGTCGTGGTCGCGCCAGAACGGGACGGTCACGCGCCACGTTTCGTACATGGATTCCCGCTTTCGCGGGGACGGCATCTTCGATGTCGCCTTGAAGCCGAGCGCGGCAAGGATGCGCTTCATCTCCTTGGCGGGGATGTCGACGCCGATCAGCTTGGCCGCTGCGGCGGGGCGGAACGGGAAGACGAGCGGCTTGTAGGCTGAGGCGCGGGCATCGATGCCCTTCGAAGCGACTTCGGCTCCGCAGATTTCGGCGGCGAGTTCGGCGGCGCGGGCGAGCGCCATCGCCGTAAGTTCGGTCGAGAGGCCCTTCTCGTAGAGCTTGGAAGAGTCTGAATGCAGGTTGAGGGCGCGGGCGGTGCGGCGGACGGAGACGGGGTCGAAGGCAGCCGATTCGAAGACGACGGTCGTCGTCTTTTCGGTCGCGCCGGATTCATCGCCGCCCATCACGCCCGCCACGGCGACGGGGCGCGCGGCATCGGCGATGACGAGCTGTCCGGACCTGAGCCCGTATTCGACGCCGTCGAGCGCCTTCATCTTCTCCCCCGTGGCGGCTTCGCGCACGACGATCTTACCGCCTGAGAGCTTCTCGTAATCGAAGACGTGCATCGGCTGACCGAGCTCAAGACGGACGTAGTTGGTGATGTCGACGAGGTTGTTGATGGAACGCACGCCGGCGGAGGCGAGGCGCTCCTTCAGCCAGGCCGGGCTGGGGCCGACCTTCACGTTCCGCATCACGAGCGCCTGATAGCGCGGGCAGAGCATCTTGGCTTTCAGCTCGACGGAAAGCGGCAGCATCTTCGCGCCTGCCTTGGCCTTCGGCATCTTAGGAGCTTTCCAGGCCAGCGGCGCTTTCAGGATGGCGGAAGATTCAAGGGCCATGCCGAGCATGCAGTAGGCGTCGGGGCGGTTGGAGGTGACTTCGACGTCGAAGACGACGTCGTCCATCTTGAGGACTTCGGCGAGCGGCGTGCCGGGAGAGGCCTTGAGCGACGAGAGGTCGACGATCTCCTTCTCGCCCTGCTTCGGGAACATGTCGACGAGGCCGATCTCGTCGGCGCCGCAGATCATGCCGTAGGAGGCGACGCCTCGGAGCGCCGCTTCCTTGATCTCGACCGGCTCCCCTTCCCCGTGCCACTTCACCCAAGCGCCCGGCAGCGCGACGGCCACGAGCATGCCCTCTTCAAGGTTGGAGCCGCCGCAGACGATGTCTTTCGTCATCGAGCCTTGCCCCGTGGGCGAAGCCTTTACGGGGCCGAGCTCCACTTCCACCACGCGGAGCTTGTCGGCGTTCGGGTGCGGTTTCACTTTCAAGATTTTTCCGACGACGACTTTCTCAAGACTCGCGCCCTGCGGGTAGATGCGTTCCACCGAAGGTCCGGACAACGAAAGCCGCGCCGCGAATTCCTGCGGCGTCTGCTTGAGCTTCACGTATTCCTTCAGCCACTTGTAGGAGACGAGGAGGTTCATGGCTATTTCCAACTCACGAGGATGATGGCGGCGACGGCGAAGGCCATGCCGAGGTAGTTCTTCCAGGTGAGGTGGTCCTGGAAGAAGTAGACGCCGGAAATGGCGGCGAGGAGGACGCCGAAGACGCCGAGCAGGATAATGGTCTTCGAGAGCTCCATCTTGGAGAGGCCGTACATCAGGAGGACGAAACCGAGTCCTGCCGGAACGAGCGTCAGCAGGAACTTCCATGAGAGGAGCGTCTGCCAGGAGAAGCCTTTGCCTTTCAGCACGAACTTCTGTCCGGTGTCGGCGACCGTGTAGAAGAGCTGGGCGAAGAAGATGGCGGCGATGGCCGGCATATCAGAATTGCGTGAGGAAACGGAAGTCGTTGCGGTAGAAGTGGCGGACGTCGTCGATCTTGACGCCTTCGCGCATCATCATGGTGCGCTCGACGCCCCAGCCGAAGGCGAAGCCGCTCCACTTTTCCGAATCGACTGAGCAGGCCTTGAGCACGTTCGGGTGCACCATGCCGGCGCCGCCGAGCTCGAGCCAGCCTTCCTTGCAGATGCGGCACTTGGCCTCGCCGATCCGTCCGGTGCCGCCGCAGAGGTCGCAGGAGATGTCGATCTCGAAGGACGGTTCGGTGAAGCGGAAGTGAAAGGGGCGCAAGCGTGTCTTGCGTCCGTGCCCGAAGAATTCCTTGGCGAAGTGGTCGAGCACGCCCTTGAGATGCGTGACGGAGATATTCTTGTCGATCATCAAGCCTTCGAACTGATGGAACATCGGGACATGCGTGACGTCGCTCTGGCGGCGGTACGTCTTCGAGATGTTGATCATGCGGATGGGCAGCTTCCCCTTCTTCAGCTCGTGGATCTGCCCGGAGGAGGTGTGCGGCGTGAGGACCATCTTGCCGAGCTTCGGATCTTCGGGCGCGGCCATGAAGAACGTCTCCCACTCGTCACGGGCGGGGTGGTCCTTGGGCATGTTGAGCGCCTCGAAGGCGTACCAATCCCACTCGACTTCGGGATAGCGGACGCGCGTGAAGCCGATCTTCTCGAAGATGCCGGTGACGGCGGCGATGGCGTCGGTGACGACGTGGACGTGGCCTTTCGGCGGGCGCGTGCCGGGCATGGTGAGGTCCATCCACTCCGAGGTCGCGATGGCACCGCGCTTCTCGGCTTCGAGCCCGGCGCGGCGGTCGGCCAGCGCGCGCTCGACGGCGATCTTCACTTCGTTGGCGAGCTTGCCCATCATCGGGCGCTCGTTGGACGGCAAGCCGGCCACTCCCTGCATCAGGGCGGCCATCAGGCCCTTGCGGCCCAGATACTTGATCTCGGTGGCCTCGAGTTCGGCCGCGTCCTTGGCGGCCGCGAAGGCCGCGGACGCCTCGCTTTTCAGCTGGTCGAGCTTGTCTTTCATACGGCCACTTTAAGGGAAAGGCCGTATTTTGTCATCTTCCTGCCCGATAAAAACGAAAACTCCCCTTTCGGAGGAGTTTTCGACGATGCCTCGCGGCTGGTCGTGTTGAGCGCGCCTTGACAATGGAATCGTACTTGATCATGACGGTTCAGTCAAGTCCGTGTGGTGGACAGGAGGGGTATTGAACCCCCGAAGCGTGATGTCAAGGCACACTCACGGACCATCCGTCCTGCCCCCACGCCGGGGTCCTAACAAATTGTCTTCTATTCACGCAAGACCTCTTTTGCATCCCGTCCCTACACCACCCCAAACAGTCCCTTGAGCGCCTCGAAGATCTGCTCCCGGTATCGCGTGAGGTCCTTGATCGTCACGAGGACGACCAGGCCGAGGAGCAGGAAGAAGGCGATGCGGTGGGTGACGGCCTCGACGATGGGGCGGACGGAGCGGCCGCGGAATTTTTCGATGATGATGAAGAGGAGGCGTCCGCCGTCGAGCGCGGGGATGGGCAGGATATTGATGACGGCGAGGTTCACGGAGAGGAGCGCGGCGAACTGCATCAGGTAGGTGAGGCCGAGCTTGGCGGCCTGGCCGGTCAGGACGGCGATGCCGACAGGGCCGGAGAATTCGACGCCGGGCTTCTGTCCGACGAACAGGCCCTTGATGAGGTCCGCGAGCGAGAGGACGATTTCCTTCACATAGAAGCCGGTGGCGTAGATGCCTTTGCCGATGGCGTGATACCACGGGTACGAGACGATGGCCGATTCGACGAGCGCGACGCCCATGATCTTGCGGCCCGACTCCTCATCGAGCTTCGGCACGAGTTCCTTCGTCAGGATTTCCTTGCCGCGCTTCAGTTCGACGTCGACGGAGCCTTCCGCCGCGTTCACCCGCGCCTGGATGTCCTCGACGCGTCCGAGCGCCTCGCCTTCGATCTTCAGGATGACGTCGCCGGGCGCGAAGCCGGCTTCGGCCGCCGGGGATTCCGGCAGGACTTCGATGATCTGCACGCGCGGGTCGCGGACGCGGGCGGACGCCGGCAGGCCTTCGGCGATCTGCGGCAAGCCGACCGTGAAACCGACGGCGAAAAGCAGGGACGAAAGCACGAGATTCATGAAGACGCCGGCGCAGATGACGATGGCGCGTTGGTAGGCGGGCTTGTGCGCGAAGTTTCCGGGGCCGGTGGCCGACGGGTCGTCTTCTCCCTTGATGCGCACGAAGCCACCGAGGGGGATCCAGTTGACGGACCAGATCGTCTTGCCCTTCTTCACGCTCCAGGCGCGCGGCGGGAAGCCGATGCCGAATTCCTCGACGTCGATGCCGAAATACCGCGCGGCCAGGTAGTGGCCGAGCTCGTGCACGAGGACGAGGACCGCGAGGACGACGATGAAGAGCAGGACGGTCGGGCCGTGGGTGAGGAGGGTTTCCATCAGGACGTGATTTCAGCTTTATGGACCTCGATCGGCGCGCCGATCCAGGCGGAACCGATCTTGGAGAAGGCGGGCGTCGGGTCGGTGACGAAATAGGACGCGCTGCCGCTCCGGTCGAGAGAGGCTTCGAGCGCCGCGTCTTTTTCAAGTGTAGCACGGAACTCGGCGACGACGGCTTCGGCGGAATCGATGAGCGCGACGCCCTCCCCCATCATGACGGCGATCTGCGGCTTGAGAATCGGGAAATGCGTGCAACCGAGGATGAGCGCGTCGACGCCCGCTTCGCGGATGGGTGCGACATATTTGGCGACGACCGACGACGTTTCCGGTTCGTCGGCCCAGCCTTCCTCGACGAGCGAGATGAGGAGCTGGGCGTGGCGCGCGACGACCTCGACGGACGGGTCGGCGGCCTTCAGCATCTTTTCGTACATGCCGCTGCCGACGGTCGCGCGCGTGCCGATGAGGCCGATGCGTTTCGTCGACGACACGGCGAGCGCGGCGCGGACGGCGGGACCGACGACTTCGAAAATCGGAAGCTCCGGGTGACGGGCGCGCAGATGCTCTGACGCGAGGGACGACGCGGTATTACAAGCGATGACGACGGCCTTGGCGCCCTTCGACAGGAGAAAATCGGCGCAATCTTCGGCGTAGCGGCGGATGGTCTCGGGACTCTTGGTGCCGTAGGGCGCGCGGGCGGTGTCGCCCAGGTAGACGTACGACAAATCCGGCCGCGCGGCCCGGAGCGCGCGGACGACCGTCAGGCCGCCGATGCCGGAATCGAAGATGCCGATCATATGGACAGTGTAGCCTATTCCGTGATACATCTCACGGTAACAGTACCTTGAGAGGAGTCCGCGATGAGTCACCCGATGGAAGGCTATTACGACGGCGCGCGGCTGGAGGAGGCACGCCTCTGGAGCCGCCGCGACAAGATGGAGGCGCTGCTCTCCACGATGCCGCTCTCCAAGTTCACGTTCGCGCAGTTCGCCGATCTCGCGCTCGTGGCCGACCGTACTGCCCCGCATGAGCGCCGCCGCAGCCTCGAGCAAGCGCTCGACCGCCTCGACGCGTTCCTCGCCGCCAAGGAACAGAAGCCCGCCAAGTCCAAGAGGCGTCGGCGATGACGCATGGAGGAGAGAAAGCCGGACCGCCGAAGTCGCTTCAGGAGGCGCTCGACGAGACTGAACGCGTCGTGAAGGTGCTCAAGCTCTTGCGCGTCTCCGATCTCGCCGACATGCCGCTCACGGACTTCGATGCCGCGCTCCGAATGGCGCGCGGTGACGTCCCGACTCCGCAGCAGCTCGAACGGATCGCCGCGTACCTGACCAAGAAAGGATTCTTCGGCCTGATCGATCTCACCGTCAATCAGGACGGATTCGACACCCTTCTCCGCGCCCTCAAGGCCGCCAAGGCCGGACGCCGCACATGACGGCGTCTTTTTTCACGAAAAAACGCCCGCGGTCAGCGCGGGCGTTGCGGGAGCAGGGCGTCGAGATGCGGGATGTCGGTGAACGCGAAGTCGCCGATCGTCTTCCCCTCGGGGATGACGTGGTGGGCGATGCCTTCGAGCTTCTCGCGAGGCGAGAGCCGGTGCGGGACGCCGACGACGAGCATGCCGGCGGCCCTGGCGGCGTTGGCGCCATGCACGGAATCCTCGAAGACCACGCAGCCGCTGGTCCTCACGTGGAGCAGCTTGGCGGCGAGCAGGTACGGGTCCGGATGCGGCTTGCGAAAAATGAGACCAGGGGTCTCGGCCGTGACGCGCGCGCCCGGATAGATGTACTGCTTGAAGCAGAGCTTCTCGAGCACGAAGCGGGCGTGCCAGTCGGTCGCCGACGTGACGAGGCCGATATTGGCGCCGGTGGCGCGGCTCTTCCTGAGCGATTCTTCGGCGCCGGGCATCGGCTTGAGGTCGACCGCCAAGCGCGTCTTCAAGCGCGTCATGAAGCGGTCGTAGAAGTCATTCGGATCCTCCGCGATGCCGAAGCGCTTCAGTACCTCGGGGACCTTCTCGTCCTCTGGCGTGCCGATGATGCCGAGATAATCCTCGAGCGTGTAGACGGCGCCGTAGGCGGCGAGCGCCTCCACCCAGACCTCGAAGAGCAGTTCTTCGGTGTCGGCCAGCGTGCCGTCGAGGTCGTAGAAGATCGCCGGGATGCGCGAACAGAGCAACTGGTATTGGTGCACGACGCTTTTCCTCCCATCAAGCGGTAATGAGCGAGACGATTTCCGTCTTTTTTTCTTCCATCATTTCCCGCGTCGCGGCTTCGACGTTCAGTCGGAGCAGCGGCTCGGTGTTTGACGCGCGAATACTACACCACCAGTCCCCGAAGTCAAGCCTCAGACCGTCGATTTCCGTGATGGAGGCGGCTTCCGGGGCGTATTTATCGCGGATGGCGGCCATGCTGGCCCTGGCGTCCGACACCTTGAAGTTGAGTTCGCCCGAATGGGCGTAGCGGCGGAAGGGCGCGACGAGCTCGGAAAGCGGCTTGCCCTGCCGCGAGAGCAGCTGGAGCGCCAGCAGCATCACGTAGTCGGTGTTCTCAGCGCCGAAAAATTCTCGGAAATAGAAGTGGCCGGAGAGTTCGCCGCCGAAAACGCCGCCGTTGGCGCGGAGGATGGGCTTGATGAGCGCGTGGCCCGTCGGCGTCATGACCGGCACCCCGCCCGAGGCCCTGATCTCCTCCGGCGCGACCGAGCCGCAACTCACGTTGTAGGTGACGGCGTCGCCGATGTTGCCCGGCAGGAGCACGTGAGCGAGCATGGCGATGATCTGGTCGGCGCGGATGATCTCGCCCTTCTCGTCGACGAGGCCGATGCGGTCAGCGTCGCCGTCGAGCGCGATGCCGACGTCCGCTTTCACCTCGGCGATCTTCTTCTGGAGATCGGCGAGCGTCTCCGTCTTGAGCGGGTTCGCCTCGTGGTTCGGGAAGGTGCCGTCCGGTTCCCAGAAGAGCTCGTGCACTTCGACGTCCGGCAGCGCCTCGAAGATCTTCGGGAGGATGACGCCGCCCATGCCGTTGCCGGCGTCGACGACGACCTTCAGCTTCTTGATCGAATCCGCCGGAACGAGCGCGAAAAGACGCTCGAGGTAGTCGGGCACGATGTCGGTCTGGACCAGCGTCCCCTCTTTCGCGTCGGGGAACTCCCCCTTATCGACCAGCGCCTTCAGTTCCTCCATGCCGCTCCCCTTGCCGATCGGCATCGCGTCGCCGTGGACCATCTTGAAGCCGTTGTATTCGGAGGGGTTGTGCGAAGCGGTCACCATGATGCCCGCGTCGTGCAGGTCGTAGTCGGAGACGGAGAAGTAGAACATCGGCGTCGAGACCATGCCGACGTCGATGACGTCCGCGCCCTGCCGCATCATCCCGCGCGTGAGCGCCGCGAAATACCCTGGCGAACTCCCGCGCATGTCGCGTCCGGCCACGATGGCCTTGGCGCCGGTGTGAAGCACGAAGGCGCGGCCGAGCGCCTCGCAGAAGTCGGCGTCGAAATCTTTTCCGACCAATCCGCGGATGTCGTATGCCTTGAAGATGGAGGGGTTGTAGTCCATAATGAAGCCATCTTAACTTCACGCCGAAAAAAGCACCACACGCTATGGGAATGGGACTCTCTATCGTCCTCGGCATCATCGTCCTCGCCGGAGTCTGGCTCTGGTCGGTCTACAACGGATTGGTGACGCTCAACGTCCGCACGGAAGAGGCCTGGTCCGACATCGAGGTCCAGCTCAAGCGCCGCTACGACCTGATCCCGAACCTCGTCAATGCGGTGAAGGGTTATGCCGCGCACGAATCGTCCGCCTTCGAGAACGTCACGAAGGCCCGCGCCGCCGCCATGGGCGCGCAGACGCCGGCCGCGCACGCCGCCGCCGAGAACATGCTGACCGGCGCGCTCAAGTCACTCTTCGCCGTCTCCGAAGCGTACCCGGACCTGAAGGCCAACCAGAACTTCCTCGACCTCCAGCACGAACTGCGCGACGCGGAAGACAAGATCCAGGCCGCCCGCCGCTTCTACAACGCCAACGCCCGCGACCTGAACATCAAGATGCAGGTCTTCCCCAGCAACATGGTCGCCCGGTCCTTGGGCTTCAAGAAGCGCGAGTTCTTCGATCTCCCGGACAATGACGCCGCCCAGCAGAACGTCGAAGTGAAGTTCTGAAGAAAAGGAAAGACCGACCCTGTGCGGGGGTCGGTTTCGTTTCAGCTCCTTTTCTTATTCAACGTGAGCACGGCGCGGAGCGGCGGACCCTTGCGCTCGTCCAGGAGATACTGGCGTAAGAAGAGCGCGGCCCATTCGTCGGGCTCCCAGCCTCCCTGCGTCCAGTGTATCCAATGGCCGAGCGCGCAGGGCTGGCCGTAGCCGGGGTTCGCCGGATACTCCCTCCACCCTTTATGGCAGTCCTCGACGATGTAGCCCTCGAACCGCACGGTGCCGGTCTCGTCCGTGACGCGCAGGTAGTCGCCCGTCTCGAGCAGGTGCAGGCTTTCGTAGCCAGACTTGCCGTCCTCATAGACGGCCCAGCAGACGCCTGCCGTGCCGGTCTCGAAGTATTCTTTGAGAACGCCACGAATGACGACTTCGGGCAGGTTCGCGATCAAGCGCCGTGCCTCCCGCCGCAACGCGCGAAGGCGATACAGGTCCAGTCCGGCTTCGAAGAGCCGTTGCTGGTAGTCTTTGCGGGCGGAGAGGTCGAGGAATCTCTTCAAGGTGATTATGCCGCTCGTCATGAAGATATCGACGGTTTCCTCATCTAGTCCTGGCCAGTCCTCCACTAAGATGTCGCGCATCGGAATCTCCTTTCTTAAGGAACCGTCGGTACCTTAGCACGAGCAGCGTAAAGAGCCACCTGAGAGGGGTCACCTGTCTTTTCTTCTTATCCAATTGCCCCTGAGCCTAAAAAACGGTAGAATATTGCGTATCCGGCGCTTTATAGATGTATCGCGCGTTCAATGTACTCACAGATAGACTCAAACAAGCGTAAAAGCATCGTCCTGATCGGAAGTTTCCTGGTCCTGGTCGTCGGGCTCGGCTGGCTCATCGACGAATATTACGGGGGCGGAGGCGTCATCACGCTCGTCGCCCTCGCCTACTCGGTCGTGACAGCGCTCGTCTCGTACTACAACGGCGACAGGATGGCGCTCTGGGCCTCGGGCGCGAGGGAAATCAAGAAAGAAGACTCCCCCGAACTCTGGCGGCTGGTCGAGAACCTTTGCATCGCCAACGGTCAGCCGATGCCTAAGGTGCATATCATCGATGACCCCGCCCCGAACGCCTTCGCTACCGGCCGCAAGCCTGAACTCGCCTCGGTCGCCTTCACGACCGGCATCCTCCAACGCCTCGACCGGACGGAACTCGAAGGCGTCGTCGCGCACGAACTTTCCCACATCAAGAACTACGACATCCGCGTGATGACCATCGTCGTCGTGCTGGTCGGCGTCGTCGCGGTGATGGCCGACCTCTTCCTGCGCGTCAGCTGGCACGGCGGCGGCAACCGCAAGCGCGAAGGAGGCGGCATCCTGATGATCCTCGGCATCGTCGCCATCATCCTGGCTCCCGTCATCGCCAACATCGTGAAGCTCGCCGTCTCGCGGCGGCGCGAATACCTGGCGGACGCCTCGGGCGCCCTGCTCACCCGCTACCCCGAAGGACTGGCCCGCGCGCTCGAGAAGATCTCTTCCTACGAAGGCCCGCTGAAGCACGCGCACTCCGCCACCGCGCACCTGTACATCTCGAACCCGTTCGGCAAAGGCGGGTGGGCGGCGGGTCTCACATCCACGCATCCTCCGGTCGAGAAGCGCGTCGCCGCGCTCCGGCAGATGGGCACGACCTCGTAATTCAATAGATCCCTCGGCTTCGCTCGGGATGACAAACCCATTATGAACCCGGAAATCCTGGACAAGTTCTCCACGCATCTCAAGAACGCTCTCGTCCGCGCCTACGCGCTCGCGCAGGAATTGCGCCAGAGCGCCATCGAGCCGCAGCACCTGATGTACGCGCTCGCCGCGCAGAAGGGCTCGATCGCCTCCGAAGTCCTCACCAAGCTCGGGCTCTCGTCCGACGACATCAAGCGCTTCGTCGCCGAACGCGCCGACGGCAAGCCGTTCGCTCCGCCGTCGCTCGACGCCGCCGCCGCCGACGCTTCGCCGAAGCTCTCGGCCGAAGCCAAACGCACCATCGAGAAGGCGGTGCTGACGGCCAACACCCACGAGCACAAGTACGTCGGCACCGAACACCTCCTCTCCGCCATCCTCCAGGTCGCGGGCGAAAAGCTCGAGGCGTATTTCGAATCGCGCGGCGTGCCGCTCAAGGCGGTGAAGGATCAGATCGCCGGCGTGCTGAAGTCCACATCGAAGTTCCCCGACATGACGGAAACCTTCGGCGCCAAGAAGGCCGACGGCAAGGACGCGAAAAAGGACGCCAGGGGCAAGAAGCCCGCAGTCGGCCCCAAGACGGCCAAGACGCCGGCGCTCGACTTCTTCGGCGTCGACATGACCGAAAAGAAGTACGTGCAGAAGCTCGAGGACGTCATCGGCCGCGAAAGCGAGGTCGAAAGGATGATCCAGGTGCTCTGCCGCAAGACCAAGAACAACCCGGTCCTCTTGGGAGAACCGGGCGTCGGCAAGACCGCCATCGTCGAAGGCCTCGCCAAGAAGCTCGCCGCCGGACAGGTGCCGCCCGCGCTCGAAGGCAAGCGCATCATCTCGGTGGACCTCGGCCTCATCATCGCCGGAACGATCTACCGCGGCGAGTTCGAAAGCCGCCTGAAGCAGATCATCGACGAGGTGAAAGCGCATCCGGAGATCGTCCTCTTCATCGACGAGCTCCACATGATCATGGGCGCCGGCGCCGCCTCCGGCTCCATCGACGCCGCCAACATCCTGAAGCCCGCCCTCGCCCGCGGCGAGATCCGCTGCATCGGCGCGACGACGCTGGCCGAATACAAGAAGCACATCGAGGCCGACGGCGCGCTCGAGCGCCGCTTCCAGGCGGTGCAGGTCGCCGAACCCACGCCGGAACAGGCCGTGCACATCCTGAAGGGGCTGCGCGAGTCGTTCGAGAATTTCCACGGCATCAAGATCAGCGACGCCGCCATCGAGGCCGCCGTGGCGATGTCGGTACGCTACGTGCAGGACCGCTTCCTGCCGGACAAGGCCATCGATCTCGTCGACGAGGCCGCCGCGATGCTGCGCGTGAACGAGGGCCAGGACGCGCGCTCGCTCCAGGCGCGCGAAGTCGAGGGCAAGCTCGAGGACGTGCGCAGCAAGAAGCGCGAGGCCGTCATCGGCGATAACTTCACCGAAGCGCTCGCGCTCAAGGAGCACGAGAAGGCGCTCAAGAAGAAGATGGAGACGCTCGAACGCGGCCGCGCCATCGGCGAGCGCGCGGCGGAAGTCACCGCCGCCGACGTCGCCAAGGTCGTCGCCCGTTCGACGGGCGTGCCGGTCGAGGACCTGATCTTCGAAGAGAAGCGCCAGCTCGTCGACCTCGAGAAGAAGCTCTCCGCCCGCGTGGTGGGGCAGGACGAAGCGGTGAAGACGGTCGCCGAAGCCATCCGCCGCGCCCGCCTTGGCCTCGCCAACCCCAACCGTCCGCTCGCCTCCTTCCTGTTCATGGGACCTTCGGGCGTCGGCAAGACGGAGCTCGCCAAGGCCATCGCCGAGACGGTCTTCCGCGACAAGGAAGCCTTCGTGCGCGTCGACATGTCGGAGTTCACCGAGAGCTTCAACATCTCGAAGCTCATCGGCTCCCCCGCCGGCTACGTCGGCTATCGCGATTCCAACAAGTTCGCCGACGCCGTGAAGCGCCGCCCGTATTCGGTCGTGCTCTTCGACGAGCTCGAGAAGGCGCATCCCGACATCCTCAACCTCTTCCTGCAGATCTTCGAGGACGGGCACTTGACCGACGCGACCGGCAAGAAGATCAACTTCAAGAACACCATCATCATCATGACGTCGAACGTCGGCTCGGAGCATCTCCGCACCGCCACGCTCGGCTTCGGCACCGGCGCCAGCAAGGACGCCACCATGGCCGAGAAGTTCCGGGACGTGAAGAGCTCGATGCTCCAGGACCTTGAGCGCCAGTTCCGCCCGGAGTTCATCAACCGCATCGACAAGGTCATCCTCTTCCGGCCGCTCGATCTCGCCAGCCTGCAGAAGATCGTGAGCCTGCACATGAACGACCTGAACCGCCGCCTGGAGGCCGAGCACCGCATCAAGGTGGCGCTCACCGCCCAGGGCCAGAAGCTCCTGGCCGAGAAGAGCTTCATCCCGCTCCAGGGCGCCCGCGGCGTCCGCAAGACCATCCAGGATATGGTCGAGAACCTCGTCGCCGAGCGCCTTCTGGGAGGCGGCCACGCCCCCGGAGAAACCGTGCGGCTGACGGTCAAAGATGATACGCTTATCGTGAAGCCTTAGCGTTTTTCAGGTATGGCCGGACCCGACGTCCAACGCGAGGGCGAGAACGAGAGCCGGCTCCGCATGGAGCGGCTTGCCTCGAGTCGCGCACGGGACGACCGCGCCGGTCAGACGTCTTGGCAGCCTCCGCCGCCGGTCGCGAACTCCTCCCCCGGCGGCGGAGATCAGGCGATGGGCGGCGTCGCCCGGCAGCGGCAGATGGAGAACCGGCTGAATCTCCAGCGCAGGCAGGAAGAGAAGCCGGAGAAAGAGGAAAAAGGCGAAGGGGGGCTGTCCCTCCGCGATGCCATGGCGCTCGCGAAGGCGTCGCCGACCGGGGCGCTGGCGAGCGCCGCTCCGGGGCAAGTCCTTTCGAAGGAGGAGATCCAGCGTGGAATCGGAAGAGGCTGCATCATGATGCTCTGGAACTCGCTGTGGCTGTCGTTCGGCCACACCATCTATCTCATCGGCATCCTGTTCTACGTCGCCTGGGCCTCGAAATACGCTCGCAAGTACTTTCCGGAGGTCGGCGAAGAATGGTTCCCGTCCCAGATCCTCAAGAAGATCCCGAAGGCGGCGCTCATTCCCATCAAGCTGGCTGAGATCGTCGGGATCTCGTTCATCCTGTTATGGACGCTCATGCTCGACATAGCCTGCATCGGCCTCCTGGCGCTGATTCTCGGAGTCATCATATCGGCGAAGGACTTCGTCTCTTGAAAGTATGCTCAAGAAAATCATCCTCATCTTCATCTTCGTCGGCGTGACGGTCGGCGTAGCGTTCCTGCTGTACCGCTTCTTCTTCGCCTCCGGACAGCCGACGGAGCCAGGCGCCGCTCCCTCTGTCACGACGCCGAGCGGAGGTCTTCCGACGGCCGGCGAGGGCGCTCCGACGGCGCCTGGCGAGGCGCCTGGCGGCTTGCCTGCGTCCCCTGGTACACCCGCCGCCGAGACGCTCGGCCTCGCGCCGCCTGGGACGGCGAGCGACGCGCTCGGCGCGCCCGGCACGATCGCCACGTCCGCGAGGCCGACCTCCGGCGGACTGAACTATTATAACTCCTCCGATGGCCGCTTCTATCGTATCGACGGGCGTGGAAACTCCGTGAAGATCTCGGATCGCGACTTCCCGTCCGTCAGCGGAGCGACTTGGGCTGACGACGGCAGCAAGGCGGTCATCGAGTTTCCGGACGAGTCCAAGATCATCTACGACTTCGATAAGGAAACCCAGATCAGCATCCCGAAGCACTGGGAGGACTTCGACTTCAGCGCCGACGGGGACATGATCGTCGGAAAATCCATCGGCCTCGACCCGGCCAACCGCTGGCTTATTTCCTTCGCATCGGACGGATCGAACGCGAAGCTCATCGAGCCGCTCGGAGAGAACGCGGACAAGGTCACCGTCAGCGTCTCTCCTGACGAATCCATCGTCGCTTTCTCCGATACCGGAGACCCTGTCGGTTTCGACACGCGGGATCTCCTGCCGATCGGACAGAACCAGGAGAACCTCCAGGCGGTCCGCGTCGAGGGATTCGACTTCATCCCGCAATGGTCCCCGGACGGCAAACGCCTGCTCTATAGCGCCGCCGCCGCCGGAGACGACTACCTGCCGACTCTGTGGGCCGTGCGCGCAGACGGGACGAGCGTCGGAGGAGGACGCGTCAAGCTGGACGTGCATACCTGGGCCGACAAGTGCACGTTCACGGAGAGCGACGTCGTCTACTGCGCCGAACCGCTCAGCCTTCCTGTGGGCGCCGGACTGCAGCGCGACATCGCCGACGCCACTCCGGACCGACTCGTGAAGATCGACCTGAGTTCCGGCACGGTACGCGGCGTGACGCCGGCGGCCTTCGATTCCACGGTGAGGACGCTGACGCTTTCGGACGACGGTTCCGCCCTTTTCGTGGTCGACGCTTTCGGGCAGATCACCCGTGTCGACCTCTTCTGACCTATGCAAGCGAAACGCGCGATCTTCACCATCGTCGCCGCAGCCATCTCGCTCGCCGTGTTGACGTCGTACTGGCGCTCCGCCGCCGATTCCGGCAAGGCGCCGGCTGAAGGTGACTTGGCGGCTCCCGCGCCCATGGACGCGCCGTTCGTGACGATGATCGATCCGGCGAAGGGTCCGAAGGATGCCAAGATCACCATCGTCGAATTCGGCGATCACGCCTGCCCGTACTGCAAGTCCTCGCAGGACGCGGTCGACCGGCTGCTCGCCGCGCGACCCGACGCCGTGCGCTTCGTCTGGAAGTCCGCGCCGAGTCCCCTGCACCCCGGTTCCGACATCGCCGCGGAAGCGGCCCTTTGCGCGGGTCGGCAGGGCAGGTTCTGGGAATATCACGCGAAACTTTTCGACGGCGCAAGCGCCTTCGATCAGGCGTCGATGGCCATCCTTGCCAGCGGCCTGGACCTCGATTCCAAACGGTTCAACGAATGCCTCGTCCAAGGGCTTACGCGGCCGCTCGTCGAAAGGACGGTGACCGAAGCGAGGGCCCTTGGCATGACGAGCATCCCGACGCTGTTCATCGACGGCGTACGGTACGAAGGCGCACTGTCCTATGAACAGCTCCTGGAAGCGACGGGTCTCTAGTCTCCTTGTTCCGGCCGCGCTGGTCTTCGCGGCTCTTTTTCCGAACCTGCCCGCCGCCGCCGCCGCCGGATGCCCGACGACCGCTGTCGATGAAGAGGGCGGAAAGCATTGGTGCTACAACCACGACAGCGCCAAAGGTCACGTCCACCTTTGGACCCCGGCCGGATTCAACGCTGAAGGCGCCGTCACGGCCGTCTACGTACATGGCCACGACCTTGCCGGAGATGCCTGCCCTTCCGAGCACTACGTCGATTGCGCGTGGGATGCGCACAAGCTAGCCTCGCAATTCAAAGCCAGCGGCGTGAACGCGCTCTTCGTCGCCGTCGAAGGGTCGACGTCATCCGATGACAGCAGGAAATGGGGGTCGCTCAGCAGCTTGCTCGCCTCGATCGCCGACAAAGGGAATATCGCTCCCTCTCCCGACGTCACGGTACTGGGACACAGCGCCGGCATGTACACGGCGAAATCCCTCTGGGCCGACGCGCGCGTCAGGCATCTCGTCGCGCTGGATTGGCTGAAGCCTGACCTGGATAAGAACGTCGCTTCTTGGTACCGGGGCGGCCAAGACAGGAGACTGACGATCGTCAGCGGATCGAGCGGACAGACCGCCATCGGAATCGAGCTGGCCGCGTCGCTCGGCTGTCCGACCGTGACCGGCACATCCGGCCTGAACGCGGATCAAATCGCGGCACGCTGCCTGCACATCAAGGGCGTGGCAGGAGGACATATGGGCGTCGTCACCGGTCAAGCCGCGATTCCGCTGGCGCTCAGGCGTTCCGACTCGGGCGCGGCGACAGGGACTGGGGCAGCTTCGACGACCGGAGGAGGAGCCACGACGTCGGTCGGGACTCAACCTCTGGAAGACGCCGTGATCGGCGGCCCCGCCCTCGAGATTCCGATCCCGAACGTCGAATTTTCCGACGCCATCCGCCAGAACGGCCAGATCACCATCCCCTGGCTGGCGCAGTACATCGGCGGCGTCTATATATTCCTCCTATCGATCGCGGGTCTTACCGCTGCCGTGATGATGGTCGTCGGCGGCTTCCAATACGTCACGTCCGGCGGCGACAAGGGCAGGATCGGCGCCGGAAAGAAACGGATCGTGAACGCGCTGACGGGCCTGGTGCTGGCGCTGGGCTCGTACACGATCCTGTATGCCATCAATCCGGAACTCGTCGCGTTCGACGGGCTCAAAGTCGGCGGCGTTCAGACGAGCCTGTTCATGGATACGCAGAACGGCAGCAACGAAGGCGGGCTCATCTCCGCGACGGAATCGACCTCTTCCGCCTCTTCCGCCGCGCTTCCCGGCGGCCGCCCGTCAGCGCTCTGCAACTCCGAATCGAGCTGCAAGAGCTATTGCGACGAATATTACCGTGATCCGACGAATATCCCGCAGGTCGCGCCTGGCATGGCGTCTACTGACCAAGTGGCGATGATCCCGACAGACATCCCGGGCGTCAACGGTTTCGGCAACTCGGCGTCGCCGACCACGATCGCCCTGCTCAGGAAGGTCGGCCCCTTGTTCGCCGCCGATGGATACAAGCTCGCCGTAACATCCGCCTACCGCGACTTGCGCGGGCAGTTCAAGCTCGCCTGTGGCGCATATAAGGAAGGCCATGGCACCAAGGTCGGCAGGACCATCGCCAATCCCGGCGGATCATTCCATGGCGTCGGGTATGCCATCGATGTTCAGCTCTGGAGAGCAGGCAAGCAGGTCACGATCTCCGGAAATTCCAGCGCCCAACAGAAGGAAGACCCGCAGGAAGCCAAATATCTGGCCGAGACGATGCTGAAAGCCGGCTTCCGACGCCTTAACAACGAAATCTGGCACTTCGAGCCGTCCGCTGCGCCGGCTGCCGACTGCCGTTGCTACAGGATCGAGGACTGCACGCTGCCGCCGAACGTGCGCTGCCCGAACTGAAGATCGCGCTTACCGACCAGTTGACACGTTCGCCCTTCCCTCTCCTATAGTGCCCGCATGAGCGCCAAGACCGCCGCGCTGTTCATCTGCACCAAATGCGACGCCCAGTCCACCAAGTGGAGCGGGCGTTGTTTGGAATGCGGGGGGTGGGGCACCGTGGCGGAAACGGCTGGCGTGCCCGAAACGAAGAAGCCGTCTCCTGCCGCAGCGGGTCGGCCCGGAAAGACGTTCTCGCTCGCCGAACTGAAAGGCTCGAAGACCGCGCATCGGCCGACCGGAATCGCCGAATTCGACCGCGTGCTCGGCGGCGGATTGGTCCCCGGTTCCCTGGCGCTGCTCTCGGGCGAGCCGGGCATCGGCAAATCGACGCTCCTCCTCCAGGTGGCGGCCGCGCTCCCGAACGTCCTGTACGCTTCGGGCGAGGAATCGGCCGAACAGGTCGCGCTGCGTTTCGAGCGTCTCGGCCTGGCCGCGCCCACCCTGAAGTTCCTGGCCGAGACCGACCTCACGACCGTGCTGGCCACCATCGACGCCGTGAAGCCTTCGCTCGCCATCATCGATTCCATCCAGACGCTCTCCTCCCCCGAGAACGGCGGCGCCCAGGGCGGCGCGACGCAGATCCGCGCCATGACCGCCCAGCTGATGGAATACGCCAAGAAGAGCGGCGTGCCGATGATGATCGTCGGCCAGGTCACCAAGGACGGTGACGTGGCCGGTCCCAAGACGCTCGAGCACCTCGTGGACGTGGTCATCTCCTTCGAGGGCGACCGTTCCTCCAACTATCGCCTGCTCCGCACCGCCAAGAACCGCTTCGGCGCCACCGACGAGGTCGGCGTGTTCGAGATGGGCGCTTCGGGCTTGAAGGAAGTCGCGAATCCGTCGTCATTCTTCCTGAGCGACCGCTCCAAGGACGTGCCAGGCTCGGTCGTGACCTGCATCATGGAAGGCACGCGGCCCATCCTGGTCGAGATCCAAGCGCTGGCCTCGCGCACCACCTTCGGCTATCCCCAGCGCCGCGCTTCCGGCTTCGACGCCAACCGCCTGCAAGTCCTGCTGGCCGTGATGACGGAACGCCTGGGCATCCCCACGCAGACGCACGACGTGCATCTGAACGTCGCGGGCGGCTACAAGGTGAAGGAACCGGCCGCTGACGCCGCGGTCGTGCTGGCGGTCGCCTCGGCCCTCTCCGGCAAATCCCTACCCGCCGACCTGGTCGCCATCGGCGAAGTCGGCCTGGGCGGCGAGCTCCGCGCCGTCCCGATGCTCGACAAGCGTGAGGCGGAAGCGAAGCGCCTGAACTTCACCCACGTGGTGAGCGCCAATGGCGCCAAACATCTGAAGGAAGCCTTGGCAAAACTCTTTTGAACTTGTAGGCTTGGAGCAGGAGGAAACAATGGACATCAAGGTCATTCTCGATCGCATGCCGGATCTGTTCCCGAAGACCGATCAGAATTATCCTGGCATTGAGGGCTTGGCAGAGGGCTGGCGCACCGTATTCATGCGCAAGCACGTGTTGCTGCATTTTTCCAAGCAAGCCGGATTGATGGCTGGCATCCTCGAACAAGCGGATCATTCCGGTAGGCATGTCTTCGATTGCGACGCAAAAAACGCCATGCTCGACATCGTCTGCAAGATGCTCGTGAACGCGTTCTCGCTTGCGGCAGCGGAGGGCTTCTCGGCCAAGCAGATCACGCAGCGTTTGGAAGAACTCTTTCCCAAACTGGCAGAAGAGCCGCACGCGCCGTAAGCGTCCACCTCACTCCAGATGCACCGTCTCGGCCTCGGCCGAGATTTTCTTTTTGAGCGCGACGTGCGCGAAGAGGTCCGGATCGTCCTCCATCAGCGAGACGACTGCGCGCTTGGCTTCCTCGATCATGCGCGTGTCGTCGGGACGGAAGCGCCGGAGATCGCCGAAACCGGATTGCTGTTCGCCGAACAGGCTGCCGGGGCCGCGGAATCGGAGGTCGAGCTCCGACAGCTCGAAACAGTCCTTGGCGCGGACGAAGGCTTGCAGACGCTCGATGGCTTGAGGCGCGCCGTGCGTGGCGGCCAGGTAACAGCGCGAAGGGAGATCGCTCCTGCCGACGCGGCCCCGCAGCTGGTGCAGCTGGGCGAGACCGAAGCGCTCGGCGCCTTCGACGATCATCGTCGTGGCCTTCGGCACGTCGACACCGACCTCGATGACGGTCGTCGAGACGAGGACGTCCGTGGAGCCGTCGGCGAACTCGGCCATGACATCGCGTTTCTCCTGCGGCTTCATCCGACCGTGCAGAAGCGCGATCTCCAGATCAGGAAGCTCACCGCGGAGACGCTCGACTTCTTCCTCGGCGGATTTCACGCCGAGCGTATCGGACGGCTCGATGAGCGGGCAGACGACGAAGGTCTTGCGGCCTTCCCCGGCCTCGCGACGGACGTGATCGAGCATCGCGCGCCTCCCTTGCCCGCCGACGAGTTCCGTCGCGACGGGCTTTCGGCCCGGAGGCATCTCACGCAGGGCAGAGAAGTCGACATCGCCGTACAAAGCGAGCGCGAGCGAACGCGGGATGGGCGTGGCGGTCATCGAGAGGAAGTGCGGGATCTCCCCTTCCGTCGGCGGGGGCAGCTTGGCGAGGAGCTCCTGCCGCTGGGCCACGCCGAAGCGGTGCTGTTCGTCGACGACGACGAGCGCCACGTGTTTCGGCGCGAAGCCTTTCGAGAGGAGCGCGTGCGTACCGACGATCACCGACGCTCCGTCGTGATCGTCCTTGCGGGAGGCGGTGCGGAGCGCCGCGCGGAACGGCGTATGCTCCAGGAGGCGGCTGATGGTGGCGAAGTGCTGTTCGGCCAGGATCTCCGTCGGCGCCATAAGCAGGCTCTTGTGGCCCACGAGCGCGCAGGCATGCATGGCCATGGCGGCCACGACCGTCTTGCCGCTGCCGACGTCCCCCTCGACCAGCCGCTGCATCGGGCGGCCGCTGCCGAGGTCTTGCAGGATGCGCCAGACGACGCGCTTCTGGTCGCCGGTCATCGCGAACGGGAGCGCGGCGACGAACGCGCGCGTCGAAGCCTCGTCGAACGGGATCGTCGGCCCTTTCTTCAGTTCGAGCGCGCGCCGCGCCCAGGCGCCGCGCAGCTGAAAAAGGAAGAGCTCTTCGAAACGGAAGCGCCGGTCGGCGGCGTCGGCGGCCGCCATCGAATCCGGGAAGTGGATGACGCGCAAGGCCTCGCGGAGTCCGAGCAACCTGGCGTCGGAGACGACGGAGGCGGGAAGGGACTCCTCCAACTCATCCGCGGCCGGCAGCGCGTCGTGCAGAAGCGCGCGGATCTGTTTCGGCGTCAGGTCGCCTGAGGAAGGGTAGACCGGTACGAGACGGCCCGTGTGGACTGGGGCGTCCGAAGTCTCCTTCTCATACGTCGGATTCACGAGTTCCAGACCCCACGGCGTCGCTTCGAGCTTGCCGGACATGAGCACGCGGTCGCCGGGCTTGAGCACCTTGGCGATGAACGGCTGGCGGAACCAGACGACCTTGGCCGTCCCGGCTTCGTCGGAAACGGTCGCTTCCGTCAGGAGCATGTTCTTCTTGGCGGATCGGCGTGAGCGGATCATGTCGATGCGGACCCTGACTGTCACCGGGCCTTCGGAAGGACCCGTCAAGGGTGCCGCCTGGGAGAGGTCGTCGTACCGGAACGGCAGATGGAAAAGCAGGTCACGCACAGTGACGATGCCCATTCCCTTCATCTGTCGCGCCAGCCTGGCCCCGAGCCTGCCCAGCTCGGACACCGGCGTTTGAGGAGAAATCCCCATAGGTAGGGGCAGTATAGCACCCGCCTATGGCGAACAGGCCAGCCAGTGCCAGATTGACGTTTCCTGACGTTTCAGATACAGTATCCCCGTTCAAAGGACGTTTTCGCGCGACCGCACGAAACACCTTGAATGCCATCAAGCCCCGACGTACGTCGGGGCGCGAAGGAGGAGCGACTGACGAGCGATAGGGAGCGCGGGCTCAGCCCGTGCGACCGGCAGCTCGTCAGGTAGCGACGTCGTGAGCCCATAGCTCAGCTGGATAGAGCGCAGCCCTGCGAAGGCTGAGGCCGAACGTTCGAATCGTTCTGGGCTCACCA
>ERZ1292633.880-Hain-H41-02um-R1-880-length-33429-cov-6_pt1 | contig 33429 bp, 4 predicted proteins | sample MGYA00564406_ERZ1292633 | MGnify/ENA primary metagenome ERZ1292633 (study PRJEB36523, sample SAMEA6512639) | groundwater metagenome | collected 2019-01-08 | study: AquaDiva: Metagenomics assemblies of 32 groundwater samples
CATGCTACATCATGGAGTTTCGGGCCGGACTGTCGGAGAAGGAGGCACCTTGGCGGACAGGCAGGGAAATCGTTACACCAGTTTATCCTGTGGAGTGTGGGGCGAACTGAAGAGGTGGAAGTGGGAAGAAATCTGACGCAATGGCCGGCGGTGACGAAAGAGTGTCTCTTTTGGTAAAGACGCGTAACCTTCCGACTGGTCGTTGCCCTTCTCAGTCTCGGGAGTTGCTTAGCTGCCACGCGACGTGGGACTGATACAGGTCCCCAGGGGCGGCGCCGCACAGGGCGGGGCCCAGGAGCGTCAAGTGCGTTGCCACGGCAATGGCCGCCATGTCCGTGCTCAAGAATGGGTGTTGCGAAGCCGCTGAAGATGAAGGCGTCGCGCTTGCCGAAACCCTCGGTGGCGGCTGGCCCCGGCTTTGAGTTGGGCCGCGGCCAGCGGACGGGTGCGCCGTCGTCGTCACAGTCGCGGTGTGGAACTCGGATTGTTCGGCGAAAAGCAACTGCCGCAGCCGAAACTCTGATCGATACCACAGAAATGCAGAGGCGGCGTGGCTCCCGGTGGCTTCGGCCCGCAACTTCTCCATACTCTTCAACGCCGCATTCGCGGCGTCGATGTCGCCGGTGGAGTAAGATTCCCACGCGCGATTCAAGAAGCTGCGAGGGTTCGATGCGACGTTCGCCTCGAGCTCGTACATCCACTCACCGTCATGCAGCGGCGCGCCCGTGTGGGACGCGCCTGTCGCCGCTGCGGCGCCCTTTCCCCGAACTGCGATGACCATACCGCGGTCGTAGACTTTCTTTCCGTCCGCCGCGAACGTGGCGGCGTCGACGACCTCGATGTCCCAATTGGCGGTCACCAGTTCCATCATCGTGAGGGGAGTGGTCAGCACGAGGCACACGCAATGATGCCCGCGGTAACGCGACGACGTCGAGGAGGCGGATGACGCATTCAATGTGGAAGACGTGCTTGTCTTGCTGCCCCCCGCCGGCGCGAGCACCGCGGGGGAGTCGGACAGCAGGGACCCGCCCCCGCGGAGCATCCCCAGCATGGAGTTGCTGCCCGCCGCGGCAGTGTCTAGCGCCGACAATTGGCCTCGGCGGTGGGCGTTCGGGTGGTTGTTGATAGAGGAAGGATCGACGCCCGACGACGAAGGGCGCGATGACATCGACGTCAGTTCGAGCACATCTGGGATACTCGATACTGAGTTCATTGGCGTGCCGCTATCGATGCTGCTGCGAAGCGTGGGCGAGGGGTTCACGGGCGTCCAGGGCTGCATGCCGGCGATGATCCTGGAGTTGGAGGGCACCGACGAGACGACGCCGCTGCCGCCACCGGCGGACGGGACCCACCGAGGTAGCCGCGGCAGCCGGTTCAGATCAATGAAACCTTCGTCGGCGTAGGCCAGAGCAAGCTGTGCCATGAAGGACGCTTGAGCCCCCGCCAAGCCAGCTATAAAAACAGGCCGCTGCACGCTGTTGGGCGGTAGAGCCGCGTTGCTGTCGATGGAGGGGCTGCGGCCCGCGCCGCTGCCAGCCGCCGCGGCCTTGAACGTGCTCGCCAGAACCGGTCCTGCGGAGACGCCCATCGTCAAGCGGAAGAAAAGTTCAGAATAGCCTGACGTGGGGCGGTACACCAACTGCTGGATATCGTACGCGACGCTGATGGCGCGCTGGTAGGGACTTGACGACGTGAAATACACGACGAGGCTCCCATCGGTGAGGCAGTCTCGTTGCGCGCTCTGCAGCAGTCGGGCCGGGCCGCCTCCGCTGCCGCTTGATGACGGGTTGTCGGTCGAGAACGAAGGGGTCGCATCGTGCGCTGGTGCAAGGCCCCGAAGGCTGCCAGTATGCGTCAGGCCGTCTTGCGTGGACGTGTCACGGACGAGCGCACCTCGGTGTCGGGCACAGATTTCCGCGACGTCGCGGTAGAAGTCGAGCAGCGCTTTACGGCTGTGTGACAGCGATTGACTAAGAGACGCACTTGGCGACGCTGCCGAGCCGCGAGCTTTGTGCTTCGACGAATGGGTGGCCGCGAGGTCCACGTCAAACGTCACGTGCAACACGGCCGCGCGCTTGGTCGTTAAGCCAGCCTCCGCTCCTTTGAGCAATGCCCGAATCGACTGTTCGCTTGATTTGCGGTGAAGGCCGCCACGTCCGGTGTTGTGTCCAGGGGCCCTTGACATTTTTGGGGTGGTGCCGGTCGCCCCGGCGCCGGTCGCATCGTTTGCCGACCCTCCCGCCAACCCGTTCCCGCTGGAGTTCGCTAAAATATCAGTGAGCAGCACGTTGTCCTCGTCCCCTTCGTGGTGGTGGTGGCCGCCGGCTGGAAGCTCCGTCGCGCTGCCAGTCTGGCGGCGGGCGACGATGGGTCCCTCGTCGTCCGATGTTTCCGCTCCATCGTCGCCGGAGGACGAGGAGTCCGACGACAACTCGATCGCCATGCCGCCGCTGGGTCCTCCTCCGCTGCCGTGCACTGGACTAAAGACGTCGGACGCGACGGCCGCGGGATGGTGACTCTTGCTCGTGAGGCCAAAGGCGTGACGCAACGCGCGATTCGACGGACGGGGAACGGAAATGCCGAGCCGGGCGCCTCGGACGTTGTATTGCAGCAGGTTGAAGCCCGCCTCGTCGGTGAGCGACGCGAAGGGGAACAGGTGGCCGGGGCGGCTTGTGAACTCCTCGCTGAACGCGAGTCGCCGGTGAATGACGCGTTCCACCGCCAACACCAAGGTCGTCGAGACCAATATTTGCTCGACGACGGCCACGTCGACCATGGCCGCGGTCTGCTCGGTGCACGTTCCCTCGTAGATGTATCGGCACGTGACGCTGTTCTTGGTGATGCGAGAGCAGAGGCCACCGTGCACCGCCATGGCGACGCCCATGAGCTGAAGCGACGACGCGGCGGCGTGGTCTTGCGCTGCCGCCTCTGCCGCCGCGACCGCAGCGGGACTAAACTTTGATGGCACTTGCGTGTGTTGGCTGCTCGAGGAGGAGTGCGCCGGCGTCAGCCGCGGCGTCGTTTCGGTCACGGCTTGCTGGCCGCCCGCGGTCACCGTGTGGTGATCGCTGCCCGTCGTCGACGAGGACATGCTGTGGATGTCAATGCTGCTGAGGTCCGAGTCGCGCCGTGGTAACGGCCCGCCCTCTCCACCGCCACTGCCGCCGCTTTGGCCCGAAGGCAAAGGTCGCTCCACTCCCGTCGGCTGTGCCGCCCCCCTTTGATCACCGAGAAGGGGATTCGACACCGTGATGACATGGGTGTCGGTTGCCGTTGACTGCTGTGGGTAAACGGCCGCGTGAATGGCCTCGGCACAGCGAAGTAGTCGTGCGGGATCAGACGAGACGAAAAGCAACGCATTCGCCATCACGCTGCTCAGGTAGCACCCGTCGACGTGGTGGGACGCGTCCAGCACCTTCGCCAGTAGCTGCTGCGACTGTACCTCAGCGAGCTCGTCCATGTTGGGGGGCAGCAAGGGCGCCGGCCCCTTAGCATTGCTCAATTCCAACTCTGGGGTCGGGGACGCCTGCACACCACCAGGCGCGTTGGCCGATGAAGGCGATGAGGCCGTCGATGGCGTGTGCCGACCTGGCGGCAGCACCGGGGAGCGATCACGGTCGCTTGATCCTCCGCCGCTCGGATGGCTGTGCGCGGGTGAGTCGAGGCTGCCGCTTCCCCTCGGGGCCACTGCCCATGCATTTGTGTGGCGCGATTCGAGCAGTAGCAAGCGTTGCTGCTGGAGGCGCCACGCCCGGGGAACTTTCTTGATCGCCACGAACATCATGTACGTTGGACGGTCGAGGTCCTTAGGGGCGTGCCGGTGTGGGTACCAGCGGAGCAGCAACACGCCGCCGATGATCGTCGTCACGCCGAGCAGCACGGCAGCCGCGGCGATTTCAGCCGCGAAGGGAAACGCCAGTGTGTCGCATGTGTTGCGGGTGTAGGAGCTGGTGAGGCCCGTCGGGCACCGCACGCAGGTCGTCGTCGTCGTCGAGCCGCCACGAGCGGGCACGGGGGCACGTCCCCCAAGCCCAGGTGTCGGAATCGAAATTGTCGGCAGGGATGACAAACTGCCGTTGGAGATGGGCAGCAGGACCAACACCGAGTCGTTGAGACCGCCCAGGCGTCGCATGATCGTCATGACACCTCCGCTTTTCGCGGACACGTAGCCCGATGCGCACGGCGAGCACCGTACGGACACGACCGTTTCGGGTAATGCCGACGATGCGGTGCCGCCGCCGCTGGCCGACGCGGATCGTGACACCGCGGCATCGAACAGCTCCAATTGGCTGCCCTCCCCGCAGCGCGTGGGGTCGATCCGTGACGCGGAGTGGCGCACCACGCCGGGGAGCACCGTCGGAAACTGGAGGAACTCGCGGGGCAGCGTGCACCGCTGCGAAGCCATCGAGTGCGACCACCGCGCCGAAGTCACCGAGGCGCTCGTGGCCACGGACAATGCCAACGCATCGGCATTGGCATCCGCGCCGCTGCGGTAGTCGTTGTAGTCGTCGTCGGCCGAGGTCAGGTCGATGCCTTGAACCCCGCGGCGAGAGGACGTCCACAGGGGCTCCTCGCCGCTGTCGCACATGACGCCGGAGGCACCAAGGGCCCCACCCGCGACGGAAAACGGCGAGCGGTTCACGAGGCCAACGCCGCTGACGTTGTGCTGATAATCGCGGAGCGACGAGATCGCCGTCCGCACCGCTTCACGCTCCAAGGCCGCGAGGTAGCTGCGGTCTAGCGCGGATACGCTCCTCGTACTGCCGGAAAGCATCGCCGATCCGCCGTCGACACGGGCCGCGAAGGCGGCCGCTGAGTCTGCAAGGTCGACGTCGACGTCCGACGACGAACCGCGCGACTGCCACCTCAGCGGGTGGGCGGCGGACGCATCTGAGTCGTCGAAAAGCACCGTGGGAATCACCGCCGTACCGTTGGCCGTCGTCGAGTTATCGGCAAGACTTGTTGGCACCGCGAAGAGAAACCTCGGCGGCGCGAGCGTGGCCATCGTCGTCGTCGAATTTGAGCTGCTGACGGGAGTGTGAATTGAGCTGAGCACGTCGGCTCCGGTGACCAACACGCGAATCACAGAGGCAGCGCTGCTCCCGTTGCCCGTGGTGTCGACGCGCGACGCGAGTGACGGTGCGGATGCGAGGCAGGCGAGGAGCGCGGCCTCCCCCATCGGCCCCACGAAGGAAGCCTGCCGTTGTAACTCCACCGTCGGGCCTGCCAGGTTCACCAAGCCATGAACGGCGGACGTCGACGCTAGGACGTCGCTCAGCGGCGCGAGGTCCGCTCCGTTCAGCGCCGCGATGATCGGCACGTGTAGCGCGGCCGCATCCGCGGCTTCCAAACTGGCGCGACTGAGGTTCCCTTGCCGAAGTGCCATCTCCAGCGCGACGACCTGACGGGCAATTTCGTCCGCCACCACGGAGCGGCGTCGTCTGCCGGAGGGGGTGGTCGTCGTCCACATCGGGCTCACCGCGGCGTCCACGATGGCGGCGCAACCGAGCAGTTGAAGGCTGTTCACCGCCAAGACGATGGCCGACTCCAGTTCGCTGCGTGAATTGAATGGAGCGCGTCGCGTGAGGTCGAACACGTGCATGATCGGGCTCGTGCCTGTCTCGTTCAGATAGCTTGCCGCGCCAAGATACAAGCCTTGAAGCGCCTGTTGAACAGCCACCATGTCGGCAGCATCGCCGCCTGTCTCGTAGGTCACGGCGCAGACCGAGGGCGGGTTGAGCTTGACCGTGGAACCGCCTTTCGTGGCGGCCGCCTCCATGCGGGAAGCCAGCAGCTGAAGCGTGTAGCCAACGGCAAAGGCGACGGTATCATATCGTGCGGTCCCGAGCACACCGCGAAAAACGGGCCGCCGTGGGAGGCTGCCTGCCGCCCTCGTGACCAGGGATGACGGAATGCCCGGGTTGCCCACGCCGCCTGCGTCGTCAAGCGACGGCAAGGCCTTCCCCGAGATGACCCACCTGCCGCCAGGGGTGGACGAGGCGGTCGCGCTGTTCTGGATGGCAGTCACGAGGACGTCGGCGAGGGCAGCCACTCGCAGCCTCACAAACGAGACGTTGCATCCACCGGCGGCCGCGGCGTCGACAACGGCATTGGCCACCGCAAAGCGCGACGCGTTGTTCGCTTGCAGCTCGGACAGGTGCTTCGCGGCGAACGCGGGAGACGACTGGCGGCTCCGCAGCGACTGCGTAACGGACAGCGGCGGAACGCCAACGATAAAGTGGCGCTGCTGAACGCGTGCGATGCGCACCGTCCCGGAACGGGAGGCCGTAACGGGATCCCACTGAGCGGCGGATATCGACTGGGCGATGGCAGCTTCGACGGCGCCTCGAGTGCCGATGGCTGCAAGACGGGAGATGGCTAGCTGAGTCAACTCGGAGGTCCAGTGACGAGTCAGCGCAGCCACCGTCACGTGCTCCCCAGCCAGCAGGCCTGTGCGGCCCACTGTCCCTCCCTCACCGTCGATTTCGGAAATCATGTCGAACTGGTCGAATCCACCGGTGAGTTCGCCGAGTAGCACGGCGGCACCTCCTTCGGTGCTTGCGGCGGGTGATCGAGCGTCGATCCATGTCGGACTGAACGTGGCGGTCAGCGACGACGCCGACAACGGATTCCGCTCGGCGGCCGCGATATCGAGCGGCACGTCGGAGAAGGCGCAGAGAGTGATGTCTGCTGGGCTGCTAGTCGGTTGAGCGCGTACGAAGATAACGCCGTTCGCGTCGGTCCTCCGGCGGCGGCGGGTCGTCGCTCCGTCGAAGTATGGGTTTGGTGGGAGGGCTCTCGACCCGATCAGAGTGTGGGCGCCGATGGCGACGAGGACCACGACGACGGCCAGGAATTGATTTGACACCGCGAGTCGGGAGGCGCCCCTCATCGCAAGCGCAAGCTGCAAAGTGTTGGGGAAAGGTGGAATTGGGGGGGTCAGAGGTGGAGGACCACGAGGGTAAAACAGTAAAGATGGAAATCTAGCTGTGGGTGGGGTGTTTTCCAACCCGAAATTTCACGGCAACGACCGGTGACGAAAAGCTATTCGGCCCAGTTGCGGTGTCGTGAAGCCTACCCGCTGCAAGGAACGTCTCGAAGCTCGCGCTTGAACACGGTGCCGTGGCGGCAGCACGACATGGAGCCCTTGTCGGGATCTTGGTGGTCGTCCGTGTGGCTGAGGAACGCTCGCTTTTCAGGCGTCAAGGCCGTGGTCACTTCGTCCCAAAATGGGTACTCGTCGCACTGTTGCTCAGGATATAAGTAAGTGTAGATAACGCGCGAAAATTCGCCATTCGCGATGCCGCTTTGTATCGCCTTGTGGCTTTCCTCGGTGGCCGGTACATGCCGGCTGAAGCGCGGATCCACGCGAAATCCGTAGAACCAGCCAAATCCTGGGAGGCGGTTCAGACGCACGTCTGCTAGGTGCGCCGCGATGTGCGTGGCTCGATATCGGGACGCGGACGGCTCGCTGTTGTCCCACGGCGTCTTACTCAGGTCACGTTGGTGCGCGAACGATATGTTGTGGCCCCAGACGACCGTCGGGATGCGCAGTTCCGCAAGGCCCTGTTCAAGAGTTTGGTGCAAGTAATCGAACTCAACTCGCGCGATGAGCAAGACCGGCTTCGATCGCGCCCTGCGGACGGTTTCAAAGACCTGCGAGTTTGCGAGATCCAAGGATGATCCATGCATACGTTCGAGCACGTAGCGAGCGGCGGACGCCGCGGACAAATATCGACGCGTGTACTCCAGCAGCGCGTCCGCGATCTCAAAGTAAGCGGTCGCGTTAAACCGCGAAAATGCGACGATGCCTGGGCGCAGGAAGTGGACGTACTTGCTCTCTCGGTACCAAAAGCGATTGCTCACTTGACGGCGGTATCGACCAAAATATGCGGCGAACTCCTCTTTCTCCCGGAAGCCGGCGTACTCTTCGACGCCAATGCGCCGCGACGGCTCCGTGTTGCGTTCCAGGGCGTCGCCCACGCCCGCGAGCGTCATGCCCAGATGCACCAGCCGCCACGGGAACTGCCGCATGGTGTTGCACGGCGTCACGTCGTAGTCCACGAAGAAGGGAATCGCGCCCGCCGCGAGTATCTCATAGTGGCGCATGCAATCGAAGCCGCCGCGACGATTCGTCCAAGCATAGTAGCTCACCCGGTGGAGCTGGAACGACAGCCACTCGTCCTCGTACGATAGTGTGTAGGAGTTGATGGCATTCTGGCCGACAAAGTGTCCTGGCACGTACGGCAGAAACGCGAACAATTTCCGGCGCTCGACTGCGTGTGCGATGTTAGCGCGTGGCACGAAGAACCCGATGGGGTGGTGCGCGCACGGTTGAGAACCGACTCCAGATGATGGCGCCTGATCGCGCGCCGTCGTGGTGCACAATCGAGGAGACCCCAAGTTGGCCGCGAGTGGCACCGCCGTGGTGGTGTCATCTTCATCCGCCGCGACGTCCTCCTCCTGATGAGTGGAGGTGTTGGCGGCACCGAGGAGCGTTTGCGCGTGGAAGATGCGGTCCAAACGCGAGACGCTCGCAAGTGGTGCACGGAAAGGGTGATCGGTGGGGGACCGCCCAGAGACCTCTTCCATGAATTTTCGCCAGTAATTAGACTCCAGGCACCGACGCGACAGGAGCGACGCGAGTCGCGGCGCCCCGACGACCGCGGCGCACGCAGGCAAGCTGAGGGAATACGGACCTAGCGACGCATCGCGGAACATAGCTACGTCGTGTTGGCCGCCGCGAATATCCCCCGGAAGCACCTCACAGATGCGCAGATACATGAGATTCAACTCGCACACCGCTTCCGTGTCACAGCCTTTAGTGTGGCCCTGCCGTTTGCTTATGCAAAGAGTGGCAAGAGTGACGCTCCGCGGCGACGATCTGGCGTCGTCGGTGTGCGGCACGTAACGACGGTACATCGGCGACGGCGGCAGCAATTCCCCAATCGCAGCGGCAGAGGTTGCGTTCACGCCTAATCCGTCATTAGCGATGCGCCCGGCAACGCGCATCGCACCTGCCAGCACCTCAATTCGATGCCGGCGCCAGGCGGGACCTTCGTCCACGTCGCGCGTTCGTGAAACGTTACGTCGTTCGAATCGTTCTCGCACTGCCGCGACGCCATCCGCGACCCCAAAGGCCAGACCGGCGGATAGCCGCTCCCCCGCGGCGCATCGCAACCTACCGTCGCGTGGTGTCTCCGGCAGCAAGTCCGGATCTCGGTGCGACGACTCACCGTTCTGCGTCGTGCGCTGGAAGTAAGAAACGGAAGCTAACCCGAGCGCTGTCACGAGCAGCCAGAGAAGGCCGCAGCCACCGCCGCGTGAGACGCGAGGCACACCGCTCCACCTCGGCGTACGGCCGGCAACGGTTCCGTCCATGAACGGCAGACAACGGCACCTAAAGCGGTCACGCTTGGCGACCCGGCGAAAGCAGTCGTTTGGCAGGATGGCGCGAAGGAGCCCCCCTCATTACTCCGAGGCCCGGATCTTTTCTAAAGGGAGGGCGGAAACGATGCCGTCTGACTCCTTGAATCACCAAGGGAAGGGGGAATCCAAAACACTGACGGACGATGAAAATACTAAAATCAATATAAAAGAGCCCTCTTTGGGAGAGCAATGGGAAAACGTCGTTTCCTCTGCTGCACACACACAGCACACAACGGGGAAACCTACCGGTGACGAGGAGGGTATGGATGGTGCGCTCCAGGAAGGGGTCAGGAAGGGGTCACATTCGCGCACCGGACACGTCGACGCGACTGGCGAGCACGCCCAGCTGCCGGATGGCGCCCTCCACGAATGCCACGAGCGCCTGCGCCCGGCCGACTCCCCCACCTACTCCTTCGATTTGCGCATCCAGAAACGACGAGACTTCGCGCTGGTGAGTGCTCAGCCACGACAGATGTTTCTGAAGGACCGCGGTGAACGCATCACACGCGTCCCTCAGCGCCGTGGCGGCAACACGCTTGCTGGTCACGGGACCGGACGTTCGCGCGAACTGAGTGGACGCGTAACTCGCGGAAACCGAACGCAAGTAGGACTCCGCTTCGCTGCAAAACAGCAACACCAACTGTTCCAACACCTGCAGGGAGTGTAGCACGGCTTTGGAGGACGCGGAGGGGTCCGACTGGCCGCTGTCGGACGGCGCCTGCGCCACGGACGCTGCGGTTGGCGCCATGGGGGGCGTCGCGCCACGAATCGACTGCATGAGCGGCGTCATACCCACACTGGCACGGTGCAGGGCGGCGAGCGCCGTAGGCGTGTCGCGTACCGGGTCTAACCTTGGACTCGGAGGGTTGCTGTCCAACCCGCCGCGACGGTCACCGGCTTGCGTGAACGAAGAACGGTGAGCTGCCCCGGAGACCGGCTGTTGGGTGCGAACTCGGGAAAGTGTCGTCTTGACGTGGGCCGCAATGACCGTGGCCATCTCGACGATCAACGTGTGCGACAGCACGACCGCCCACCTCGTCGCAACCTCACCACCACCACCACCATCGGCCGATATGCCGCGCCCTGAGTCATCGTCGACGTCACTGCCCGTCGGTAGATCGCCGAGACCGCTGAGGCCTTCTGCTACGTGGTCGTTTTGATCCATGCCGCTCCACACCATTTTCTCCGCTGACGTCCCGGTGGCAACGTGGGTCGACTTCAACCGAATTGTGGCATGCGGATGGTGCAGCGGCGAGGACGACAGTGCGCCCACAAAGGGGACGACGACCTGAAAAGTCTGCGCCGCGACAAATAGCATTTCGGCCAAGTTCCGGGCCACTGCGGCTCCCATGTTCCACTGCAATTGGTGGAACACGGAGGCCGCGGAGGTCGCGACTGACGGGGACCCTGAGGCCGTTTGTCCGCCGAGCATTGCCGCGCTGCCCTTCGCCGTCGTCCCCATCCGAAGCTTCGCGCACTCCATGAGTCCGTGCGACACGCAGTGCAGCAATTTCGACGTCGCGACCTCCGCGAGATCACCCCGGGCGACCCCGGCAACGCCGCCGTCAAGACGGCACGGTTCTAGAAATGGTGAACCCCTCCCTTCTTGAGGGGAGTGACCATGCCGGCCGAGGTAGCGCAGAAGCCGCACCAGGACATCGGAGACAAGAGCTGCCTCCTCTGGTAAGGGGCATGCGGGCAGTGGAGGGGTTGCTAGCACGTAGGCAGAGGTCAGGGCTACCGCCGCGCCTCGTTGCTCGGTTGAAAAGGGTTTGGCGAGGCATCGAAGCGCGCTCGGGCTCTCCCTCAATTTCGCCCACAGTTGGCGGCACAGCTCCACATGTTCCACGTGGCTTTCTATGGTATCGTTCGACGCCGCGCCGGCGGTGACGGTCAAGTACGTCGACGCGACGCGCAGCAATGGAAGCCAGTGCCACCCGGCGATTTGGCCCGTGACGGCGTTCGTCGTACGGTGGTGCGGGTGACGCCCTCCACCCCCTCTCGTGAGGTCGCCCCCGTCGCGAGGATCCACCAAGTGAAGGCCCAGTAGCTTCCTTATGGACGTCACCAAATGATCGGAAAAGATGAGCACCCTCGGAGCCGTCGCGGCGGTCAGGATCGAGGCGTCGCGGCTCAGGTCTGCGGCAGGAGGACGACTTCGTGGGCTGGGCGACGCCGACAGCAACATCCAGCACAGAATTTGACCCGCCACACTGCATTGGCGCCCGACGTGGGTGGCGAGGACGCGAGAAGCCTGGCGTGCATCGCCCTGCGGTGTCAGTGGTGCGCCCCGGGCCCAGCACCCTTCATACGTCTCGAGCACGTCGCAACACACGGAAATCGCGACCTCCACGCAAGCGGCGGAAACCTCGACTTTGGATTCCGGAAGCGATTGGTCGTGGTGGTTCGGACACGTCGATGACGGCATGTCGAGTGCACCTCGTAGCACGGAGGCAACTCGCAGCGCCCAACCGGATCCGGACAGCAATGCTCCGTGTAAATCTTCGGCCTGATCACGGAATTGCAAGGCCTCGTAGCGCCACGCCTCGAGCATGTGAACCGTCAACGCGGATGCCGCGGGAGTGCTCAGAATGGTTAGGATAGCCCGTCCTCGAGTTAGCGCACGTTGAATGTGATAGCTTCTCAAATGGCACGCGGCGATCGTTGGAGGGCCATTCAGGACTGAGACGTCATCCGTGTCGCACCAACGGCGCCCTCTCAGAGGTACGCAGGCCAAGAGCCACCCCGACAGCACCGCGGTCGCCGACAGCGCGGACGGGACGATCCTAGACGCGTTTCCAGGCAGCGAGGGGGGTGCCCCTGCCAGCAAGACGGAGTCCGTGATGTTCATGGCGACGTCAGGTCCCGTTCGGACCGTCTTTTCTTCGTGGGCGAGTTTCGCGAGCGTTTGGAGCATGTCGTCGAATCTCGATGTCAGGGAGCCTACGTGAAGCGGCTGCGAGCACTCCGACAGCTGCGTGAGAACGCTCACGCATCCGAACACCGAGCAGGCAAAGTGTTGGCTCACGGCGGCGTCGCCCGCGATGTCACGATCCGTCGGATCCATCATGACAGTCGTGCTCCGGTCAAGGAGGTTGACCCCCCGTCGGTCGCGTTTTGACGTGCCGCGAAGCGGCGTCCCAGCACCAGCGCCACTTACGGCAGAAGAGAGGGTGGATTCGGCCTCGCCTATGTGGACCCTCCATTTCACGGCGAAGCCTAAGAGACTCGACAAGGTCGAGTCGATCTCGAGACCGGTTGCGAGCAGCAACGAGTTGTCAAGGTGCCGGGCACCGACGACAACCTCCAGTGCGTCGGCTACCGCGGAAAACAATAGCGAGGCGGATGCCTTTATTAGCATCCAGACGGTTGCCAGGGACGATGAGGAGGTGGTGGTGGCGGCACCATCGCCACGACACAAGGAATCGGCATGCTTCATCGTGCGGAAGGTCGCGAACCAAAGTGTTCCGTCATAGCTGTCCTCCGCGTAGGGTTGCGGTGACCGTGGGTGCCTCGGGCTGGTAGTGCGGCGCTCGCGGCGGCGCTCCTCCGCGAAAAGGGAGCTGGCGACGACGCGCTCCAGTTCCGCCAGCGTTGACTCTTCGAGCGCGGCATTCAGGTCGGTGGCCCCTGTCACGGCCCGCGCGCTCGCTGCGAGAGTGTCAAGCACATGCTTAAATGCTGCGCACTGGGACCACAGGTCCATGAGTTGCCTCAGCGCCGGCAGCACGCCCACGCCGCAACATTGCAGCAGGATCGTCGGTGTGACGACCGGTGCGACCGGTGCGACGATGTTGTGGCTGCACGACGATGCGCCGAGCATGTCATGGACGACGCTAGTCAGGTAGAGGGCGATGCGTGTCGCGACGAGGGCTAGCTCAGTCGTGTGACGTTGCACGGTTGGGGCATCGTACGCGGCGCACTCCGCCACCTGCGGCAGTTTCGCCAAGTTGGCTACGGTGCTGAGCTCCGAAACGATAAGTCCGAGTGCATCGCGATATCGATCATGCTGCGACGCCGCCATCGGCGTCGAGGTTGTGGCAGCGCCGCTGGATGGCAACCTCTTCGGCCCCGTGGATTGAAACTGAAACGAAAACCGCAGTGCGGCGGTCATCACCAGCCATTCCGGCAACGCCGACTTCAGCAGAAGCGGTGAGCGGTCCGCTGCGGTCGGGCGACCATAACGAATCACGCCCACGCCGAGTGCCGCATCGCGCAGGTCGCCGAAAGACTTGGCCGAAGTGAACCAGCAGTTCACCGCGTAGCTGATGTCCGCCGCGTAGTCGGGCACGGTTGCCAACACTCCGAGGGCTAACAACGATGTGACCGTCGCTGGGTGGGAACGGTCCGTGGGACATGCGGTTGGCGGGCCCATCCGTGACAGCCTTTCCTTAATGGCATTGCGGCCCCGCAAACTGAAGCCGGCGTAGGTGGTGATGGCTGAACCGGCAGTGCGGTCGTCGCGAGCGACAACGGAGACGGCGGGATCCGAGAGAAGCCGACGAAGCAGTTGAACGCGCTGCAGCTGAACGTCCGTACCTGCATCGTCGTTACCGTCGAGCACGTCCACTGTTAGGGCTTCAACCGCGTCTCGGAGTCGATACGCCCAACCCACCGGCGCGCTCCTTCCGGGTTCCCTCATCGCAACCCACCTGGGCCCCTCCGGGGTGGCGTGCATGAACCGGGGCGATACGGCCACGAGGACGTCATGGAAAGCCGCCAGTGCGGAGGCGGAGAGTTCATCGCTAAGGTCCACCGCGTCCTCAAACGGGCACCGCTCGAAGGATGCGAGGGACGAGCGGATGGTGGTGGGCGCGTGCCGCCCCGCCGCGTCCGGGCGCGCGCCGCGGCGAGCAACGAGACTAAGCGTCAGCGCTTGCAGACACGCGTGGCCGTACGCCGCGAGGGCCGACTGAAAATGGTCGCCACTGCGTTCGGAACTGGGGACGGTGAGCAGAAGATGGCACACCGGCGCGATAACGCAAACGGCTCGGGTGAGCACGGAGTGCACCATTTTCGCTGAAGTTGTGGAAGTGGCGGCGCGAGCGAGTCCCTGGCTAACGGCAGCGAAGAAGGTGACCGCAATGGCCCGGTTCCAGGCGCCCACCACACCGCCATCGCGGGCGACCGTCACCCCCGTTCCCAGGATGGCGAAGAGGAAAGGCCACTTCGAGGCGTCCGTGGCAAGATCGGTGACGGCCGCGGCAGCAAGCGCGACATCGCCGGCTATCGGTTCGCCGCCCTCGGTCCACGTTGAATGCGGCACGGGCAATTGCAGTGCGTCACAAAGAAGTCGGACGTTCGCCGAATGGAGCGCCGCGAGGGATGGATACGGCGCGGCAGTGAGGAGAAGGGCCGACGCTGACGACGCCATGGTGGGAGTCACCCGGGTATCGGCCACCTCGCCCGCGGATGGCGAGGCCCAACCATGGCGCCGGGCGACGGGGGTGCTTCCCGCCCAGCCGGAGCTCCAGGCAGACGCCGATGAATCTTGTGCGGGAAACGGGGTGGCCGGGAGGGGCAACAGGGTCCGTTCGCGACGCGACGAGGTGGCCCAGGCAGCGGGCTGTGGGACTTCCTCTTCCTCACGGACGGCTACCGTCGACAGGTGCGCCGATCCGCCCGACGTTAGCAATAGCGTCAGCACCAGCGCGGTTGAGCTCGATGGGGCGCGACCGACACCGGGTGACTGGGCTATCGCATCCGCGAAGCAGCGCAGCTTGATCGCGGCATATTGAGAAACAAATAAGTCACAGCCCGCCGTGGCTGCCGACCGCGTGGCCGAGCGGAGGAGTCGCTCTTCCTCGAGTACGACTGGCTCCAGCGCGCCGAGAACCAGAAGGAGCGTTTCACTCAGAACGCCGCGTGGACTCATTTGGCGTTTGTCGTCGTCGATGCGGTCGACAATCGCCGCAAGGGCCTCGATGGACGACGAATGGCCACCCGAAAGCATTTGACGGTAGCAGTCGACCCGTGGACATGGCGTCGAGGTCAATTGGTACTTGGGCGTTCGACGCGCAGAGAGACTCGCCGGTACGCCAAGGGATCGGAGCAACGCGGAGACCGCCGGCGGCACGCGGCGCGGCGGCGAGGGTGGTAGCCGACGTTGCATGCAGTCGAAAAGCGGGATCGAAGCCGCCACCGAGGCGACTAGCGCCACCAACAGGCACTCATGTCGCAACGCGGCGTGAGCGCTACCGTCGCCCGCCGTGTCTTCCTGCTGCTGCGAGCTGTGGTTCCACATGGTGAGGTGCAGCCACTCCGCCGTTCGTGACAGAGCCGCATCGCCAATCGTTGTCCGCACAGACCGCGCCGCCGCCGCAGTGACTCGGGAAATGAGATGCGTCGCCGTGGTCACGGTCGTCTCAGCGTCGACGAGAATCGCGTCTTCCTCCGTCGTACAGAGCAGCGAGGTGCCACGGGTGCACTGGTCCCTCACGAGAGCGGTTAAGCTGGCGATTCCCTCCGCGAAGGCCGGCGTAACCGAATTCAGTAATTGCGGTTTGGCTTGCTCCGCGAAGCTAGTCGTTCCCAGAAAACAGCCGACGACGTGGTTGGCGACGATGGGAAGAGCCATGTCCCCGGAAAGGAGCATCCAGGCGCCTTCGGCTGGAAGCAAACCCCTCCGAGGTCTGGCGGATGTGAGAGCGCTGCAGCCCTCGACATCCGAATTGCGGCACATCACCGCGCAGTCGGCAGAGGATGCGACGAACAAGCCAAGATGCGACGTCGTTTCGCAGGCCGTGGGCAGCTCTGCGCACACCCAGCGGAAGAGCGCGACGAGAAACGAGTCTATGGATTCGTCGTTTTGGTCCGCCGCGTCGCCGCAGCAGAGGCATCCTTCGGAGGCGGCGACAAGCAGCGCGACGAACACGGTCGATCTCGAGAGGTTTCCACAAGGTGGGGCGGCGTGGGGAAGGCCCGCCTCCATGACGGCGCGCCATACGCCGGCCAGCGAGGTCCCGAACATCGGGTCACGTTTGAGTGTCGCACTGCGTGACGCCGCGATGATCATTAGCGACAATGACAGTGAAAACCGCAAGGTTGCGAGCGCGGCCGTCGTCCAGCGTGGCGGCAACCGTGAGGTGACGTTCGCATCAAGCGATCGCGCGTTACCCCCCTCCTGGATGTCCGGCGAGTAAAGCAGCATGGGCGTCATGGCGCTGAGAGGCAGCCACGCTGGAGAACCAGGGAGCGAGGCGGCGATGGTCGCCATGCGGAGCAAGCACACTGACACGGCCGTCGCCGCTGCGTCGACGGCCAGCCACTCCTGAAGTGCCGCCTCGCTGCTATCGTGCGCGCCGCGTTGCCACGTTTTGGGGTCACCGTACGGCCTTCGGGTGGCGGACGACGACGACGACGACGCGGGGGGCTCCCCAGCAGTACGCTGCGCTTGATCCTCCATGAGCCTCACGTAAAGCTGCGACAAGACTTGCACCAGCGGTCGCCCCATCATCCAGGGAGGGTCATCCTCCCAAGAGGAGACACCCGATACCACGGGGGGGTGCAAAGGGGGCTTGGCGTTCAGCATCAGCACCTGGTGCACAAAATATCGCGAACAGGCGACTTCGATCAGGTGTCGCTGTTGCCATTGGTCATCCGACTTGAGGTCATCGTCGTCTGCGCCCTCGCCGTTATCGGCGTTGGCGGTTGGTGCGGACGCCTCAGCTTCCTCGACACTTCGCAGCCATCGTCGTAAACAGACAGCGTCGCAGAGTTCTGCTGCCGACGTGACGCGTTCCGCGGTGCCACTGAGATGCTTTGGGTTGGCCGAGGCATCAAACTGCAGCTGCCCGAGAATGCGGGTGGCAATGTCTTCGGGACTGTCGTCGGCTCGCGCCGCGGGAACGAAAACCACATCGAACATTGCAGGTCGGTCGGCATCCCCCGAGCCATCCAGCTTGAGGGGTGGCGTGACACAGGCGTCGAGCAACGCGGAGAACGCCTCTAAGTAGCAGGGCAGCCAGCAGGTCAACGCGCCGAAAACGCCACGCGGGCGACCCGTGCCGCCCTTGTTGGGATGGGGGCTCAAGGTGGCCAAGGGATCGCTAGTGGTCGCCGCCTGCCCATCGGTCATCGTCGTGCCTTGGTCGCCTCTATCCGCCTCCGTCGCGTCACTTGGCCCGTCCGCGACATGCAGTTCCGCGATATCGTAGGAGAAGCGACGAGCGATGTTGACGGTGTCGTCATTGTCCTCACCTGCATTGCGGCGGTGGTTGTTGTTGCGACTGCTTGCACGCGCCCCGGCGAGCAAATCTTCCCGAACGGTTTCGAATGCTGCCCGTCGGGCCGCTAGCATGCGTTCGTGACGGCCGCCGCAGGCGCCACACACGGACGTGAAGCGATCGGCGAAATATTTCCAGGCGCTGTTGGATTTGGGGGCTTCCGGCTTGCGGCGTTCTGGCTGTTGCGCACCCGGTACCGCCGACACTGCTGGCTGCTGTGATGAAGGCACATCGATCAACCTCGCAGGAGGCGCTGGCTGGTCAGGGCTCTCGCGGGGAGGCGCGCGCTCCCGTCGACCCGCGTCGTCGAGGCCGTCGTCGTCCTCACTACCCCTGCGCTTTCGATTGGCGGCGGCATCACCGCGGCGTGGTTTTGAACTATCGAACGACACGGCGCTGCTTATCGCCTCGGCAGCGGGTGTGGTGTTGACGGCGGCACTCGCTAGCGGCAGTGGCGTCGCCGAGAAACCAAATGGATTGGCAGGGGCGGACATCCTACGGCTGGAGGCGGAACGGAGCGACGACGGGCTGGTGAATGGAACTGAATGACAAGAAAAGAGCAATAAATTGGGGGGAGCTGAAAATCTAGAAAAAAACTTTGCACTGATTTGGTTCGTGTAGGAGGATCCGAGTACACCACACCATTTGCCTTGTCAACAGGCGAAACATCGAGGGAATCGAAACAATCCCCGTGCTGATGTCACGACAAGCCGGCAAGTTCGACACTTTTTTCTACATACAGATCTGTGCATTGTAGCTTCAATAAACGCTGCTTGTGTGTTTTTTCGTCGCGGGTGCCTGGTGGGTGGGCATTTGTCCCAACCTCAGATCCAGGTGACAGTATGTGGATCCAGGAGGCAGTCGCCCGCGGCGTTTCCATGCCGGCCGGCGAAGGCCGTGTCGCCCGTCATGACGCCGACGTGGGCGGCACTGGAAGTTGGCTTGTTGTCGTCCTCCGATGGTTGGCGGCCGGTCAAGGCAGCAAAGCACAAGGCAAAGTCAGTACGCCAGTGTGGGCCGGACGGTTGCTCCTCCTCGCAGGTCGTTCGCGCGCGGAGGAGCATCGAAGGTTCGGCGGGATGGTCGGCGGTGTCGATGGTGGTGTCCCCGGTTGAACAGTTCGAGTTCGTCGTGATCGGTGGTGGTGAAGGCGCGTCTATACGACCGCACGCCACCTGTCGGCAGACGAGGTCGTCGTTGCTGCACTCCAGCACGAGCCAGTGGCGGTGCTCGGTGCCCAAGCCGGCCGTTGCATCGCTGGCGGTGGTCATCGCAACCAACACCGGCGGTCGACGTGACAGGTCAACGCCTCCCGACGTTGCAACACGACACGACGATCGTGACACGTTGAGCGGTTCCCTCGGTTCCTCGCCAGGAAGTTGGGCCGAAGCGTCCGCGGTGGGCCACACCGCCCACGTCGGTAGTTCCGCCGCGGCGACGCAAAGCTGCATGACGCGCTGTGTTCGATACACGGGCAGCAGCGCCAACGGAGTGAAGTCGACGGTCCAAACCTGGGTGGAAGCCGCGCCTTCGGCAGCCATCAACGAGATGAAGAAGTCCATCGCAGGGGTGCGAAGCGCACCGGGCGGCTGAACGCTCGCGGTGCGGGGAACCGTCGTGGAGCTGCGCCGACGGGGCTGTGGCATCGGTTCGGTGAGTTGCGCCGGCACCATCCCCGCGACGATCTCGTGCACGAAAACAGGAGCCGCGTGCATAGCGACGATGGCGATGCGGTCCTCGAAGCCCACGACCAGCCGGTGGTGGTGGGGGTGCGTTCCGGAAGGCGATGCGACATCACTATCCCCCCTTGTCGCCGTGGGAGCTGTCACAAGCATCTTTCCGGGATTCATGTTGACGGCCGCAAGGCCGGTGATTTCGCGGTGCGCCGCGGATCGCTGGCCACGAGATCCCAAGTGTCGCACGGCCTGCGTCACTGGCATGTACCGTCCGCCTGCCTGTAGCCGCGGATCCGTCGAATCGTCGCAAGAAGCAGCCGCGGAATAGAAGCCGTCATTCATCGTCGCCAGGTACGCGCGATGAAAGGTCGGGCACGCGCCGCCGCTCCCGCTGTAGAAAACGGCGACTTCATGCTTGGTCCCCGCGACGGCGGCAGCGTGGTTCGCCGTTCCCGGCACGACGAGCGCCACCTCCAAGCTGATGATGATCATGCCCGAGGATGTGGCGAGGTGGCGGACCTTGGCGCCTCGAACGGCTTGACGCGGGCGACCGTTTTCCGAAGCGTTGGCAGTGGGAGTCGGTAACAGCGCGTTTGCCGTTTCAGCCACCGGCCCAGCATGAAGCGACGCTTCCGCTTTCTTCTGTTCATCGCCGAAGCGGACGGTGGAAACCTTTCGAACTGTCGGAGGCTGCGTTCGCAACGACGGTAACGCGTGGGACGCCGCGTCGCTCGATGCCGCCGGTGCATCGGAGGGATGAGTCGGACTCCCCCCGCCGACGGTGGTGTTTTCGGCCTGCGTTGGGGTCGCACTTGGCTGGGAGGCTGGCGGGGACAAACACGAAGCGGCCATCGGCACGTCGGCGAGGGTAAGACGGCTCGTCAAAATGGATTGGGAGAGGGTGGCAACGCGCGATTTTCTCCGCGTGGACGCGTCGCCGCGCGCCGATGATGCACCACGAACGTCGGCGCAGCGCTGTTCAATTAAGTCTGCGAACTCTGACTCCGAAACGCCGAAAGACATCGGAGACTCCTTGGACGGCACTCCCTTGGTGAGTAACTCGTCATCGCCCGCGTCGTTCACTCCGTGGCAGATAACGTTCGCCACCAGGTGGGCGGCCGCCATGCACCTGTCGTCGGTGGCGATGCTCTGGGAAATCGCCTGACGCAGATCGTAGCCTTGCAACACCCACGAAGAAAGCCGGTCGGGACAAGCGTCGTTGTGGCTCGGCACGACGACGGAAATGTGGGCAACGAACGCGATCTTCTCATCGCCCCCCTTGCAGCAGTCGAAGGTGGCGTGGGCCTGGGAAAAGAGCGGGACCGATTTCACTTCTTTTGGAATCCACTTCGGGGGCATTCGCCGCTGAAGGGCCGCCGGTGTCGTGAGGCAAGTGAGCGTCGGGAGGGACGGGTGGGACCGCACGACCATCAGGATGCAGTCGCCGAAGGGCGTCTGGAGCACCGCCGCGCTGCACTTGGTGAAGCCAGTTGGCAACATCGCGGCAATGTCACTGTGTTTGACCGCTGGGCTTTTCGTCGTGTTCCGTGGCGCCGCGGTGGCGATGCAAATATCAACGCACGGCTTCGAGGAGCTCTGTTCAAACGTCGTCAGCGGGAAACAGGGGCAATCCATTCGACCATCTGACGAATTCTCTTCCGGGTTCGCGGACGGGTCGGCTGGGAGACCAAAGCAAAGCAGTGCCTTCCTATCACGCCCGTAGGAAGTTGATTGGCCGTCGCGCGGCGGTCGCCAGATGACCCCGCGACCTAGCGAGGCTCCACCCTGGGCAATGGACGTGGCTTGCAAGGCGTTCCGGAGGGAGTCGCGACCGGAGACAGCGAGCAAAAACCGCTGAAGCAACGTCGTTGGTGTGGGATTCGTGGTGGCCGTCGCGGTTGCCTTGGGGGCAGCGGAAACCAACGCGTATTCAGAATGGCCGTTGAGAGCGGTCACGAGATAGTCGCACGGACGGAAGTGACCTCCCGAGACGTGGTCACACACGAACAGCGACGCCCCGCGACTCGCCAGTTCCAACAAGTCGGAGAGAAGATGATCCACGTACGCGGATAGAACGTACGACGTTGGCGACCCCGAGGCGGCGGTCGGCTCATCCACGGAGCCCCACGAATTATTGGCAGCGCTCAGGAACTCGTCATCGATGCCGACGCTCGACACCGCCAGGAGGATCGCGACGGCGACATAATGCGCCGCGGTTCGGCCATCGGCGTCGACGGCATGTGGCGGCAAATCGCCCTCCAAGACGCCGCGTTGCAACGCCGAAAGGACCTTACGGAAGCACAGCATTTGCATCGCGTGGCCGGCGCTCATCAAGAAGTCAGCGAGGGCGGGCGCGCGCAGGGCGTCGCGGCCGACGAGGCGGAGCCATGAGTCCACCGTGCGCATGACGACGGAAGACTGCTGTTTGAGAAACCACGTCTGCCTCCACGACGCCGCCCGGAGCGCCACGCCTTGGACGACGGCAATCGGATGCTGTTGGGCAGCCGTCGACGCGGCGTGGCGCTCTGGGGCGTCTGCGCCGTCGTCGCTCATGTGCGGCTGGGCAGACCTGAGTGCAGAAAGCGGGCCGACCCAACCTTCAACCAACGCCGGCCGCGAACGTTCCGGATCCTGCGGCTGCCCGCCTCGTCGCAACTGGTGTAAGGTCAGGCAGCCACGGTGAAGGTTCAGCAGTGCGACGTGAGTGCCGTCGGGGCTGACGAGAACAGTGCGATCGCCGCTCGAAAGCGAGGCGGGGGCAAACGCCGGTTGGGGCACGTCGTCGAGGCGGCCCACGACATCCAGAAGGCCGCTTCTGACATCGAAGCCGATCAACCTGCCACCATCTTGCGGTGCGGGAAACAGCAACGTGCTATCCGACTCGCTTTGTCCGGGCACGATAATGTCCTCCGGAAGCGCATCGCCGTAGTATCCGTCGATAGTTGGTGTCAAATCGGGAACGAGCGTGAAAGTGGATTGGAATCGTGCGGCGCCTGGCGGAAACGCCGCAGGAGCGGTGGTGCCGCGTTCCGACCTCGGCGACACCGCGTGCGGTGTCGCGATCGCCGCTGTCGTGACCAGGGGGCTCAACGGCGACAGCGGCGCACGGCGGACCTCGGTGATCGTGAATGTGGAAAGACCCTCCGCCGTCACAACGGCGATGAGGCTGCCGGGCTGTCCTTTGGCGGTGCGGCAGGCCATCGCCACGAGCGGCGCCGCCAGCACACCCCCTCCGTCGCGATCCCGCTGAGCGCTGCTCGAGCTGCTCAGGCTAGCGTGGCGGTTGGCGTGATCGTGGCCTTCCGTAGGGTATCCGCCGCGGTGGTTCGAATCCGTCGGTGTGACGCGGCCGGGCGGTTCCGCCGCCGCGAGGTGGCCCAACGCCAAGAATCGGTCCGCGGCTGACGTCGGCTCCGTCGGACTCCCGCGGAGGTGAGGTGAGCCGGGTGATCCACCCGAGAATGTCTGCGCGGCGGCGAGCAGGGCGGTGCGGTGGAGCAACCAGGCGGCGCTTCGTTGTCGGCAACCAAGAGGCAAACTCGTGACATCCCACTGATGAACGAGCTCGAAAGCGGGACAGCGATAAAGCGACCAGCGGTTGCCGTAGCGGCCGTTGATCACGAGCAGGCACAGCTGCCCATCGTTGCCTCCCGGGCCGCCTCCGAGTCCCATGGCGGACGCCTGCCCCCCTGTCTGCTGAATGGTGGTGGGGTCGGACCCCGTCTCCGAGGCGGCGGCAGCATACGGAGCGAAGGACAGAGGAGCGCCCCCCGCATGCGGCGTGGGGGGCCAAAATCCCCCCATCGGCATGTCAGATAACGACGCGGTGGCAGAGTCGACCCCGAGGCGGTGCGGTGCCTGTCGCTGGACGTCGCTGGCGTCCTCTTCCTCTGCCGAGGCTTCCGCGTGCCACGACACGTCGGGTCGTACCCATTGAAGACTGTAGCAGTCGCCCAGGTTGCCGGCCAGAGACTGAAACTGGGCGGTCGCCGCCGTCCCTTCACTGGCCACGGACCTGGCCGACGGCGGCGGTACCATCGCGCCGCTTGCGAAGCCCCCACCGCCGCCGAAGCCAAAGGAACGCATGGACGAAAAACGGCTAATGCCTCGGCTGCCGGGCGCTGAGAAATCGGCGCCGCTCGAGATGGCAACGAGCAGCGGGACGTCCAAATGAACAGGACCTGTGTTGGCGAGCATGGCTGGCAAATGCCGGGAAAACACGGCGGTGCAGCCCGCGGGTGGATACAACCGCTGAATCGCAATGCAGCCGTCCCGCGTGGCGCGTGCGATGACGCCGACCGTCAGCGCGGGCGCCGTGTGGATCGTGTCGAACCAGTGCACGGCGATGCCGCCGTGGTGCACGCTGTTCTGGAGCGGCGCATGGCCGAAAACGGCACCACCTGTGACACTCGACCACCAGGATAGAAGGCCGGCCTCGGCGAAGGCGTCGTCCACGCCAAAGTTTGAGTCGGTGGCCGCTGGGGCGGGCGTCAACGGCATGACGGTGCGCTCCGTGGAGGGATCCCGGACGACAAAGGCGTCGCCATTCGAGAAAAGAAGAATGTCCTCTGGAACGAGCGTGAGGGCAAACGTCATGTCGCTGACAGGGCGTCGCCGAGTCGCGGCCGAGTCGCGGGCTGACCCCACATTCGCTTCGTGCATCCCACGGTTGCCACGTCGTCGCAGGCGACCCAGGGTGGCGGCGGGTCTCAAGGTGGTGACAAACAGCGAGACGGCACCCGTGGCGGTGGACACGGCAATCGCGTCGCCGGCACCGCCAACGGCTGCATCCGCATCATCCTTCCCGCCGAAGAGAAAGGCCGACCGGAACACAGAGGGGGGCAGCAGCGGCTGGATTGAGGTCCGGCCGCTCGACTCCTCGACGACCATCACATCCACGCTGCCGTCGTCGAGCATCAAATAGAGCACCGAGGAGGCCGCCGCCATGCCGCGGCTGGAAGAAGTGTGGTGCATGGCTCCTTGAGATATGCCTGGTGGTGGCTCGACCGATGGCGACCACGTCGCTGAAATGACCCGGCGCGTACTGACCGCCCCGGAAGGTCCTTGAGCCGCGGCAGCGACGTGCTCCCCCGCCGCCTCGACGAAGTGGCATCCCACGACGGGACCCCGGCTGGAGGTGCCGCCGCGGGCGAAGCAAAGAGGCAGCCCGCCGCCTTCCTGTGTGCCCGACGCCGACGAGAGGGCCGCGGCGTTCTTCAGCAGAAGCCGCGTCAGCGTCCGACGGAGCGGCGGTGACTGCGCATAGGCGGTATCGACGGTGCTGTACTGGCGACTGGTGGACCCGAGCCGGCCCGTGCCCAGCCTCAGGTGAGGGTGACAGCCGAGAGAGAGCAGGCGTTTGGCCAGGCGGTCCTTTGTGGCTCGAGGGAGAAACGGGGCGATGTCGGCCCATAGGTGAAACGGGGTTCGACCATCCGCATCGCACTGCCGCACAGGCAATATCCCTTGCTCGATCGCCGCCGCGATGCGCTCGAGAAAAGCTCGCTGGTCCTCCACCGATGCGACACTGTTCGACAGCCGGGCGCGCTGAAACGTGCCGCGGAGCAGCTCCGTGCGCGGCGGTCGAGGCAGCCAGGGCGGCAACGGCGGGGCGTCGCAGGTTAGGAACCCGTAGTTGGATTGCAGCACGCCGTTCCACGACACATCAACCACCGCGGGGGGTGGTGCGACATGCTGACGGAGGTCAGTCACCAGCCCAAGGCGCGAACGCAACCCTTCCGCGGCGCGTTGCCTCAGCCAGTCAGGAGGCGTCACCACTGTCACGCGGTGAGCCGCGGACTCCCGCAGCAACGCGCCGTCGCCGGCGATGGACAACGTCATGCTGCCTCCCGCCAGGATCGCCGTCGACATTCGGGCCTGGGTGGGACTGCCGCTCCGTCGGATCGTCGGTTGGTCGGCAGCGGATGATGGATCTGCTGCGGAGGAGTGATGCGGCTCGCTGCCGTGCCCATCGTCTTCATCCGCTTCGACGTCGCCCCCGGCGTCCAGAGCGTCCCGCCAGCCGGCGGGTGGCGCGGTCGAGGGCAAGGCGGTCGCGTGGACCACGTTCACCGGAACGTCGCCGTCGCGCTTCATGACGTCCAGTTCCGCGTCAGACAGGGTGCACGCGTCAATCGTCCAAAGGCAACGGCGTCGCCGATTGGCTCGGGGGTAGGCGCCCGCGACGTGGCACGCCCCTGGGCATCGCAAGGCGGTCAAGTCAGCCCCACAAACATCCGCAAAGCCATGAAGATAACCTTCACGAAGAAAAATGAGCATCCAAACCGATCGTGGGGCGGTCGTATTATTGTTGGTGGTGAGTGATGTACGACGGTCATCCTCCGCCCGCGGCCACATTGGGGCAGCGGCCCAAGCCAAAGGTGAGCGCTCGCGCAGGTTGGCCAAGCCTTCCGGTAGGTCGTGATTGGCGGTGGACGTCAGAGGGGACGGCAGATGAAGTCGGACTTCCGCCTCAACCGTCAGAGGGCCATTGGTCGACGAGCGCCGGTACGACGAGGCGAAGTTGGAGGCACCTAGAAACTCAACGGAACGAACAGATGCACAGGAGAGGTCACCGCTGTCGGTGAGCAATCCGGTGATGTCGGCGCTGAGAACAACTATCGACGCTCCTCCCAGGGCGACGAAGAACTCGTATGGGCCTGGTGACGCCGCATCCCGCCGCCCGATGTACTGGGCGCTGCCGTTGTCGCGAGCGATCACTAACGCGCGGCAGTCGCAGCTCCCTCGAAGGGACAACGGGTCTGACTGCGGCCCACGGCGCGACGCTGAGGGCAGGCGCAACCGCCACCACCCAGGCGCTCGGCTGTTCAGCGACGCATTGGAACGATGGTCCCCCCCTCGAACGACCGCGAGATCGCTGGGACCGGCCGTCGTCATCGAGGCGTTCGACGGCCGGCCATCGGATGTCGTGTCCCTCCCCGCATTAGTGCGCGGCGGTGGCGAAACCAGCAGCAGGTCAACGCTGCTCCGGGCGTCGTCATTGCGGCCGCTCCTGTGCACGATGACGGCCACGTGGCTCGGCGCAAGGGCGAATGGGTCGCCAGCAGCAACGGGGACTGCGCCATTCTCCGAGGCCGGTGGAACGGGGGTGACGTCGACGGCGACGAGCGTCGCTCCCGCGCCGAGCGATGCCTCGCTGGCTTCGCCCGTGAGAAGTGCTTCCTCGAGCGCGGCGGCGAACTGCAGTGCAACGTACCGCACCGCGGCTTCAAACAACGACAAGGGGTTCGCGCCGCCGCGATGGTTGCGGACGGGCGACGCGCCCACCGGCAGCGACTGGGTCGTTGCCGTTTGTCGCGCCGTGGTGTGCAATGAGGGAGGGGAACGACCGCGCCCCATCGCCTCGGCTTGCGGCGTGACGCACATGGGTGTGGAAGGCACAATGGCGATGTGCTGCACGTCCACGGAGCCGTCGCCGCAGGGTGAGTCCTCCAGCGCGAGTAGCGTACCCAGCGCAAGGGGCGTATTGAACGGTGCCTTGGAGAGTAACGCGCCGCACACGTCGGGCCACGAGAACATCGCGGAGGCGTCGGCTCTCAGAGACGTCGGCAATCGGCTGGTGAGGTCCTTCGCCATGGGCGATGTCGACATGGCGAACTCAACGGCGAACCCCACCGCCGTGACGGCAAACGCGGTTCGACGGGACATTGTTTGCAGTGATTCTAAATTCATACTTTGCTCCGTCATGGACGCTGTCGTCGTGCCTCCGGACGGAACGACGGCGACGAAGCCGCACTCGAACCGCCGCGTCGCCGTTTCCGCCCCCTCCTGGTTCAGGAAAAGAGAAAGCATTTTTCCGAGGAATACGGACCGGGCACTCATTTGCTCCAGCGCGGGTACAGGCAGGGCGACCACGCAGGGCGGTAGCGCCTCCTGGGGCTCGCCGCGGAACCCGACCACAATGAGGGGGCCGCCCGGGAGGAGTAGGACTTCAACGTTGTCCGGAAAAGCCAGCGGATCAGAGCTTCCGCATTCCACTTGGGCGTCAGCCGCGAGTGCGCCTTTCGCCGCATCAGCAGGTGACCGCTGCTTGTTGTGCTCCTTTCTATGGGCCGGTCCGGTGGTGTCCAGAAGCGCGAAGGTGAGGGTGTCGTCGTCTCCCCCTTGGCGGTTGCTGTTTCGCGCAGCATAAATTGTTGACCACCGCCGCAGCGTGGGCAGCCAGACCTTGAGCGACGCGCCTGGGAAAACGGCAAAGTAGCGGCCCTCCTTGCCTCGGGTCACCTGCTGGCAGCCCACAAAGACGTCACCTGCGACAACGTGGACGGACGGCTCGGCCGAATGCATCGAGCGAATTGCAGGGATGAAGTGCTGCTTGACATATTCCGCCGTAGCCACCCGGCCGCTTGGCGACGCGAGCAGCAATTCGCAGGACAGGGTACCCTCGCGATCGGGAAGTCCGGGGGCAGCCCCAAGTCGCAGCAGGTGGGCCATGAACTCCTGACCAAGCTTGGGTTCGAGCAAGCTGCGGGACAGGGCGCGGCCGACAATGTGCATCGGCGTGCGGCCATCGGCATCGCAACTGTTGACGTCAAACGCGGCGTTCCTCCCACAAGAGACGGTCGCGGTGCGATTTTGCGCAAGGATCGCGGCCGCCGCTGGAGGGGTGTCCGGTGTGCCCCCTGGGCCCACGGTCGGTCGAACTGGGTATCCCGGCCGCACGGCGCAGCCTAGCGCGGCCATGGCGTCGATGGCATGGCTGATTTGCAACGCGTCGGATGCGTCTAGCGTCGAAAGGGTGCACAACGACGCGACGAATCGCTCTTTCGGAATGCTGTGTCGTGCACCCGGAGCCACGGACGGGGCCAACCGCGGGTCGTGAAGCAGCTCGAGGCCACCATGAACCAACGGCCGCTTGTTCTCCGCGCACACCGAGCGGCATCGGATGATGACCATGCGTTGCAGCGGCTGCGTCCCCGCGATTGTCGCGCACCGCGTGACAGGGGAATAGCGTAACATGCGTGAGCCGTCGACATTGAAGCTCACGAGTTGGGCCCCACTCGGCGCGGCGGACCCTTCATCACCGTGACTGACGCGCGCCTGCAATTCGCTCGGTGTGAGCGTCATGTGCATGAGCAGGACAACTTCTCCAAACGATGCGGCGTCGCTCGACTGCGACGGAGGACGCGACCCTCCCGTGGCGCCTGCGGTCGTGACGGCTGTACGGCATAGCACGCCGCGCCGGGTGAAGTAGACCGCGTCGGGGTCCCAGCTGGGTGCGGATGCGGCGACGCAAGTGACCTCGGTATCCCTCTCGCAGTCCTCGACTTTGAACAACGCGCGGCAGGGCAATAAACCCGCGACGGCTGGGTCGTCGTCGGGCGCCACCTTGTGGTGGACGGCGATGATCGATTTCCCCGCCCATGTCACCGCTCGCCCGCGAGGGTGGTACTGCAAGCTGGTGGGTACGTCCACGGCCTGAACATCGGTTCCGTCTAAAGACCCGGCGGCAGGAGCAGAAGATGCGGCCGCGGGGTCCGAAACCTCGAAAAATTGGGCTGCGGCGGGGTTGTAGCACAGCAACCGACGCTGCGGTAAGGCCACGAAGGTGCAGCCAGACGTCGTGCAAGACGCACAGGCAGTGATTAAACAGGGAAGGACCTCGTGGTAGCTGGCCGCGAACGCACCGGTTGCGGCCACCTGCGCGCGAGCAGCATACGCCTCGGCCTCGCCCAGCGAGTCGGCTTGAAGCCACTGCAAGGCCGCTCGGACTGACACGGCGAGCGCCGCTGCCCTCTGCGCCAGAGGCATCGTGGCGTTGGGGCCGTTGAATCCGAATGACGCCGCCGGAAGATGCAGGGCCCGCAGCACGCCGTTGCAGACGTAGACGAGCGTCCCGAGGAGCAACGGCTGACGCGTCGAGGAGTGAGAGGCAGCCACGCTGCCCGTAAGAAGTAGGGGGGACGCACCCCCACCAAGTGGGGCTTCCTGAGATACGGCGTCGGCTAGTGGTACCACGGCATCGTCGCGGTGGAGCAGCAAGCTGTTGCCAAAGGTGAAGCGACTGTCGGCGGCCGGCGTCACGTCTGGTCGGGACTCCACGCTGTCGAGACGGTCACCAGCCTGCTCCTCGTCCGGAAGAAGAAGCCGTGTTCCGGAAATCGTGGCGGCAGCGGTTGTATCGTCATTCGCGGCAGTGTGCGTCGATGAAGGGGTAAAGTGGCAACAATATCCCGTACTCTCACCAGCGAAAACGTCAACTTGCAGACCTGTCTGGCAGGTCGCCTGCACCCAGCGGTCCTCCGGCAGCGTGTAGTCAACCGCGACGATCACTCCATTCGACAACAGCAGCACGTCGGAGAACGTATGCGGGTGGGTGAGCGGATGGTATGGCAGGACGCACACCCGCAGCGATCGAGCGCTTCGCGCGGCCGCGGGAGAGGTGCGGTTCGTCGTCTGCGGCGTAGATTGGTTGCAGTCGTAGATCGAGGTGACTCGGGGTAGTTGGGCGGCGGGCTGTTGGTCGCTCGGTCGGTCCGCCGCGTAGGAGGTGCTGTTCATGTCCATGTCGATGATGACCACCCGGACCGTCGACTCACCGGTGGTCGACGAGGAGGAGGCCGTCCCCTCTAGGGTGCCACGACGCGGGGAAGGACTGCTTCCTGTTTTGGCCGACAGCATCGAACTGGAACCAGCGCTCCGCGGCAACTGCTGCTTCGAAGGTGGAGCATCCACGACCGCGATGGCTATGTTAGGTCGGGTCGCCGAGAAGACACACTGGTGGCACAGTGGCGTCGGGACGTCCACGGCACCGCCGGCGGAGACGAAGCGCAGGAGGCCGCGATCGATGGCCTCCAGGACGTCGTCAGGTGCACTTTCCGGTCGCCGGCGGAGTGGTGCCTCGGGTGGGTCCTTTTTATCTGCGAAGCGCTGGAAAGCGCACACAAGCGCCATTTGAGCGAACTGTCGAATATCGGGCGCTGATAACCGGCCGAGCGGAGCGTTGTGGTTCGCGCCGTGTGGATGGTCCGCTGTCGTTGGCGGAAGCAGATCAGGTGGCGAGGACAAGGCAGCGATGGCATCGAGCACGGTACGGCCGAGCGCGTCGCAGCGGTAGACAGGGGCGGCCATTTCGAGAAGAAGTTCGACGGTGCCCTCCAAGGCACGATAGGGGGCTTTCAGCTCGATCGGCAGCTTCTCCGTCGGAAGCGACCCCGTCTCTAGCGCTGCCCTCGACACCGCGGTGGCCTGCCGCAAGAGAGTGGGAAAGGGCAACCCCCCTTTCCCCGCCGCGGCGATTTCAGACGCTTCGAAAAAGCACGGTGCAAGGTCGACAAGTAGGTGAAGCGGTGTGCGGCCGTAGCTATCTGTGTCCCACGTGCGTAAGAAGCCGGATTCAACGGCGGCAACGACGCGCTCGATGACCCGCAGGCCTCCAATCGTTGGGGCCAAGAGCCGCGGCAGTTGCGGGGGTTGAGACAGAACCACGTCGATCGCGGCTTCCTCGTTCCGGTTACCAAGCAGCAGGCTGTAATCGTGGGATGCTTCGCCGGCACGCGTTCGGCGGCGAGAGTCTCCTCCCGGCCCCACTTGCGGAGCGCTCACTACCACCACACGTTGAAAGACAAGCGATTCCGCGACGAAGGGTCCTTCGACGGGTAGCGACGGCTGAAATGCATCTCCTCGGTTGACCGCTTCAAGCGTTGCGAGGGGAATCATCGCCGAGCCCCCGTGAACGGCGATCGGTTGCCATCCGCTCAGGGTCGCTCGCGACAAGGCAGGTGCGTTCGCCGGATTTGTCAGGGCGTCTAAGATGCTAACTTGGATCGAGCAGAGGGCCATTTCGCCCACGTAAACTTCCTTCGGCATGGAAAAGACGACTGTGTTGTACGCCAGGGTGGTCAAGGTGACAAAGTCATAAGGATTGCTGATCGCGGAATGCTGTTCCAGCCGTGCCGCCTCACGGTTCAACGTGTCCGCTTCTACGGATGTGGCCGGCAGATTTGTCGCCGCGTCGCGCATCTTCCGCGCACGATCACTACCAATGGTCGCCGCCACTAAGCGCGATGGTGGGTGAAACTCGGCGCATGCGGAGCTCACGCTGGCCAAGACGACCTCTCCGATTCGCCGAAGAGCCGTTAGCGAAAACGACGCTGTCGTGGTCGACGGATCATCGCCCTCCAAACTCGGCGGCGCGGCCGCCGCGTGATGCCCTCCGCCCGCAGGAGGGGACGAAAGGGCAAGCCGCACGATCAGTGGGTTGCAGCTGATGGTGACGATCAGTGTCGCGGTCCATGATTTGGGCGTGGGTGGCTTGCTTGTCAGGGGGAGTGCGCCGTCTCGTCGAGACGGCCCTCCCTTGGAGTCGACTCCTCCTGCGGACGCGCTTGATTCTGCGTCGGAGGTTTGCGAGGGTGACCGGTTGGACGTGGACATTTTCAGAAGCGACCGGCTGGCATACATGTCGTCGATCGAGTGGGTGCTTCTGACGGCCACCGCCGCCGCCATCGTGTTCATCGGTAACAGGTTGAAAATGATCTGTTCGGTGTGGGGTACGGAAAGGAACATCACGCGAAAATTTACCTACCGGGTGGCGAAGGTCTGCGTTGAAACTGGCCCTCCACCTACGGCTCTGAGCACAAAGCTTCCATCTACCAGCCACCCCAGGAAGTTATGTTTAATCACCCGTGCCACGGCGCAACGGACGCCCGGTGGAGGGACGATTTTGATGGATCAGCCGACACGACACGGGACGATAGATCGAACGAGCAACACAACCACCCCGGACGACGGGAGGGAAATCAATACCGGATGATTTATCGCGATCGTCTCAGCAGTATTTTTTGAAGGTCTCGTCAAAGCCTCTGCGAGCAAACACCGCCTCCCGTGCCCTCCAGGCCCTGAACTTGTACAATTGAAACCCCACGAAGATGCTGATCACGACGCCAATAATACTCTTCGTGTCCTCGGAAAGCGATGAGAACTTCGACAGCGCGAGCATCAACAGCAACGTCGGCACGTAGAACAAGGCCGAGTACAAGAGGGCGCCGACGATAGCGTACAGATCGCTCTTCGCCCACGCGATCACGATCGCCTTTGCGTCGTAGAAGAAATATTCAGCGGAGAGCACCGTCCGAGAAAAGAACGCCATCATAACGTAACTCGTCGCCCATGAAATGACCACGGTGTTCACCCGCTGGCCAGGGACGATGCTCGTGGGCACGCTCAACGAGCGAAATAGCGCGGCGCTACCGGCGTACAATGCCGCGGCGGTGATGCACTGCAACGCCATCAGCACGTAGGACACATGGGTTGGCGACCACAGCCGCGATTCGCGAGTGCGCGTGAGAGGCGACGCGTCGGACCCCATCGGGTCGACGGGCACGAGAAGTTCTTCCTCCTCCTCATTGACCACGCCCTCGCGGATGCTGTGTTGCGTTTGCAACTGCGCGTCGCTGGTAGTTGGCCGGCCGCAGTACGTCGCCGTGAGCACCATCAGCTGATAGCTGGTAATCATGGAGGCGCCTACCTTCGAGCCTTCGTGAAGCTCGGTCTTGATGTCCGAGAACACGCCGGAGTCCTTCAGGTCGGCGGCGGTATGCAAGGTGTTCAGTGCTCCATCCACGGCGACCACTCGACTTCCCACTCGCAGGTGCGAAGCGATCGCGGCGATCAGCCGTTGAATTCGGCGTTCGCGAACGGATTCTGTCGTAAAGAAATCCCCGATGGGCGGTGCGATACGTAGAAACGGAGTCAACCACACCTCGTCGAACGCAACTTGATCCTGGCCGGCCAGCTCCGTGATCGCGAAGGTGTGGGGATGGACGCTGTAGATATCCCGCTGCTCGGCGTCGGAGAGCGGCATGGACAACGCCTCGGCGTTGTTGATCACGTGCGACCGCGCGCCGGACACATCCAGCATGGCGACTGTCACGGACTTGCTTGTCTGGGGCGTCCCCTTTGACAGTTTGTTCGCCTCCAAGAACAGCATTCCTCGGATGGTGCTGCCGACGCAGAGCAGCCGGCCCCCTGCTGCTCCCTCTGTCTGAGGAGTGGCGCCAAGTATTCTCGACGCGGCCTCATAGCGAGACAGGCTCTGCTTGACGAGGTTCGATGGGGAGTAGAGCACGAGGAGGGCC
>ERZ1292633.881-Hain-H41-02um-R1-881-length-33414-cov-8_pt1 | contig 33414 bp, 52 predicted proteins | sample MGYA00564406_ERZ1292633 | MGnify/ENA primary metagenome ERZ1292633 (study PRJEB36523, sample SAMEA6512639) | groundwater metagenome | collected 2019-01-08 | study: AquaDiva: Metagenomics assemblies of 32 groundwater samples
GCTCCTTATTTGCATCGCTCCCTGTAACAGACATAGTAACTGCCTGAGTAAGTATCGTTGGCCCGAGCGCCTGCACAATAGATGCTGTCACGGGACGCACATCGTCTATATACTCCTTCACCTGATTGGTCAGGGATTTCAGTTCATAGTTCTGTCCGACTGCTGTGAAAATGTCTGTATCAAGGGTTAATTGAATTTCGCTGTCAACAGATACTACATTCGCCTTTGTGCCGGCAGTTGTGTTTTTTGCAATATCGCCTTTTTTAACCCCGCTGGTCAGAAATGTTGCAGCAGAATTAATCAGCTTTAATGCAGTGACCAAGGTGTTAGTTCCCGTGAGGGTTATATATGAGCTCGGGACCTCGGAGCCTGTATTAGTCTCGTTTGCAACGATAACAACATCCACAGTGCCTAATCCCTGTGCCAGAGGAAAGCAATAGGCGGCAGCGACATTACTAATCTTCAATGCCCATTTCACATAGTCATATTTATTGCCGCCTGCAGGCGGCCGTCTGATGTAATCAAGCAGACGGGCAAGGTATGCTGCATCGGTCTCTCCATATGTCCTGTCAACCCCGCGCACCCATGCGTGATGCTCTAATGCCTCTGTATCGGCTGTGTCAGGGAATATCTGCTTGCTTATCCACTCCTGATATTTATAGAGTCCCCACAGGGCAGAGGCAATGCAGGCGCTCTTTATAAATATAAGACTCCCCTGTGATGTATCCGCCTCCGGAAACTGGTTTTTGTAGTCTGTTAAAATGTCATTTAAAAGCGCATCAAAATCTTTTTGAAAACCCATTATACTACCTCCGCATTCGCTGTGCTCAGATTCAAAATTAAAAATTCAAAATTAAAAATCACACAACCTCCGTGAATGTCTGAAAACTGAGCTGTCTGCCGTCTGCCTGCGTAACTTCTATGAGTAACTTCAATCTATTTAAGTCCTGAAGCCTGTCCCTCTCACTGTAGACATTGATTTTTGTCGCCCTGCCAATATTGAGGAGCCATTGCAGAGCTTCTTTGCAATATTCCACGGCAAGCGCCGCCGTTTTCTCGGTGTTCTTTGCGCGCTTCAGAAGATGAAGCCTTGAACCAAAATCCGTATTCTGAAAGAAAGAGCCGCGTCTGACCATCAAAGACAGATATACGTTATTCATGATAGTGTCTGCTTTTTCAAATGTCATTGCCCCAAGCCCTGTTCCCTGCTCTATGTTGATTTTGAAATCCATTACCCCTCACCCTAACCCTCTCCCGCAAGGGGAGAGGGAATTAAAGTTAATGCGCATGATGGTTTGTATTGCCACTGACGTCTATAATTGTTCCTGATGCATCAATATTGCCTGTTACAATTACATGGCCAATGATTTCTATATTGCCTTCAAGTCTCATATTGCCTTTAAGGGTTGCAAGCGGCGTCTGGCCTGAATAGGTCTCCATAGTGATGGCATTTGCCTTAAGAGTTACAACCGGCGATTTCAACATTGCTGACTCGGTTGCATGGGCGGTAAGCAAGGCAGTATTTATATCCGCTGATTCTGTTGCTGTGACATTAATCCTCTTTGTATTTATCTCAACATCATTTTCAATATCCGCCTTAAGTTTATTTCCTGATTTGATATATATCTCCTTGCCTCTCTTAAAATGTATGAAGTCGCCTTCGTCTGTATAGAGACAGACCTCTCCGTTTTCTATAGCGATGCGGTAACGGCGGTCATCAGAGGCGATCATAATGATATGATTGCCCTCTTTGATTATGATGGCCTCGGCTCCATTGAGCGGCCTCGAAGTGAATCCGTAGTGCTGGAAGTACTCCCTGTTGGTAAATATCTCATCCGACCGGCCGCTGGCCGAAAATCTTTTTATAACGCCCTCATAAACAGATTGAATAATGGCCCTTATCATGATATGCTTTCCTTATGAGATATAGAAGTTCCATAGAGCCTAAGTTCCATAGCGCCATAGTCGGACTTCTGACTTCCACTCTCCTGCTCTACTGCGCTATCGCCCATGGCGCCGAGCAGCTTCCCTGTTACAGCAAGGCCGGGCATTTTCAGTCTGTCCCGCATGACAAGGAATCCATCATAACCCTTGAGGCGAGAAGGGTAGAAAAAATGTCCATCAACAGCGATACATTCACCTATAACCTCGGCAGGGAGATTATCGGTATTAAGTCTGACAGCTTCGCATCCCGGAAATTTCTCAGCGATGTCAAAAACGGAAGATGCTCTGCCGGCGAGACTGTGAACCTCATCCCTGAAAGGAAAAGCCCCTTTAACACAAAATTTAAAGCTGTCCGTCCTCATTGAACAACCCCCGGATAACCAAGCCTCAGAGACGTAACTGCGCCTTTGTCTTTCGACATCTCAAACGTTCTTCCATAGATGAGATATGTTTCTTTTATTTCAAAAATCTCATCGTCAACATGGCAGAGAGTGTTGATTGCATAGTTATCGGCTTGCTGGCTGTGACCGGCGACTTTATAGTGAAGCTGAAACCCCTCATGCTTCATCTTTTCTTTCAGCATCCGCGCATGCATTGCCGGACTCTGAGAGTCGTTATTGTTTTTAGCGACAAGTGGTTTATAAAAACGCACTACATCATTCATCACTGTAGCTTTTGTGCTGTTTGCAGCGGCTGGTGTGGCGTCTGTTCCTTGCTGCTGGCCCATAACCGTGATTTTGGAATATTGTTTTGATATATCCTCTACATGCTCTCCCTCGATGATATTATTTTCTTTCCCGTCTTTGAGGTTAATAAGATAGAAGGACGGCTCACCTGATACAACAGGCCTCCCGAATACGAGCGTCCCATCAGACTTACTCCAGAACATCATCCCCCTGCTGTGACTGTATTCTTTCAGTGTCTCTGCAATTGTCATCCCCGGCTCTATCTGGCCAAAGTTCTGAGCTGTATCAAATAGAGATATGTGAGAAGTCTTTTTACTTTTGAGCTTGCCTGTTATATTCTCCTGATACTCAATATTTTTACGATTAATAAAGGGAACTTTCTTCAATAGTCTTTCTGCTAATGCCTTAAGCTTCATCCCCTGGATTGTGATGAATTCCTCACAATATGAATCAGTCAAAAGCCCCATCAGGTCTCTACCCTCAACCCGCAGTTTTCTCCCTGATTTGTCGTAACTTGATGTGACCTTGTCTATTATTCCCGTCAGTTCGCATTTATCGTTGACCCATAACTCACATTGAAGGCCGGGGAATACTTTAACTTCCGGATTTGCAAGCTCGAGGCTGAATGCATCGTCCGCAACATAGAGGTCTGAGTCTATCGTGTATGAGATAAAGTTCTCTATCTTATAGCCGCCTACGACAAGGCTGATTTTATCTTGCATAGATATTCAGTTCCCCCTTCACAAAATTTGGATGCTTGCAGTTATTGATTGCGTGAATCCGGGTTGCATAGTTATAAGAAAGCCCGTATTTCAGGCATATAAGATGCAGCGGGATTTCATTTTCAATATCCACACTGACAAGCTTTTCCCTTTCAAGTTTGATTATATTCACATGCTCCAGGAGATTCAGTCCCATGTCCTTCAGGCTCTGCATGCCCCTTGAGAGCTCCACTGTTTCCTGAATATCAGAGCGCACATCAGCAAGCGTCTGCTCTATCTCCTGAATCGTCATTATCTGCTCTGCGGGCTCCGCTTTCAGATAATTGCCCTTGATGTCGAAGCTCTTAACCTTCTCGGCGCTTTTGAGTGCCTGTCTTTTTAACTCGTCAGACTTGTAAATATACCCGGCCTCCAGCGCCCGTCTCTGAACAGAGGCAATCCGCGTATGCTTTGAGAATTTGCCTAATGACAGTTCAAGTTTTTTCAGCCCGTCTTTAAGGCTGAGAAGAAACCGCGTGGGCGCATTTTTGATTGTGTCGTAGAGCATCGCATATCTCTCTACGGTCTTCGCCACAGCGCCGATGACCCGGCCCGGAAGATTAACCCCATAGTTTATTGTTGCTATCAGAGAGTTGGCAGGATTGGCTATTGTGTTTATTGTGCTTTCAAGTTTTCTCACATACGTATCCACATCCTTCACATAGCTCCTTGCCTTTGCTGAGATGTCTGTGAATTGTTCGAGTATGCCTTTGGCAGGGTCCAGCTCTTTTTTAAGGACTTCATCCGCCTCAGCGCCAAGCTCCGCTTCAGTGTCGTCTGCGAATTCCTCCATCTGCTCTTCCTGCCCCTCAATAAATGCCTCCTCTGCGGCGGATTCCACGTCTACATATGTCAGGGGATGTATTTCGCCGCGGAGATTTTCAATAAATGTTATGTCTATCTCTGCCGTCTTTTCCCTGTCATCATGGCGGACTGAAAGGGTCTCTATCTTGCCAGTTATAATTCCATATTGCGGATGTGCAATCTCTACAAGGTCTTTTCCCTCCAAGAATTTAATCAGCTCTATATGCGAGTCGTAATTTTCGTTGTAGAAGTAGCAGCGGAATTTTATCTTGTGCGCCTTCTGCCCCATGTCCTCAAGCAGGGCGCCGTCGCGATAGGGAAATTCATACTGCGCAATGGATTTTTCAAAAGAGTCTTCTATATTCTCAATCTCGAGTTTCCATTGAGGATAGATGTATGCGTAGTATTTGTCTTTTTCTGCCATTACAGTTTAGTCCTCGGGACTGTGATGTTTGCCTCGGTGTTCATGTTGTCCGCCTTAACAACAGTGCGGTTATCTGTCAGTGTGATGTCTATCTTGTTTTTTACTTCCTGCCCTTTGAGCGCGGCAGCTTCTTCCGGATTTAAAATGTCGTAGAGCTTTTCTCCCACACGCTCAAAAACCTTAGTCAGGCCGGTGGCATCAAAAACAGCCGAGGACGCTTTATAGCTCGCATAGCCTACGGCCCCGGCAAGCGCTAATTTACCTCCGACAACCAGGCTGCCCATTGACACAAGCTTCTTTAACGCCCCTGCCTTACCTGCTAATCCGCCTGCCATATCGGCTGCCGTTGCAGCTACAGAGCCTCCAATATTAGCAGGCCAGTTTGTTACAAAAACAGGGTTCACGCCTGTGGCTGCCTGCACTGCTTTGCCTTCTGCAATCCCGCCTGCAAGACTCCCACCTCTTGATAAAAGACCTTTGACCCCGCCGACACCTTTAAGTGTTTTCCTGCCGTAATATAACCCTGCGCCTCCCAAAGCGATGGTGGCAAGCCCTCCAGCTGCCAGCGCGCCCATAGATATGCCGGATACTGCTTTGCCTGCGGTCTCGCTTTTTTGAGATGCAGTGCCTATTGCAGCGACAAAATCATTTGTCTTTTTTATCAGGCTTGTCAGAATAGGCAGCGCAGGTTGGAATAGGTCTGCAATCGTTGATTTAAAGGTGCCCCTTAAAGAAGTAAGCTGCTTGCTGAATCCCTCCATGCTCTTATTGAGCTTGTCTTGGAGAGAGGCAGAATCTTTCATTGCCTTCATAATCTCCTCATAAGAGCCTTTCCCTTTGTTTAGCATGGCCATAGCAACCGGCATCCCTTGCTCTCCGAATAACTTCTTAAGCACTTCTTGCTGTTTGGCGTTCCCCATCCCTTCAAGTTTTTGTCTGAGGATTTCGATTATCTTTATTGTCGGCAGCAGATTGCCCTTCGCATCCCTGAAAATTGTGTGTTTTCCTGCTTCGAGAAAGAAGTTTTTAAGTGAAGTTCCCGCCATAGAGCCATCAATGCCAACCTGCGCCATGACTGCCGATAATGCCAGCATCTCCTCGCTGCTGCGTCCAACTTGTGCCATCGGGCCCGCAGCATATTTTGCTGTTTCGGCTATCTCCGCAGCTCCTACGGTGGATGCAGAGGCCGCCCGCGAAATTGCATCGGCAAGCTCCATATATTTGTCTGCGGTAATCTTGAACGGCGTTCCTATGCCGATCAAGGCCTTGCCGGTGCTCACAGGGTCAAGATTCTCATATACCGCTAAAGCCGCTGTCGCTGCGGCTGCGCCGGTTTTGCCTGTGACATCTTCAATACTTGCTCCCGCCTTTATCAGCTCCTTCTCTAAAGCAACTATCTGAGTCATGTCGAATGGAGTCCATGCCTGAACAGAAAATGCGGTCGCCTTAATATTTTTTAATTCACCATTGAGTGTTTGAGCGCTTTTCCCCGCGCCCATCAACTCCGCGCTGACGCCGAGCATTTCCGCCTGCAGATCTCCGGCCAGCGTAATTGCGGGTTTCATGCCTTTATATATTTCCCGCGTTGCAATCCCAGACATCGCCGCATACTTGAAAGACCGTGTCATATTGTCGAAAGATTTTTGAACGTCTTTACTTGTAGAGGACAGAGATGTAAGACGGGATTTTATATTGTCTATCCCTTTACTAAGCAGGTCAACTATGGTAAACTGCATTACAAGAGAGGTGACGCCCATGTTTTATATCCTCGGTGGAATAATTTTTATAGCGACTCTTCTGCTCGCAGAGAAAGCTATAAATAAACTTTTGAATTTCATCTTCTCCGGTTCCTCACAATATAAGCCTTAGTTTTTTGGGGGTTAATAATTTCATCGTATGCCTCTAAATACTCAAGGGCATCCGCTTCTTCCATCTTAAGAATTTCGCTGTAACTAAACCCCAATTTTAGAAGCGCCAGCGTTAGTTTCTTTTGGTTCTTCCTTCCCTCCGCGAAAGGAGCGGAGGCGTCCCTCAAGCGCCTCCCTTGCCTTGCTCAGCACTGTAAAATCTACCTCTGTCAGCGTAAGGAGCAATGCAGGGGTAATTTCTTTCAAGGGCATATCGCCGAGTTTTGTTATCTGCTTTGAGAGAAGGCACAGACCAAAAAAGCTGTCGTTTTTTCTTGCCCTGTCGGCATTCTCGCTCTCCAGAATTTCAACTGAATCTCCAACAATCTGAGGCTTCAATTCAAACTCCTTGTGCGTCTTGCCTCCATGTTCAACTCCAACAACCAATGTCCCTTTCTCTGTTATCATTCTTCAACCCTCCCCGAAGCTGCAAGTTCGATATTCCTTGTGGCTTCTTTCTCGCCGTCATATTTCGCGTCTCCGACCTCAAGCGTATAAACGCCGGTGTAAGTGACCCTCATCCCGTTTTCCTTGTCTACGGTGAGTGTTCCGTCTTCAACGCCCTCCCAGTCAAATTCCGGAGCGTCTTTCGGAATTACATACTCGACCTGCACGCCGTACTGCGGCGTGATCTTGACCACGCCGGTCTTGTTCATGAGCTTGACTGCCTTCCTTACCTCGACCTTTTTTTCTGTGACAGAGTTGATATCATCAACGAGCTGCCCGTTCACTTCGAGCGTTGCTTTTGCAACATATTCCATAAATCCTCCTTTTATATGTCCTATATGACCTATGTTTTCTTACAGCAATAGGTCTATCCTTCCTGCAAACACATGCAGGCCGTTTACAACATCCGCAGGTATCTTTGCATTCAGGCGGTTAGGGTCCTGCAAATCCCTCTCCACTATCAAGCCGTCCTTGTTGGCGGTTACCTCTTCCACTATCTCCAAATCCTCAAGCTTGTATAGCACATCAAGCAGTTCGCTCTTAACTTTAGGCGGAGTCTTTGAAGAAAGTTTCTCGCGCGGGAATCTCAAAGATATCCTTTCCCTGCAGGCCTTCCTCACATAATCAAGCGTCCTGATCGTTGTGATGTCAAGGAGAGATATATCATCAATACCCTGAGGGTCTTTGATGTATGTGGAGATTGCCCTTACAACTTGAACTTTCTCACCCGGGCCGATTTCAAGCGGAGTAACTCCGTTATAAAGCAGCGTCTCCTGCTCTGTCCTTGAAAGCCTGTCAGCGATATCCGCAGAGGCAATGCCTTTAAGCTCAAGCGTATTCAGCGGCCTTGCCGGGTCTTCCTCAAACGCCATCACCGCTGCATGGGCGCAGGCTATCTCATATGGCATGCTCTGCCTCTTTGTGGCTGCCGTGTATCTGAGATATGGATTGATAAGCCTTCCGTGATTCACCTGTCCTGATAGCGTTGTCGCTGTTGCAAGCGCGCCATTCATGCCGTAGCAGCCGATAGCGCCTCTTTGTTCCATCGGTCCCGATACGCTATCAAGGTGATCTCTTAGAGTCGTAAGGTCTGCCTGATTGTTATACGGCGTTACAACGATGTGATACTGCTCAGGGAATACAACTGTGAGCGCATCCTGAAGCGCAGGGTTGGTCGCTCCGCTTGCCATTGCAACTATAGCGGTTGTAACGCCTGCCGCTCCAGTGAGCTCATACGCAAGGTTGATATTGTTGCCGCAGAGCCCTTTGTTCTTTGCTGTGAGAGTTGCTACGCCCAAAGCGCTGGTTGCCGTCACAGGGAGGTCAGGCTGCTTGCCGATCTGCGTAACAAGAGCAGCGGCTATCGCTGTAGCAGTGTCGGTCGCTGCGATTGCTATCACGACCTTTTGATTGCCGATGTAGAGCGTGAGAGCGCCTGCGCTGGTTGCAGGGCCTGTGAAGGTTACAGTGCCTGCGGCTGCAACTCCTGCTCCGGCGTCATCCAGAGCAATCACAGTGAGGTCCAGATACGCATTTGCCTTTATCGCGGCTCGCACCATAAGATGGCACATAGAGCCTGCGCCAAAGTATGTCTCCGCCTCTTTGTCGCTGAAAATCAGCGTCGCTACTTTCTGCGCAATCGTGCCCGCCGCTGTCTTCTGTCCGACAATGAGCATCCGCTGCTTATTATTCGGCAGGGTTCGCACGGCGAGTTTTGTGTTGAACTCAAAATACTTTCCCGGCTTCCTGATGCTGGAAGGTATCTGGTCAAACGAAATGTTTTTGCTGGCCATTATTTTTTACCTCCTTTTTCTTTAGTTTCATAGGTATTGGACGTATAAGACTTATCTTCGCTGATGATCAGCGAGCCGTCAGCGAGTAGCCTGCGGTAATACGTTGAATCATCCGGCACATCAATCGGCTCTGTGTCTGTAATGTATTCCCTCGGCTTGTCTTCCTTCGGGCATCTTGCGCCCTTTACTGCAATAACTTTCATTTTGCCCTCCTGTTAAAAGTTAGTTTAAACCCTAAGTTTCCTCTTTCACGCCAGCCCGCATAAAACTTGATTTTGCCTATGTATGATATGAACGGCAGTTTGAATCTTTTGTATATAATCACATGGCGCTTCCACCCGCCATAAGGATTAAACACATGAGTCGGGTAATCCCCTTTGACTATAAACTCTTTATCGGCTATTCCCAAAACATAAAAAGTCAGATTGTGAAATGGATTCCGAACCAGCCACATAATTTCACGAGCAATGCCATAGCTATCCGGCCTATACCAATCCGGCGCGCGCTTGTCATCGTCATTCAACAGCCAGTACAAAGGATTCACTTTTTTCATTTATCCTCCAAGCGTCGTCAGGTCTGATGCATCAGAGACATCATCGCCCGGTTTAAGGTAATAATTGAGTCCGACCTTGAGCAGGCCGGTTACAACCTCATCACTGACCGCTTCAATATTAAAAAAGGTTTTAAATATGATTTGAAACCTCGTTTTACTGGCTTTGTAATCTTCTTCTCCCGTCACGTTCTGCCACTTCTGCGGCTTAAGGCTGTCTATCTTCAGTCCAAGATTCTGTCCTATGAGATACTGAAGAATCGCAGAGAGGATCATGAACGCGCCTACGCGCCTCTTTTCTTCATCTCTTAAATTTTCAAATTCAATCTCCACATAAACATCAAGTTTCTGTTTCCATCCCCTTCCTACTGATTCAAAAGCTCCCTCTTCCACAGAGACGAAGACTCCGGGATTAAGGAGATTATTCTTCGCGCCTTTCTGTATCTTGACGTCACGCACGGAGTCAAGCTTTGCCTCTATCCTTGTCTCTACCGCTTTCTCTATGTCGGAATACATACTGCTCATCTCCTGTATCCCTTCAGGCTTTCTTCCAGTTTTTTGATATAGAGGTTTTGCCTCATGATCAGCTCCATCAAATTTTTAAAACTGCTCTCATCCATGCAGCCGATTCCTTTTTCGTCCGCAGGCGAGAGATAATGCACATATTCAACCGGCAGCACAGGCTTTTCAATTTCAGGCGGCTCCGGGCATGGCACAGCCACAGGCACTTTCACCTCGACAGGCTCATGCCGCACTTCATGAGCGCAGGCAATAAGTCCTATGAGACATATAAAACCTATGACTATTGAAAGAGCTTTTGCCACTCTTTTTGCATCCACTGGCTGCCGTCCTTTCTCATTACGTTGCATGGCAGAGTGATTTCCTTCACCGCTGCGCTGCTGTTTTTCAGAGCGTCTATCTCTTTCTGATAAGCCGCTGAGAGACCGCTAATGCGCCTGCTCGTCTCTTTAATTCTCTTTTTTTGTTTTTCTCCTTCAGCCTGCCATTGCCCGATTGCATCATTCTGGACATCTATAGAGGTCCTTAACTGAGCGTTCGCGGCCTGTTCGAGCAAAACCTTTGCATGTTCTTTATCCATGGCCACAGTAAGCGTACCGATTCGATGATTCTGATAAGCAATAAGACCTATAAGACAAATAAGGACTATAACTACAACAGCAGTTGCTTTGCTCTTCCATAAAATCTTCCCTATCAAGCCCCAGAGTATCATTGGTTTTCCTTCTTCGTATTCTTATGTCCGCAATACGGCTTATCGCACTTGGCTGCAAAGTCGCAGCGGCCGTTTGAAATCCAGACATTAGCATGGAGATGTTTACAATATATAAATTCGGGTGCGGCCATCAGTTCATTCCCCTGTAGATTTTATTTATCCTCGCTACATAGCCGATTGTCTCGGCGGAGTGTTTGCCTGTGATGCCTTTAAGCTGCTCTGCGACTAATGGCCATTGAGTTGATTTAGCCAGTCGCATAGCTTTCAAAATCCATCCGGGCCCGGCATTGTAAGAAGCGAACATAATATTGCGCCTATCAGTTGAATCTTGAATTTTTAATCTTGAATCTATTTTCTTGTCGTATTTAATCCCTCCCTGTATGTTGCTCTCAGGGTCGTATGGATTTGCGCCGAGTTCTTTTGCCGTTCCCGGCATGAGCTGCATCACTCCCCGCGCCCCGCACCACGAGACGGCATTGGGATTAAGATTGCTCTCCGCAAGGCCCTGCGCTTTGAACCATTTCCAATTCTCGAAGGGAAAATAGAAATGCCCCCATCTCTGGAAGTAGAGATCATATTTGACGCTCGCGGTCCCGAAAGCCTTCGGGACATTAAGCGAGAGCAAGAGCAATAAAAAACATGCCAAGCAAAATAGATATCGCAATCGGGCTCTCCTTTATGACTTCGTCTGTGTCGAAGGCCTTGAAATATTTGTTGTCTATGATCTTGTATCCGCCGAACAGTAACGCCATAAAAATTACCTTCCGGAGGATTGCAATGATGATGTCTGTAAACATGCTTTAAACCTCCTCTTAACATAAGTCCTATAGGTCATATACGACCTATACTTAAAAAGTTTTCAGTTTCTCTTTTGAAAACTCCCTGTCCTCGGCGGTCTTGTTTGTCTTGTAGCTTCCGCTTCCGCCTGCTGCCGAGGCTGTGTCCTCGATGCCGAGGGAAATGAGTCCCTTCTGTATCTGCTCCAGGAGCTTCACAGCGTTCTTGTAGCGATTGACTAATGTCTCAGGCATATCCATCTCTCGCCTGCGCTCATAGAGCTTGAAGACTGAGAGGTCAACGGCTATCGTCTTGATGAGATCAGGGACAATATCGAGGGGAAGGGTGTACCTTCCCCTCAGATATCCGTCTATGATGCTGCCTGCCGTTGCTATGGCCTTATCTACGCGCGCTGTATTGACCTCGCCGAGATTCTCGTCATCAGTAAGCTCGATGATTTTCTGCTCGGGTACCTGGTCAATAATGTCAGCAAGCGCGCAGTAGGGCATTTATACCAGCCTCACCCTGATGAACTCGCCTGCGCCGGATGCGGCGTCTATCGCATAGCCGTTCAACGCCTGCGGCAAGTATCCGCCTGCCTCTGTGAGATCAGGCTGAGCTGCGGTAGATGTTACTGCTGTTGCGCCTGCAGGCACTAACACCGAGAATGCCGTTGCAGCTACAGCCTTGCCGTTTGCATCCGAAGCGAGGGGATTACTGGCAGCTACCACACCGCCTGACTCGATCAAAACCTCGCCGGAAAAATTAATAGGACACATCTGGCCGTTTTTTGTATCCGCAGCTGAAACTCCACGCGCCTTTGCATTCGCCCCACAGAGATTGCCGTCAAAGCCGATGAACCTGCTCTTAACCAGATCAGCGGCTGCCTGTATTGACGATGTTCCGAGTATTACCTCTGTCTTCATTATTCATTACCTCCTTTTTTAAGCTCTTTAATCTTTTCTTTTCCGGCGTCCACTACTGTCACCCTCGACTCGCCCTTGAGAAGTTCTCTAACTTCCTCAATAGACGCCGCAGCCTTAATCATTGCGATTTTTTCCTCGGCGGTGATTTTCTTTTCTTCCTGAACAGGTTCAAGCAGCCCACTGAGGGCTTTAGCATCTTTGTCCGCAAGCTCTATCTCCGAGCCTTCAGGATAAAGAGTTCCATTATGCCGAATGTCCGTGCCTTTGACTTTGTATTTCACGGTTCTCCTCCTTATGCATTGGTGTCATTGATAATGTAGCCTGCTTCTGCGCCGACAATTTTTGGAATGAATATATCCGTGTTCCTGATGAGTCTTAGTTTTCCGCCTTCTTCATCCCTCTTGTCTATTTCAGGCTTGCCTCTCTTTCTGAGCGTATATGCGAAGGACGGCTCATAAGGAGTCCTTTCTCCCTGCGCCGAGGCGCCGGGCACGTAAGCCAGAATGCAGTTGTCGGACCAGATGTCTGAGAATACCCCTGCATCTGAGGCATACACGGCCTCGCCGACAACGATGTTGCCAATGCCGAATATCTGCTTCATGAGTTCAGAAGTCACAACGCCGGTCATGGAGTATTTGATGCGCTCAAGAAGCTGTGCGTGATTCTTCAGAGCCTTAAATGCCAAAGCTCCGATAACTATTACATTCGGCCTCTTGCCGATTTTGCCTCTTACCGCTTCTTTGGCGTCTTCAATAACGCCGATAGGGTCGGAAGCTGCGTTCGTGAACTGAGACGCGCCTGCGAGCGTGACCTTGTTGCCTGTTGGGTAATTGCCCAAGGTCTGCGCCAGGTCAGCGCACTTCTTTTCATGTCTGACCCTGATGCCTTCTGTGACGACCATGGCGCCGTGCTCTTCAAGAGGGAACATCGCTTCCTCTGATTCTCTGTAATCAATCGGATATTCGAGGTCATGCTCATCACAGACAAAATCAAGCGGTGTCATTCCTTCAGGTGATATCCTGTTGGACTTTGCTCTCAACGCCCTCTCTGTGTTGTAAATCTTAAATGCCTCTTTCCCGAACTGCGGAATCTTCCCCGCTTCTTTTTCAACAACGGCAAAAGGGAAGAGCGCATCAGCCACAAGCTGCGCATTGCTGTATCCCCTTGCCAGCGTTGTTAATACAGGATCAACTATCCTTAAATCTTCCAGTCTTCCCATCTTTTAGCCCTCCTTTAAAACTTTTATTAGAGCATCCCTGTAGGAGATGTTTTCTTTCTCCGCGAACTCCATCGCCTTCTGATGCATTTCAAGCCTCTCTTCATCCACCTGGCCCGAGAAATCATGGCTTGTATCTTTGCCCTTGCCCTCTGAGGCATGAGCCTTTGTCGCCGTCTCGGAGAATTCAATCACCTTGCCGAGTCCGCCCAGAAGCGTCTTGAACTTCTCCACCGGCGCGCAGGCTTTCTTGCCGTCGCCTTCAGCGAATTCAAACGACTCGACGCCCGACAGGATTTCCATGAACTCGATAATTGTCGGCTTCACGGCAGGCGGAAGCTTGCCCTTCATCTCCTCGCTGTCGCAGAATGCTGCAAAGTCCTGCTTCCGCCGCGCGGCTTCCTTGTCGCTGAGTTCTTTTCTCAAGCGAACAAGCTCTGCGTCTTTTGTCTTTTCGCTTTCAGAGAACTCGGCGATTTTGGTTTCATGCTCCTTGAGCTTTTTCTTAAGCTCGTCAATTTCTCCCATGTCCTCTCCTCCTTCATTAAAATTTCCGGTCTCTGCGGTTGATACCACTTCTTCGTCCGGTTTAAGATTTTTAAGTTCATCTATCTCCCAGTTGTTCACTATAGAATCGGCTGTGTCCTGGTCAAACTTTGCTATGAGCCATTCCCTGAAACGCTGGAAGATATTTCCTACTGTGTTGATTGCGTATGCCTCTGAAAACTCGATTGTCGCCCCTTCATCTTCAGCCTTGAATGTCACCGGCAAGCCCTTCACTGCCGGAGGCTGCGCGCCGAGCCATCCCACGTGCCGCACGGTCACGCCGTCAGCGCCGAGTTTAATTGAGCGATTTTTAAACATGCGGAGGTCAATCATTTTTTGAAACTCGGGGACGCGGTCGCCCGCCTCATAAAAAAGAATATCTCCGTCTCTCTTGAAAGACTTTATCCATCCCCACGCAGGGTCATCCGTCTTTGGGTGTCCTATCACTTCAGGAGCTTCGTAGAACTGCGGGTTATAAGCTGCTGCGATTGCATCGAGCCTTTTAACATCGAACGTATGCTCCTTGCCGGATGAATCTTTGAAGGTCCCGGTGCGGAGCGCCGCAACTAATTTTTTACCTGCCATTAAAAACCTCCTTCAACTTATGTTTTCAGTCTTCAGCTTACAAGACCGGATAAATCATTTCTCTTAAAAGGTTTAAGAGAAATGGAGATTTTAAAACTGTATTGTTGAGGGAAGAAAATAATATCCGTTCGCTCCGGCGAACGGATAAAAATCCCGGAGGGCGCATGGATTTGAGCTTAAAAGAAATAGTCGGCTTCATAATGCAGGGCGGAATTGCGATTGTAGTTTTTATAATCTGGTATTTTACTTTTACAAAAGCGGACAAGCGGGCAGCGGAGCAGCAGAGACAGCAGAATGAGCAGAGCACGGCTGCATTCAAGAAGCACACGGAACTCAATGCCACGCTGATTCAGCTTCTTAAAGATGAGCAGGAATATAAAACTGTTTTAACAGGCGTTCTTGACCGCCTTGACGCCAAACTTGCAATCCCCGCGCAGTGCCCAATGCTGATGTCCGGGAAAAAAATAAAATTTGAGGTGATGGAATGAGCAACGAAATACTTTTAATGAAGGCGCGGCTTGCCGAGAAAAAGAGGTCGCTCAAAGAAGCGAAACGCAGGGCGGATTCCTACATAATCATCATCCGGGACATCATAGACCCGTATTGTGAGGATTTCACCGACCTTGACCTCAACAGGGCCATGACCGCGATGAGGGATTTTTCCCGTCTCTGGAATGAGGCGAAAGACTTAAAAGCCCAGATAGCCAGGATGGAGAAAGACCTCAATGGCTAAGGCGGCCATTTACAACGAAGAAGCCAAACGCCTTTTTGTTAGAGAGGGATTTTCGATTGACGCGATAGTCGGTATGCTCAATGGCAAGGTATCACGCAAGACTCTCTTTAACTGGAAGACTGACGGCCAGTGGGAAGACAAACGCAAAGAGTATCTTGAACAGACCAAAGAAATTAAAACACAACTAAAAGACCTTGTAGATCTCACCCTCAAAAACGCCACGGTAACTCCGACACCAAAAAATATCCTCTCGCTTCTCAGGGCGATACAGGCATATGAAAGTTATGGAGGCATTCAGCCGTCATTCGAAGGCACAACAGAAAAGAAAGGCGATAAGGAAAAGTTCTCGCCTGAGACCATCGAAACCATAAAGGCGATGTATGGACTTAAAGCTTAACCGCACAAAAACTTTTCTTTTTTCTCTTCTCATAGCATTAGGGCTGCTGCTCATTGTGGGGCCGCTGCCTGCGCTTGCAACCCCGACACCAACAAAGGTGAAGGGGATAATAAAGAATGGTAAGAACAAAACAAAGCCAGCCGCGATAATAACATCTCAAGTCACGATTGACGGTCTCGTTAAACTCACCGCGTATCAAAAGCGGTGGGTATTGGATAAATCACGCTTCAAGATCGGCAAGTGGTCTCGTCAGGCAGGGAAGTCCTTTGCAACCAGCCTCGAGGCGGTAATAGACTGCTACGAGAATCCCGGCACGACATGGGTATTTCTCTCAGCCGGAGAACGCCAATCAAAAGAGCTTATGCGCACGGCCGCAATCCATGCGCGGGCGATCAACCTTGCAATTCAGGAATTCAGCGACACATTCAAGGCCGACGACAAGACAGAGTATAAGCAGCTTGAGATCATCTTTCCGAACGGCTCCCGCATAATCGGGCTGCCCGCAAACCCGAACACAGCCAGGGGCCACAGCGCGCACATACTCCTCGATGAATTCGCATTTCATAAAGACTCGCGCGAGATATGGAAGGCGCTCTTCTTCACCGTAACACGCGGGTTTAAAATACGCATCATCTCCACGCCGCAGGGAAAGAAAAATAAATTTTATGAGCAGTGGACAGCAAAGACTCTGCAGGAGTTCAACGGAACCGATTACAAGCATGTCGGAGAAAAAGGCGGCTGGTCGAAACATAGCGTCACAATATATCAGGCTATTGAGATGGGGCTTGAGCTGCACGATGAGGAAGGCAGCCCTTGCGACCCTGAAACCCTGCGGTTGGCGCTGAACGATGACGAGGCCTGGCATCAAGAGGCATTGGTCGAGTTCCTCGATGAGACAACCGCCTGGCTGCCTTATGACCTTATAGAGACAGTCGAGGAGCAGAGGATCATTAAAGACCCTTCATGGGTGGATAGGCTTATCAATGAGGCGGTAGAGCATCACAAAAAATACAAGCATCTCGAAAATCCTCCGGCTTATGATTCAGCTTGGCTCCGTGAGGAAGTGCCTTTCATCGGAGATCTGTATCTTGGCTTTGACGTTGCGCGGAGAAGGGACTTATCCATCATCTGGCTTGATGAGGAAGTGGATGGCATCTACTGGACACGCGCTGCGGTCGAGCTAAAGAAGCAGCCCTTCGGAGTTCAGAGGATCGTGTTCTTCGCTCTAATGAAACTTCAGAGGTTCAGAAGGGCCTGTATTGACAAGACAGGCATTGGCGAGGAGATGGCTGAGAAAGCCATAGAGGTCTTTGGAAGCAGAGTCGAGGGAATAGACTTCACGAACGCAAACAAAGAAACCCTCGCCCATGGAATAAAGAAAAGTTTTGAAGACCAGAAGGACCGCATACCTGCTGATATGAATATTAGACAAAGCCTGCACAGCGTTAAAAAGACCTCGACCGAAACCGGCCACCAGCGGTTTGATGCAGAGCGCACGGATGCGACCGGACACGCAGACCATTTTTGGGGCAAGGCATTGGCAATACTGGCAAGGTCAAAGGCAGCCTCAGGCCCGATAAAGGTAGCTGGCAAAAGGAGAGAGGCGCATGAGATGTTTAAGGGGTATTAGCGGTGCAGCCAAATCAATTCTAAGCGGTTATAGGTCTTATATGCCCTATATGACCTATATTGAAATTGGGCTGAAATTTAAAGAGATTAACGCGGTCAGGTGCGGGATTTGAAGGGTAGCGCATAGGTCGTGCGAAAATTTTTTAACCTATGCTCCAAAAAGGAGGGTTTTTGATGGGCAATAAGCGAGGTTTGTGGGTCAATGAACATACATTTGTGGAATTCGACAGAAATACGACAGTGCCATTAAGCCATGAGATCGCAACCAGGGGAAGGTCTATTGATTTTTACAACCTCGGCATGTCCCTTCCTAACCCCGACCCTGTGCTCAGGAAGATGGGGAAGGACATCAAGGTCTATACCGAACTGCTCTCAGATGCCCATGTTGGAGCATGTGTGATAAATCGTAAGGCAGGGGTAAAGTCCCTGAACTGGTCTATTGACAGAGGCAAAGCAAAATCAAGGCAGGCGAAGCTGATTGAAGATGTATTCAGGAATCTCGACATCGAGAGGATAACCGGAGAGATACTCAATGCCCCACTCTTCGGCAATCAGCCGTTGGAGGTGTTCTGGGAGCAGGCCGGAAAATATTGGCTCCCGAAAGATATAGTCGGCAAGCCGCAGAGGTGGTTTGTTTATGACGAAGAGAACAAGCCGAGGTTACTCACAAAACAGAATATGACACTCGGCGAGGAGCTGCCTGAAAAAAAGTTTTTATTCCCTACGCATGATTGGACATATGAAAACCCCTACGGCTTTGCGCTGTTAAGCAGATGTTTCTGGCCTGTGACATTCAAGCGCGGCGGTTATAAGTTCTGGGTTATCTTCACCGAAAAATTCGGGATGCCGTTCCTGCTCGGAAAACTACCGAGAGGACTTAAGCAGAAAGAATACGACTCTCTCGCTGACGCTCTTGAAAAGATGGTGCAGGATGCAATCGCAGTTATCCCTGATGACGGCAGCATAGAGATGCTCACAGGCAAAGACAAGGGCGGAGGCGGGGGAGGCTCAGCAGACCTGTACGAGAAGCTCCTCAAGTACGGAGACGGCGAGGTCTCTAAGGCATTGGTAGGACAGACACTTACAACTGAGATCGGAAGCACAGGCAGTTACTCGGCGTCTCAGACGCATATGCAGGTGAGAGACGAGATAGTATGGGGCGATAAAAGGCTCGTTGAATCTGTTTTTAACCATCTCATAAAGTGGATTGCGGAATATAATTTCGGCGATGGTGAAAACCCCACCTTTAGTTTATGGGCAGATGAGGACGTTGACATGAACCTCGCCGAGCGCGACAAGGCGCTCGCCGAGACAGGCCAGGTGAAGTTCTCGAAGAAATACTTCATGAAGAATTATGGGTTTGAGGAAGAAGATATTGAAGTAGTGGATGGCGACAATCAGGCGGGCAAGTCGGGCGCTGCGGAGTTTGCTGAAAAGATGGAGGTAGAAAAATCTCCTGTTGATATGATGGCGGACAGGCTTAATGACGAGGCGGATATGGATGATATTATGAAGCCGGTTCTTAAGCTTCTGAATGAAGTATCCACACTGGAAGAATTCAGAGACAGGCTGCTTGATATGTATTCCGAGATGGATGTAACCGACCTTGGCAATCTGATGCAGCGCTCCTTCGCAGCAGCAGAACTCTCCGGAAGGTTCTCCGTCACAGAAGCGGTGGAAAAGAATGCCTGATGCTAAATATAAGAACTTGCCGTTCAATGAGGCGATAAAGTTCTTCCGCCAGAAGATCAATCTCCCTACTGAAAAGTGGACTGACATTATGGACGGTATGCACTCACGCGCCTTTGTCGTGGCAGGAGCGATGAAGTCTGAACTGCTGTCAGATTTGAGAACGGCAGTGGATAAGGCGATCTCAAAAGGCACAAGCCTCGGTGAGTTCAGAAAAGATTTTGATAAGGCCGTTAAAAAATACGGCTGGAGCTATAAGGGCCAGCGCGGCTGGAGGACTGCCACTATTTTCAATACAAATGTTAGAACGGCTTATGCAGCGGGCAAGTATAAACAGATGCAAGACCCTGATATCCTGAAAGCCCTTCCCTACTGGAGATACAGGACATTGGATCACGGGAAAAACAGAAGGCCGGAACATCAGCAATGGGACAATACTGTGCTGCCTGCAAATGACCCGTGGTGGGCAGGGCATAAGCCGCCAAAGGGCTGGGGCTGAAAGTGCGAGGTGGAAATTCTTTCGGCGAAAGAATTCGAGAGGCTTAAAGGGAAAGAGACGCTGCAAACAACAACGCCTCCTGCTGACGGCACGTATGAATGGACCAACCCTCACACAGGCGAGATTATGGATATCCCTAAAGGAGTTGATCCGGGATGGAACTATGACATAGCCGGAACAGCATGGGGGAAAAACATGTCGCTGGCAGAAATGGAGAAGTTTGATGGAGGCAAATGGTCTGATGTGGACCCCTGGCCCTATTCAGCTTATAAGCGACCTGGAAAAATCCCTGTTGATATTCCTGTTGCAGCGGCAGGGCAGATAGCAAAGAACGAGACGCAGTTAAGAAAGGCATTGAAGGACGCAATCGGAGGCGATGAGGCTTTTTTCACAAACCCGTTCGGAGAAAAAGTAGTGGTCAACCAGGCGCTTGTTGACCATATGCTTAAGAACAAAAAAAGATGGGATGGCAGAGAAGCGTATTTCCCGTTTATTCCTGAATTGATAAAATCGCCTTATGAGATATGGATTAACTTTGCGAAGAACGAGGCAACGGGTCAGTATGGAATAAGAGAAAAATATATAAAAGCAATCCGGCTTGATAAAAGCAGAAGTTTAGTCTTTATTGCAGAGGCATCAGGCGGGAAATGGACAGGCTTTACATTTTTCAGAGGAGATGTTCAGGATATAAACAATGTCAGAAAGGGAAGATTGTTGTGGGGAAGATAGTGGACTATAGCCCTCCACACCAGGCTACGACCGCTGCGGCAGTGGTCCAAGGGGTGTGGCCCTGCACTGCCCAGTTATATATATTATGTCGGGCGCGCTGATAGAAGTCAAGATTGACGACAAGGAGGTCAGAGACCTCCTGTCCCGCATAGCCGCTAAGACGGGCAACCTTACTCCTGCCATGAAGATTATCGGAGAGATTGTCGTGAGGTCGGTCAAGGAAAATTTCAGGCAGGGCGGAAGGCCAGAAAAATGGAAGCCCTTGTCGCAAAGGACTCTCCACGGAGTTGTCGGAAAAAAAGGATATAAGAAGTCCGGAGAACTGCGGGCAGGCTCAGTCAGAAGGCTTAAGGACAGGAAGATACTTGTTGCCTCCAAAAGGCTGATGGATTCTATCAGCTACAAAGAAGAGAAAGATAAAGTAACAATAGGCACAAATGTTGTCTATGGCGCGCTCCATCAATTCGGAGGCAAGGCAGGAAGGGGCAAGAAGGTGAATGTGCCTGAAAGGCCGTTCCTGATGGTGCAGGATGAGGACTGGCCGGCCATTAAAGAAGCGTTGGAAGATTATCTGATGCGGAATTAAATCAACTTCTGTTGTCTATCGTCTTTTTCATCCGTTGTTGCCAGCGCGTTATACACAAACTGCTGCGAGACCTGCAGATATGCGGCGATCTTCTTTTTATCAAAGGGGATATTTGCTTTTTGGGACTCAAAATATTTTTTCCGGATGTAGCGTTCCTTGAGCCTGAAGAGGTTCTTTTCAGAAAGATAGAAAGAGATGCCCGGAAGATTCTGCCATAGGTTCATCAATATCTCAATGCCGCAGTGATCATTTATCAGCTGCGCATCCTTGTCGAGCAGGTCCTTAAATTCTATTTCCCGAATCCAGTCCACAACGCCCTCCGGGCGATTCAATATTCAATATTGCAGATTCAAACTTCTGATTTTTGAATTTCATTTTGAATTTTCCATCTTGAATGTTGAATTTGCCTTATAAATATCTCCCGGCTTCATTATCCATATTCTAATCTGATACTTTTCAGATACTGTTTTCAATCTCTTTAAATACCTTTCATCTCCGTCTTTTTCAAGTATCAAAACTATTCCCGGCTTCTTGCCTGTCTTCTCTGCATAATAGAGAGCCTGTCCTATTGCCTCTGCCCACTTGAGAGCGAAATCAAACTCTATCGCATATTCATCTGTGAGGCAGTCAACACGCGCTCCGTCATCAAGGACATATTCAGTGACGCCTTCGCGCTCCGCGCACCACTGAGCCTGATATTCTTTTTCAAGATGAAGATGCGCAGCGGAAGCGACAGCAGCGCACAAAAGCAACAGCGCAATAACACTGAGGATTTTAATTTTTAACTTTTTCACCTGCACCCCCTCTCTATCTTTTTACCACAACACGGGCAAAAATTCAGGTTAATGTGAGATATGCCTATTGAGGGCAGCACAAGATAGTCTGCCTTCTTCATTCTCTCGCAGCAGAGGTTCCCCTCTGTATCCCGCGCCTTGACGTCGCTCGGACTAAGCACGCTCAGGCACTCGGGATTTATCGGTATCAGCAGCGGTAGTTTCTTCATCTTACCTTCCGAGTTTAATTTGAGTAGCTCCTATCATTCTCTCATCAGGCATATTGCTGTATCACCTCTATTGCGCTCTCTATCTTAGAGAGTTTTTGCTGATAATCGCTCTTTGCGTTTATGAGTTTGAGCATGACGCCCTCATAATCGCCATTGCCCTTTTTGTTTTTCCCTTTTTCTGTAATGCCCGAAGCCGCCTTCGTGGAAATGACAGTCCTGCGTGTATATTTGCGTTTCTTTACCTTAATTACAGCTGTCGTTTGTTTTACAGTGAACGCCTCACCGCATTTATAGCAGCTCAATGCCCTGTTACTTTTTTGCTCTGTGTTGCACTTACTGCATGTTTTGTGCTTCCTTGCCATCTTCACACCTCCATTGTTTTTATTCTTCGACCGGGAAATAACCCGGGGCCCGGTCGGCATCGTGTTTGTTATGGGGCATTCGTCAGCTAAGTTCGCCTCGTTCGACCTTCCAACCGCCGCAGCTTTCTTCAAGCCTGTCCCCTTTGGATTATCATTTCTTTTCAGTGCTTCGACTTCATCTGTCCTGAATAACTCACAAGGACGGCAGAAGTCCTTCTGATTCGTCTCGCCGCCGCAGAGCCGGCATTTAACCTCCATACTCAATCCTCGCCTGTTTATAGACCTCCTCAAGAGATCGCCTCTCTTGTTTTGCTGCCCTTACCAAAATTGATATTCCCCTTTTTCTCATGCTCTTGTTCGCTGCTATATGCTCCTCCGGCGTCTGTGGAATAAAATATCCCTCATCACAACTGGCAATAAAAATTTCATGCCTGACACAGAGATGCGATATGACATGCCGAACATCATCGTATTTGATTCCCGTTTGCCTCTCTATCTCTTTCCCTGTAATAGCATTCGCCTTCCCTCTCTGTATCAATCTCAAAATCTCCATCTCCTCATTTGTCATTCCCGCAGCGTCGGGAATCCTTCTGAAAGATTCCGGACAAGCCGGAATGACAGAAAAATCAATCTGAATTTGATTACCGTTAATGTCCTTCATCCTTCAAATCCATTCCCTTCACGAATACGCCCCATTTCTGTTCTATCGCTTTCATAGCCTCCTCAGTGTCCGCATCACTGACAGATACCCCACAGCGTGGGGTATTTCGGCTTTTAGTGATCGTATCCCTCTTCAGGCGGATCGCCGGACGATTTAGGTATCGGCTGCCACTGACCATGCAAATCGCCTCTCAAAACGCTTGTGGCAAGATACACACCCTTTGCTTCCGAGAAAACGAAACAGTTAATGCAACTTTCGTTATGCACAGTGGTCACGATAGCAGGCTCGACTTTGCCGAATTCGTTGTGCACTTGTATTGTTGTTCCTGGTGCCATCCTATTCACCTCCTTCCCACTTAATATCTATAAAGAGAAGCCGAGATATGTTTTCTGCGGCAGTGCGAGCAGCTTTTTTAGTTGGAAACCATCTCCCTGTAAGCTCCACGCGAAATTTAGCTCCGTCAATAATCGTGAAGATGAACTGCCACTCGGTGATCCTTTTATAGCCTGTCATCTGACTTGTCTTATCCCTGCTTTTTATTTTTGCAAAATATGTAATACAGCGCTCCGCAATGTGGACATTGCACGACTGAGTCCCAATATCCCTTCTCGGCAACAAGGTCTTTTGTAGGGACCATCGTTGTAATAAATAGGTTGCAATCTGGACAGTTATAGTTTTTTGTCTTCACGCCGCCTCCTTAATTTTTTCAATCGCAGGTTCTATCCGTAGCTTATCCTCTGTCTTTCTCTTTGCCCCTACTTTTGCCAGCACAGAATCATCAAGCCCTTCCATTGCGAGCTTATCAGGCTCCTCTATGACTCTGATATAGCTATCAAGTTTTAGCGCGTGCATTGCTGCAAGACACGCCTCTTTTGACTTGATAGCAATCTTAGTAACGACACGATAGGCCACAAGCCCGAAGGTCAATTCTTTGCTCCTCTGCTTTGTGAATTCCTGCTTATGCTCCTCGCAGAACTGGGTTATTGCCTGCTCAAGCTCATCATATTCTTTGCGTAGTCCTTCTGATTTTTTATCAGCATTCGCCTTTATCTCGTTGATGCGGAGCGTCAGCTCTCCTTCAATTTTTGAGATTGCAACATCTATCTCGCCCATCCTGCGCAACAACACATCCACTTCTTCCCAACTCTTAACTCTCAACTCGAAACTTTTAACTTTTCTCACGCCGCCGCCTCCTTTCTTTTGTCTTCTGTTTTTTACTTTTTCCATAACTCCGCCGCTGCGTATATAAGCCAGATGTAGGCCCATCCCGCAATCGCCAGCAGAATGCCGGCTATCATCTCTGTCAATCTAATCTTCTGTGTTATATTTTTCATGTCACACTCCTTTCTCTCTTGTAGCGGCCTGTCCCGGGCTGCTTGGGGAGTCTGCATCTCCTCCCGCCTTGATTTCGGTAATCTCTTCCACTATCTCATTCAAAGCCAGCATCAGGCACGCCTTGCCGCAGTAGTGATTCTGCCAGTCGCCGGGCGGATTGTGCTCGCTCTTGATAATCGCCATCCTGATTCCTCCGATGACAGTCTCATGCGAGAGATAATATCCGCTGCCGTTCATCGGCGCCCTGCAGCGTTTGTTGTCACATTCTACTTTTGCAATTTCCATATTAGCCTCCTATATCCCCAGACTATCCACATAAGGTGGATATTTTTTGAGCGGGCATTTTCCGAGTACAGACAGAAATGCGTAGCCTGCTTTAGCGCAGGATAGCGCCCCCTTCTTCATCTGAGCGTGCTGGCATAATTCTCTTGTCACCGGACAAAATTTCATATCAACCTCCATAGCGCGGGCAGCCAAGGCATTTATTCTCAGTGTCTCTTGTCTGCCGCACTGTGCATGTTGCGCGGTCAATTTTCATTTGGTCCCACTGACAGACTATGCCATTCTGCGGCTCTGCTCCTGCGCGCCGCCTTTCCTCTGCCTGATTTTTCTTTACCTTCAGCGTCATCCTTCTATATTCCCTGCCCATCATTCCTCCTTAAAAATTATTCGACCGGTCTCTGCAGACCTGCGGTTCTCTTGTATGCCTTGCTTTGATATGCCGGAGCGCATTAATCACTTTGTCAGCACCATCTGTTGTGAGAAACTCAAGGCTGTCCACGTGCGCGATTTTAAAGATGAACTTTCTGAGCGCCGCCTCTCTCTTGTGCGCATCATGGACGTATGAAATGTTTTTCCACATTGCCTCTATCATGCGGAGCTTGCTCGGAGCTGCCATGCCTTGACGATGGCCGAGGTTGTCATATTTTTCCTTCCCGGTTGACCAGACGCCTTTTTCTTTTGCGAGAGCAGTGAGTTCCTTGATAAAATTCTCTGCCTCGGAATAAGAAAGCTCTTTGCAGGATTTCGCCCAGTACTCGCTGAGCCTCAGCCTGTAATCTTCATCCGGCATTTTCATCTTGCTCTGCAGGGTCTTGATTTTTTTAATTTGGCCTTTGTCTATCTGATCGCTGGCCACTGACTGCTGATTGCTATTCATCATTTCCTCACCGAACAATTCATGCAGGTTTTATAGAGCCTCAGCGTTTCCGGGTTGCCTGCCTTCATCCCTATCTTCTTTGCTAAGTTCCATTTCTCGGAGCAGGTGTTAGGGGATATGGAGCCAAGCACCGGGCATGTAATGCCGCCGGTGTCGTTGCCGTAAATCTTTTTGACGCGCTCTTCTATCTTGGCTGTGGATGCGTTATATTTTCCCTGGCAGACGAGATCCACCGCAGAGCGCGAGATGCCGAGTTCTTTTGCGGTCTGTTTAGGTCCCTTTGAAGCGACTTCTTTTCTCAAAATTTCAATCCACATCTTTGCCCTCCGACACTGTCGCGTTGTCAAGATTAGGATCGTAAATACATCTGCAAGGCACGGGCGCTTTGGGGCCGGTGTTCTTTGCAAGCCTATAGAGCCGATGATTCCTGCCATCGGCTTCTTTGCGAAGACCGGACTGCCGGACGTAGCCCGCATTTTGTAAGTGGAATAAATAACTTGATATGACCTGGCCGGAGGCATTGACTAATATCGAGACTTCTCCAATGCTGAATTCTCTCAATACCCTGATCACTTTCCATATCTTTTCTCTGTTGTCCCTCTGCTTGCCCAGTATGACTGTCATTTTTTCACCCCGCTGAGATGCTCAGCCTTGATCTCCTTCAGGCTGTTAGCGCGTGCTATAGCCTCGGCCTTATAGAGATGCACCACAACACGCCTAAATCTATTTGCCTGGCTGTGAATGTAATGCACTGCATCATCGCTAAGTTTTACATCGCACATCTGATCCGCAATAGATTTGACATCTGCCTGTGTGAGCGTCTGGAATTTCACGATCTCACCAAATCTGTCGTAGAGATGTTTAAATCTCAAGAGCTTCTTGTCTGCCTGATCCATTCCAATCAGCACTATAGGAGAGCCGGTTGTGTCATGCAGATCCCTAAGCGTCTCTATTACGCGCGCGTCATGGGCCAGGTAATCCGCCTCATCAATAAATAATGTTGTCGGCCTTTCAAGCAGCCGCTCAACGGCTTGCCTGAAAATATCCGATATCCTTCTCTGGGGGGCTTCTCCCAACTCTCCAACGATTTCTTCGAGCAGCCATCTGCCGTTCATTAATTTTTTTGTGCGTATAAAGGCCCCGTTATTTTGGGCGCACCACCATAAGCATGTGCGGGTCTTACCGAGTCCCGGCTCTCCATATAGAAGTGACATGCCGGGTATGCCGTCCTGCCTTCCATGTAGTCTGTTCATCGCAGATACAAACTCAGTTACGTTTGAGGTCTTCGCAAAAACTTTTTTCATTCTGTTATAATCCTCCTGAGATTTGTGGAATAGGGCTCGCTTCGGCGGGCCTCGTTTTTATTGCTCTGCTAATACCTCCTTTCCTTGTTTTTCAAAAAATGTATAGAGCATCTTGAAATCATCTGTGGTCATGAACCAATTTACCCATGCCTGGTCTTCATCCGTCCATGTGCCGAATTCAAGATGCCATTGATAGCGTTCTGTGTTGTCGCCGAAGATCGGGCGGGTCTGAGGTTCGAGGCGGGTTGGCCGAGGGGACTGTCCCAGAATTACGGGCGCGTCATGCGGCGTAGATTCGGGACTGTCCCCGCCATTTACACATTCCTCCGGAATCCTCTCCTCTATCGCAGGCAGCGATATATTTTCCTTTTCAAGCTTGTCTGCAATGCGAGGGGATATCTCCACAACTTTCTGCCAGTCGAGCTCAGCAGCTTTTTTGAGACCGATAAGTTCCTTCGCTCCCTGAATTGTTTTCTTCTCAGCCTTGCGCTGCAATGATATGCCTCGTTTGAGTTCTTCCATATCCTTGGGTGTGCCGAGTACCCGCGCCAATGGATGCACGGACATCACGCGCTGCGCCGTGCAGATGAATTCTCCTGTTAGCGCATACACCTTTATATGAGACAGGTCAAAGAGGCTGTAACGAATCATCACCTGTTCTCTGAGGCCATAGAGGTTGTCGTCATAGTAATCCGCATTTAAGAATGTGATGCCGTTACGTCTGATATTTTTAATCGTGATGTCCATCATGAGGTCGTCAAGCTCATTGATCTCCACTCCGGGCCCCTTGCCTTCGTTAAATACCTCTCCTATTGTTTTTCCTTTAACGTGAGGGCATTCCTGGGAGCGGTGGAATTCAAGCCACATCTGGATGAGCTGCACTGTTTCTTCTATTGTGGGAATGTATTCGTTATGCAGGGCCTTGTGGAATTTTTCGTTGCGCATCATGTAAGCGGGTTTGTCCATAATGGACGACCCGATGTAACTCGGCAGCAGCCTTTCAAAGGTGTTTGAAAACTCTTTAAACCACCTTTCAATGACCTTTGCGCGGGCGTTATAGGGAGTCGCAAAGACAGGTATCACACCGAGCCTGCCAAAGAGTCCGTTGAAACCGGCTTCCTCCAAATTCACGGAGCCGGTGAAAAATCTTGCCCGGAATGCCTTGCCGTTATCCTGGTATGCGACAACCGGCTTTTTGCCAAGAAAGATAATTGAATTCCGCAGGGCGGAGGCAATGCACTGTGTATTTTCTTCTACCATAATTTCATAGCCAGCCAGGTCAAAGGATTTCCAGTCTATATATGCAACCAGTGTTGCGCGGCAGGGTTTGCCGGTATATGGGTTCACAATCTGAAAATTCAGGCGATGGCCGTCTGCGACAAGTGCGTCGCCCACACTTAGCAATGAGGGGTCACGCTTGATGTATGGCTCGACTTTATCCTTTAATGCCTTCTGTCCTTCGCGCATCAGCACCCACACGTCATATTTTTTTGCCATGAAGTCTTCGGCATAGCGCCTGAAGGTCATGTCTGATTTTGATGTGGGGATCCCCTTGCTTTTCATTATGAATTTTGTGAGCCTCGTTGCCTCGCCGATAGAGATTTTATTCGCGCTCAGGAGGCATCCGAGAAATATCTTTTCCTCAGCTCCGAAAAGGCGCTGAGGCTGCGGCCGGTTATATTGAGGCGCAAGGAGTTTCCAGTCGCCGGTGCAATTCAGGGTTTTCTTCCAGCGATATAATGTTTTTACCGACGCCTCGCCGAGCACGGCGCGTATGTTTCTGAGAACGATTCCGGTGTTATATGCCTTCTCGAACTCCTGATCGAGCTCGGTAGCGTTACCTTGATGTGAGCGCCGGTATTCTTCCCATGCCTTGAGCATGTCTATGCGCGCGAGGGCAACCTGCCTTGATTTCGCGGTCATGCCGTCATCCATAAAAAGCGGAAGGGTTTCATTATTAGTGGACTGCCCAAAAATTACGGGCGCAGCCGTAGATTCCCCTGACATCCTGATTAATGGCGATGTGGTGGACAGAGTTCTCATTTGCCGACCTTCTTTCCGGTATGCGACTCCCATCTTTCGATAAAGAGCACAGCGCGTTTTTCCATCTCGACCCTGAAGCCCTCGACTTTAGCCTGGAGCTTATCGTTGCCGATGATTGAGGGGTCAAAGGCAAAGGAAGAAAGCAGGTTGTCGAGCCTGATGAATGCCTCCTGTATATTTGCGAGCGGCTTTTCCGCCCATGAACCATCAGGGGCTGTTGGAACCATGCTGTAATACTCATCACGTTCTTTTTGCAGTAGTTTATTTATCCGGCGTAATTCCTCGGTCTTTTCTTTGACAATCGCATCCGTATTGTCACGGAGGTCATGCGCCAGTTCACGCAGCTCCTTGACCGACATGGCATTAATCTCGTCAATGTCTTTTCCGGCGAAAAGCCCTAATTGCTCAAACTTCTTAAGCTCCTCTTCCGGGGCCTCGAGGAGGGCATAAACCTTGCTCACTTGTGCCAATTGGCACAAGTTGATGGCAGGATGCTTTTCTGCCTTTATTGCGGCGTTCATGAATCTATAAGCTGTACGCCGGGGGAGACCGATTTCGTCTTCTACTATGCGTCCAAAATCGCCGTATCCTTCTTTTTCTTGGATGATGAGTAATAGTTTGCCGACAGTGAGAATATCCTCGATAGACCTTTTGAGAAAGCGCCTTGCCTCGTTAATGTAGATAGTGCGCTCATATGGCAAATCTCCCTCAATCTGCTTTGTGAGCGCCTGTCGCTCTGCGTCTTCTGCGGAAATAGCAGCCTTTTTTGGCTTAGGTTTTTCCTTCTTCTTCGGTATCATGAGTCCTCCTGTATATGAATGAATTTATCTGTTTTTTAAATTTGCTCTTAAAAACGGTTGCCGTATCCCTGCTGTCTCCAAATCAGAAACTATGTGCCATGCCGCTTCTTCTGCCAGTCTGAAATTTTTAACTTTGATTCCGCCTATGATTGCGCCAAGGGAATTGCAGATGTGATGATTGAGAAATTCCTTTGCCTCAGGGGATAGAGCGCTCAACTCTTCTATCGCCTTTTCCTGTCCGGCATAGTCATTGCCCATTCTCGATCTCCCTCAAAAATAATTCTCTCTTATTTTTTTCAGACTTCTTTTTCTTTATGTCCTCATTCAATCTCTGAATCTCTGCCCGCAATGCTTCCTTTCCGGGAAGGGCGAAAAGCCCTGATTTGCGGGACAATACTTCAAATGCGCGTCTTTGACCCCCGGTTGCGATAACAAATGCGGGCAGAGATTGACAGGGGAAGCGGTGTTTTTCATGAGATTCTGCAGACCAGTTGTCGAGTTGTGATTTTGTGATTTCGTGGCCGACAAGCTCGGACATCTTAGCGGCAACTTCATATCGTGAAAGCTCTCTGCCCGTGCAGGACACAATGGCGTGTTTAATATCTTCTGATATTGCGGCCCTGAGTTCCGCATCTATGTCGAGACTGCCTTTGATGGGATTGGATGTCTGACTGCTCAGTGCTTCAACCTTTTTCAGATAGTCGAAAAGGGTTTCTTGCGTTGACGATTTCTTTTTCGATTTAGTCATTGCTTAACCGCCCAAAATTTTTTATACTTAGAGCTATAAAAAAGAAGCCACCGGCAGAGGGGGTCTGTGCCGATGGCATGAGGGGGACTACATTATATATATAGGTGCTCATGCCGTTTTTCTGTGGCTGTTGTTAGGCCAAAGTTCTTCAACCCTGACGCCCAGGGCAGCGGCTATTAATTCTCTTGTCACCGGGCTTTTCTCATGCCCGTGCAGCACGAGGGACGTCCATGTCCTTGTTCTCCCGATGCGCCTTGCAAGGGCAGTTACATCGAGTCTGTATAGGGATTTTTTTGCTTCGTTTCTTAACGGGTTGTTTAGCATGGGAATAATATATACAAGGTGTAGATAAATGTCAAGAGAAAAATTTCAGGACGTAAATATTATTTTTGACAGGCTTAAATCAGAACTACACATACAGAAAGATGTTGCACTGGCTAAAATACTGGGGATTCCTCCTGGTAAGCTTGGCGTTTGGCGGACTCGAAACTTCATTCCCCTTGAACTTTTAATTACGCTATGTAGAGAAAAGAATATAGATATTCACTGGCTACTGACAGGAGAGGGGCATAAAGGAGAAAAAGAAAGGTCGGCACAGGTAAATGAAGGGCTTTCAAAGGTGGGTGTTTTTTCGCTCGCTGGTGCGGGCAGTCCGAAAGAGCTGACCGAGCATGAACCCATCGAAAGTATATGGTTGCCGAAAGAATTTTCAACCCCTGATTTGATGCCGGTAAAAGTAAGAGGGATGAGCATGTACCCTACTATATGGGACGGGGCTATTGTTGGTGTGAATAAGAATGACAGGGCGATCATCAGCGGAGAGATATATGCCATATGGATTCCGTATGAGGGGGCCGTAATCAAAAGGCTATATATGGACGTTGACAAGGTTATTTTAAAATCAGATAATCAAGCGTTCCCTGAGATGTCTATAGCTTATAAAGAGCTTGAGGCAGCGCACGGAGACAACTTTATTTTAGGCCGGGTTAAATGGATTATCCAAAAACTTCAGTAAAAAAGTCAGAGGGGGAAAGGAGAAATGATATGAATATGAAAGAGTGTATTCAAATATTCCTGCTGCTCATAACACCGCTCATTATTTCATGCGAATCGAAGATTGATAAGGCAATTCCTGATTCTATGCTTATCGGTGCAGTGCCTAATATCAATGTTGATATAAAAGAAGACAACTATAAAGGAGGGAAGGCGATAATAGTCACGGGAATCGTTCCGTTCGGTATAAAAAGAGAGCAGGTGAAGCCATCGCTTTTAAGAATTTTAAAAACAGTGGCAGAAAAATATCCTAATGCCACTGGAATATTTGTAAGGCTTACTCCTGATGCTGATTTAGGAAGATACGCATATTTTGCTGGCAGGGCAGATTATGAAGATAAGTCTATCGCTTTGTATTACATGATCCCTTCAGATAAACAAATTGAAGATTGGAATGCTGAAATAGGAAAGCCCTCCAAAAACCCATTTACCGGGGATGAATATATAATAGATGTTCCTCACTTATCTCCGTTAAATGAAGAGAGTTTTGAGTCTGGGAAAAAGATAGCTCTTTTGTATCATAAGTTCAATAAAAAACTTCATGACAAATATATAGAGCAGCCTCTTAAAACAATTTCGTCCAAACAAATATATCAGATGATTAGCAGGGAAGCAAATATGCCCCAAAAAGATGTGGAGTATTATTATAGATTTATGAATAGTTATTTTATTGTTGGTGAAAGTTGGGATAAAGAGACTATAAATCTTCAATAATACAGAGAGGAGAGGTGGAATATGGGTGATCGGAAAAATCTAACAAAAAAAGAAGTGCTCATTTATCTTTCCGTTGGCGTTATAGGAATAATTATATCTACTTATATTATCTCCGGCCCATCAACCCCGAAGCTCTCAGATAAAGGGCTTCTTCTGACTTTCTACCGTGAAATACTTCAAAAAGCTGATCTCGCAGATCAAGCCTATAAGCCTTTTGGAGAGGCCATGGGAAAATCGAAATGGGTAGAGGCGACCGTAGCAGCTCAGAAGGCACTGCCGATAATTGATGCTCAAGGGCGGGGAATTTCATATATTAAGGTTCCAGACCTTCAAAATGATACTGTGGAAAAAGAATTGGAAGAAGCAAAAAAACTTATAGTTTCGGCATACGCGCATAAACTGAATATTGTCTCTCAATATTTGGAATTCACCAAGGAACCATCATCTCTTATGTACCGGGCTGCCGAAATAAAAAACAGCGGGGAAAGCAGTCAGTCTCAAGCGATGATGGGAATATTAAAGATAATAGGAGCCGGTTCTGAACTTGGTATTAAGCCGGGAGAGATAACAGGAGAAAGCACTAAACCACTATAGTGGAGTGGCGGCCGTTTTAAAAAGCCTTTTAACACCTCTTAACTTTTCCCACGTTGGGAAATCTGACTGCCCTAAAGGTTTCTCAAATCAAGTGTAAAAACCGTGTATTTTGTGTATTTTTTCTCAAACTGGCTTTTCGTCTCAGAAATACCGGAAATGCTTTTAAATATAAAGAGTTATAGCTTCGCTAACGCTCGCTTTCTTTTTCTCAAATTACCTGAAAGATTATACGAGTAAACTTGTAAACGCACATATGCCTGCCGTATTTGGTTAGCAAATACATTTAGGTTCTACCTCTATGTTTCTTTTCTGTAACACAGCCTTTTTTGCTGGAGGGTATGGATAAAAACCATGTAAATTAAATGGTTATATCTATTAAAATCATTCCTTTTAGTCCTATACTTTTCCTTAGCAAAGGTATGGCACTATTATTGCTATTACACTTCATTATTGCAACATTTTATAGTTGCACATTGTAATAAAATACTGTAGCATACAGCATTTGCAGCGATGGAACAATCTGCTTTCCTGAATTTTTAAAGTAAAAAGGAAAGTCTTCAATTAGGTGGTCAGCAATTTTATTAAATAAGGAGGTGATAGGACAACAGACAGCAAGGAGTTTCTCTCAGCAGAAGCAGTTTGGTTTTAATGTTTAATTATATTGGAATTCATCACGACAGATTAGAGACCAAAAGGAGGAATAAGTATGCAGATTAAGAGAAGAGATTTTCTTAAGGCAGGCGTGGCAGCCGGCGCAGCAGTTGCGCTGACCAGTGGGC
>ERZ1292633.882-Hain-H41-02um-R1-882-length-33414-cov-8_pt1 | contig 33414 bp, 28 predicted proteins | sample MGYA00564406_ERZ1292633 | MGnify/ENA primary metagenome ERZ1292633 (study PRJEB36523, sample SAMEA6512639) | groundwater metagenome | collected 2019-01-08 | study: AquaDiva: Metagenomics assemblies of 32 groundwater samples
TGCATTGACTAATACGTCAACTGGTAAGAGCAATTTTTTATTTTTCAAAATTTTAGCAATATCATAACTTTCATCATCTATTAGAGACTCACCAACTTCATAACCTTTTGCTTTCAAGAAATCATCCGCAAGAGCACCACCGATAAATACATAATCAGCTAGCTTTAGGTATTTTTTAATGAGCGGCATCTTTGTAGAAAACTTTGCTCCACCCAAAATAAACAGGAACGGATGCTTTGTATTACTAAATACTTTAGAAAGATTCTTTACTTCTTCCTCTAACTGAAGTCCGGAATATGCAGGAAGTATCTTGGGTATTAGTACGATAGAAGCATCAGATCTATGATCTACAGAAAAAGATTCGTTGACGTATATATCTGCAAGCTTTACTAGGTTAATGGCAAATATCTTATTACAAGACTTTTCACCTTCATCGTTTCTTAAATTTTCAAGCATTACGATGTCGCCATTTTTCATATCTCCCACTGCCAAAGTAGCATTTTCTCCTATGATTTCTGGTATAAATTTTACTTTTGTGAATTTATTTAAAACCTTAGCAACTATATCCAAACTACCCCCTCCCTTACCTAAGTGTGTAATTAAAATTATCTTTGCACCCTTTTTCTTTAGAAACTCTATAGTAGGTAATGCTTTTTTTATCCTAAAATCATCTTCCACTTTACCGTCTCTAATCGGCAAATTAAAATCTACTCTAAGTAAAACTCTCTTTCCTTTTAGATTTTTTATTTGTTTAATGCTTCGCATATTTTTATAATTTGTATAAATTTCTTAGCGGTAAGTGATGCTCGTCCAGATAAAAGTCCGTCTACTCCTCCGTATTTTAAAAACTCTAATGCATCCTTCTCATTCACAGAGCCTCCGTAGATTATCCGAGGTAGTACTACCTTTATACCAAATTTATCAGTCAAAACCTTTTTGATAAATATAGACATCTCTTCGGAATCTGTAGGATGTGCATCTTTGTGATTTACGGTCGTAGAAATTGCCCACACTGGCTCATACGCAATAATAACTTTTTGTAAACTATTTTTTGAAACCCCATTTAAACATTCTTCTAATTGATTTTTTACAACATTAAAATACTCATGATTTTCTTCTCTTGTATTTTCCCCGACACATAGTATTGGAATCAAGCCCTCAGATAGAGCGCCTCGAACTTTTTTATTTATAAGATCATTCCCTTCACCGAGATCCCTCCTATCTGAATGTCCAAGAATGACGTATCTAACACCAATCTCATAAAGCATAAAGGGGGAAACCTCTCCAGTATAAGGACCTTTATCGCTACCAAATGAATTCTGTGCACCTAGTGCTATCTTTTTTGATAACTTTTTTAAATCTCTAATGTATGGAGATGGCACGCATATCACGATATCTGTCTTTTTTATGCTCGTTACACCCGAAGCTACTTCAGAAAACAACTTCTCTGCTTCTTTTAAAGAACGAGGATTCATCTTCCAATTACCGATTATTATTTTTCTATTATTCATATTAAGTAGAGTATACCATAACTACTTGATCTCTTTCCAAGACGAAATATCCCACGAACCAGACGGACCACTAGAAAAATTATTATTTGATAACCCAGATTCATAAGTAATACTAGACCCCCCATCCACAGTTATCCTATAGCCAGTAGCTTCTTTCAAAGAAGCACCACCAGAGATAGCAATAGTACCTTGAGAAGCATATATAATAACAGCCCCTGCCCCACCAGAGATAGAAGCTGCTGAAGTAGAAGAACTCGTAGTTAACATCATAATATAACTACCACTTATTCCTGAGCCCGTAGCATGCCCACCACCAGAGATAGTAATAGTACCATCAGCAACTATAACTCCATCGTTAGCACCATAAGAGGATGACAATATAATACTACCACCTCCATTTAATATTATATTCCCTGTAACCCACAAAGTCCCTGTTATTGTTAGAGTTCCTCCTCCACTTACTGTCAGATTACCGACTATTTTCTTTGGACCGAGTGATGCCCCAGCATAACCTACAGTATAATTACCAGTATAAATTCCGCCAGAAGTTGCGTCTGTCTGCCATTCAGTTATGTTTGCATCAGATACTGGAAAAGTCTGATACACAGGATCTGTCTGACTCGTACATGATTTATTATTTCCTGTACCACTCTGACAATATATATTACCCGTAGCATTTGTATAATTTACTGTATTCGCTTGAGCAGAGCCTGAGATAGTACCCACATGGAGCTGATTCCATTGACTACCAGAAGATCCAGCTATGAGTCCATTAACCCCTCCTAAATAAACACTGAAATAATAATCTAAGCCTGAAGGAGTGGTATTGTTCCATGTACCACTATATTGCCCAATTTTCCCCAGCCCACTTCCATATCCTCCACTACTTGCCCCAATAGTGTAATACTTTGTGCTGTTAGTACTCGCATCTATTATTAGCCAATAAGTCACACCCACATCAAGAAGAGGATTTGTAGTAAAAGATACGTCCACCCATCCATAGGATGTAGTTACTGTCGAAGCGTTTAACGTACCAGTCGCCACAACAGTAGTACTAGGACTTCCACTACTATCAGCGACCACTCGTACTGTCGCATTACTCGGTGTACTAACTTTTCTTATATAAAACTGAACTTTATTAAGTGGACTTTCGATGGAAACCTGAAAACTCTGAGCGATATCTTGTGTTGTATTCGCATTAGCAAAATTAATATTGCTAGCTGGTACACCAGTACCATTTGTCTGATTTGTAGCAAGTGCTGGACTATTTCCAGATATCGCAGTACCTGTGATAATGGCAGAACTATCCCCTGTTATAGGACCATTAGCATATACATTTCCATTTATAGTACCACTACCGTTTAAATTGATTCCTCCTTGACCCGCAAGCACACCATAATTAAAGGACACACCAGAACCAGCTGTTAAAACAACCTCACTTTTTCTATGTCTAGAAGACACATCACCAAGAGAAGATATCGTTTTCTCATTGTATGCAGAATCAGTTATCGTAGCTGTAGCAGAATTAGAATCTATGGTAACAGTATTACTACTACCTAAAGTCTTACCTGTCTTTAGACGAAAGTATGAATCTTCAACAGCGGACTCAGCTAGAAATAAACTTTGTTTGGATTTTAATAAATCGTTCGAGATTTTAAATTCACGAACAGCAGGTGTCACAAGCCCTGTCGTTATCGCAAGTGATATGAATATAAAAAATATTAACGAAATAATCATTGCTTGACCTCCCTGTCTATTAGCTGGGAAAAATCTTTTATTTTCTTTCATAAGAAATAAGTTTTTCATAATTAATAACTACCACGTAAAGCTGCTGTTGAATAAAAGTCATAGGTCCTACTGAGACTATCTCTATTACTTCTCGTAGAGAGAGTGATTCTAACCCCTTTACCTTGTGCTGTAGTAATCTGCGTGAAAGATAAACTCGTCACCTCAATGCTTGGGATGTTTAAATTTCCTATAAATACATCATCTTGATACACTTGGATATTATACCCAGATAATACAAACCTAAGTATAATAGTACGGTTATTTGACTCTATCGTGTTTAGTCTTAAGTCTGTAGCACTGATAAAGTTTATATCATATGCCTGTCTCACCTCTCTCGATATACGCTCTAATATATTTGAACTCTGGAGCAGGTCAGCTTGTATGGTAGTTTCCTTAAAAGCCTTAGACATAGTTATAAAAGTACTTATGATAGCCATAGAAAGTAAACTAAATAAAGCGATATAAAACATCAGTTCTACAAGCGTATAACCTTTCTTATCATTAATTTTTTTAAATTTACTTATATACATCATGAAAATAAATCAGTTATATAAAATTTCAAATTTTTAGAAAGCACTTGAGTACCTTCTAACCAAGATACTGTGACAGTGATAAGCTTTGTTTGAGCATCTAGTGTCCCCGAAGAAGCTAGGTTTTGACTTCCATCTCTATACGCCGAAGAAAAAACAACTGTTCTAGTAAATATACCTATAGTAGAAGGCGTAACAGAGAGTACCCATGTACCACCAGAAAAAGATAAGTAATAATTTGTAGAAAGAGAAAGTCCTGATATCTGTGACCACGCATTATCCCGTACGATACGAGTAGCCTCTACTCCTTCTTCTAAAAGAAATGCGGCTTGTGATTGGTGTAGTGACTGCCTGGCAACATAGATGGATTTATGTGCTACTTCTAAAGCAACTATTGTTGTAGCTACAAGTATAGCAGCCACGACTAAAATCTCAACCATCATCGAACCTCTTTGCTTAGAAATTTTTAGCTTAGAGTTAAACTCCATATGATAATTCTATCACACATAACTATAAATATAGTATCTAATTTAGACTTATCGCACCTGTAGCAGAAATTGTGATTGTTTGCGACAAAGGTGAAGCAGAAATTGTGATTGTTCCAGACCTATTTGGAACTCCAGACAATCTATCAAAATATAAGTCTACCGAACCACCTGTAAGGGTGATATTTGATATCGAAGCAGGAGAACTTATAGATATAACTTCATTATCAACATCAGAAGACGAATACACTATGCCTTGAAAGATAACGATTTGACTAGACTCAAAATGAATTCCATATTCCGAAGATCCTATAGAAGAGATTGATGAAGACTTAGCTTTATCTAATGCTGACAAAATAGAAGAAGTCGTACTTTTTAAAACTTGATTCCTTCTCACTGTAGTAAACGAAGGTAGTAAAACTGCTATGAGAATAACTATGACTCCTAAGACAATCAATATTTCAACCAAAGTAATACCTGTTTTGTAATTTTTCATTATTTTATACTGCCTAAAATCGAATAAAGTGGTGAAATCATCGATATGGTAAAAAATCCAACACCAGCACCTATGAAGACCATAAGTACAGGCTCGATAATAGTAGAGAGGTTTTTGGTTTTGTTCTCAATTTCTTCTTCATAGAAGATTGCAATCTGAAGTAGCATGTCTGAGAGCTTACCAGTCTCTTCCCCCACCTGAACCATTTCAGACATCATAACAGGATATAGATTAAGATTGAGAGTGAAAACTTCAGAAAAAGGAGCGCCTTTTTCTACTCTGACCTTAGCCTCTTCTAAAACTTTTTTGTAATAAATATTCTGTACGACATCTTGTGTTATCTCTATGGCGCGAGTAAATGAAACACCCGACATCAAAAGTGAAGACATAGTGCGAGCTGTACGAGCTGTATTTAGTTCTTTAGACAGCGTGCCAACTACAGGAAGTTTTAATACTATAAAGTCTATGTATTTAGTCATAAAATTTGCACGCACAAGAGAGTACAGAGCAAAACTTGAAATTAAAATTAACAAAAAAGTTATTATTAAATGCTCTGAAAAGAAATTACCGAAAAAAACAATTATCCGAGTAGATAGTGGTAGCTCCACACCTATCTCAGCAAATGTTTTAGCTAGTGTGGGGACAACAAAAGCAAACATTAAAACACCTATTACAACCATGGCGGACATGATAACACCTGGATATATAAGTGCACCGTGTATTTTTTTAGTTAAAGAATGAGATTTCTCTAAGGTCATGCCTATCTCCGATAAAGAACCCGAAAGGTTTCCTGATTCCTCCCCTGCTCGTGCCATCGATACAAAAAGTTTTGAAAAAACTTCAGGGAATTTTGCTAAACCAAAAGAAAATGTAGACCCTTGGTCTATGTCAGAGGCTATTGATGTAAGGACTGTATTAAGTTTTTTATTTTTTGTTTGCTTCTTTAAAACAGAAATTGCCCTTGAAAGAGACAGCCCAGCTTTTAACATCCCTCCCAAATTTTTTGTAAGAAGAATTTGATCTGCAACTTTAACCCTTGAAAGAAAGTTGTCAAAAAAAGACAGCTTGTCTGAAAGAGTTGAACCTTTCTCTGTTATAGAAATTGGTATATCTCCTTTAAGACGGAGGTCGTGAGATAAAGCAAGACGACTTTCTGCTTCTTGTACACCTTCAGATATTTCTCCGTTCTTTGATTTTATTTTATATGAAAAAAGCATTTTAAAAAATTATTCAGACACAACACGAAAGACTTCTTCTAAAGTAGTCATACCTAGAACTGCTTGGAATACTCCGTCTTCAAGCATCGTCATCATACCCTCCTTCTTTGCCTGTGCTTCTATTATATCTTGTGAGCTTCCATTTAAAATCATTTCTTTAATACTTGGTGTAACATTTAAAACTTCATGCATACCAATACGCCCAGAATATCCATCTTCAAACTCTGCTGATTTGGTAGCTTTGTAAAAAGGTACTTTTTCCCATGTATCATTTGCACCCACTATATTTTCAGCTTTTAAGAAATTAAGCATCCTATCTAAGTCTACTAATTTTGCAAGATTTTTTATCTCAGCTTCTGATAAAAAATATTTCTCTTTTATTGCGGTCACTCTACGTACTAATCTCTGGGCAATCACTGTTTTAATGGTAGCAGTAATTAAAAATGGCTCTACTCCCATATCAACAAGCCTAGGTACTGCGCCGGCAGCAGAATTAGTGTGTATCGTAGAGAGAACAAGATGTCCTGTAAGCGATGCGTTCACTGCGAGCGCAGCAGTCTCGCCATCACGAATCTCTCCCACCATCACTATGTCAGGATCCTGACGAAGCAGTGACCGAAGTCCATTTGCAAAAGTTAAGCCTATCTCGGGCTTCACTTGTGTTTGATTTACTCTTGGCATTTGGTATTCTATTGGATCCTCTACCGTAGAGATATTTACCTCAGGCTTATTTAAAATATCAAGCATGGTGTACAAGGTTGTCGTCTTTCCACTACCAGTCGGACCAGTAGCAAGCACCATACCTGTTTTTTGTTTTAAAGAATTGTGTATCCTCTCTAATGCTTCCCCGTGAAAACCAAGAGTCTCTAATGAAAACCCACGGGAATTTTCTTTTAAAAGTCTTATGACTGTCTTCTCACCAAAAAATGTAGGCAACGTAGAGACACGAAAAGAAATCTTTTCACCATTTTGCTCAATCTTAAAACGTCCATCTTGTGGCAATCTCTTTTCATCAAGTTTTAAATTAGATAAAACTTTAATACGTGCAGTTACCGAAGGAGATGCATTTTTGTCGAGGACCATAGCATCGTGCAATATTCCGTCTATTCTATATCTAACAGTGAGCTCCTTCTCCCCTGGCTCTATGTGTATATCAGAAGCATTTTGCAAAATAGCATGAAATATAAGTGAGTCTACTATCTTTACTACAGGCAAATTCTCTGCCATTTCTTTTAATTCTTTCTCCGACTTATCTGCATTTTTATCACCATCTTCTTTTATGACAGATGAAAGTGTGTTTGATTCTTTTTGTATAATGCCTTTAAATTCTGCATTCAGACTTTCCCTGTATTGGACGAGGACAGCCTTGATAGAAGAAGTATCTGTAAGACGAGGAAGTATCTTGAGACCTGAACGCTTCTTGATAAAATCAATCACAGGCAAATCATCCACATCAAGCATTGCAACTTCAAGTCCTTTATCTCCTTTCTTGTATGCAATTATATTATAATTGCGAGCGATAGTCTCAGGTATTAAAGATAATATCTCAAAATGAATCTTCTCCCCCACTAAACTTATAAAAGGTATACCGAGAACAAATGCCTCCATCCTTCGAAGTTCAGTCTCAGAAATTTTACCATTTGAAAGTAAGACGTTGCCGAATTTTTGTTTCTTCTCTTCGGCAATCTGCACAATAGAATCAAAATCAGTACGAGATATTATTCCAGATTCTAAAATAACCTTTTTTAGCTGTTCTTCGTTGATCTGCATTTATTATATTGTACCACATATCAACAAAACAGAAATATAAACAGATTTATTTAATAAATAATATTTTAAATTAGGAGATTAGACTTAATGATATTACTCATCACTAAACCCTGGTCTCTTCTTCACAGTAAGAGTAGTAGACGCAGGAACACCATCGCAGGTAACTGTGTATGTAGTAGTCGTGAGAGGATTTACAGATATGCCTGTAGGGTTATTTACTAATCCACCAGTGCTAAAATTTGTACCGACACAAGACGCAGCATTTGCTGAAGACCATGTAAGAGTAGACGAACTACCTTGAAATATCGAAGTAGGATTAAGGAGAATACTTGATGTAGGAGAAACAGTAGTTGTAAATGTACCGTCTGCAGAATACCCCGTCCCTGTAGAGTTTGTAGCGTATCCACGATAATAATACACAGTATTAGGAGTAAGACCTGTTCTTGAGTGAGTAAAACTTCCTGTAGTAGTTCCTCCTTCTGCTACACAGTTTGTTGTAGGAGCTGGAGTGGTACCGTAGCATGTTCCACGTGCAGTGATGGATGCTGGGACGCCGAGAGAGGAGACGGTGGCACCGAGGAAAGCTGTAGTGTTGGTCAATGCACTGATAGTAGGACTTGTAAGTGACGGTGTAACACTTGGACTACTTACTGTAACATTAATCCATGGACTACAGTTATCATTTTCATCTGATTCATTTATTACAGCACCATTTGGAGGTACATGTCCTTGGACGCTATCTCTATTAGTTTTATCTGTGCAAGCCCTGATAGATGGATTTCCAACAGAACTGAAAGTATAAGAAGGAGAAGTTGTAGTAGCACTAGAACCAGCATTAAGCACACTCATATTACTAGAATCTAAATCGGTGATTACCCCTCCACCATCTGATAAGGTCGCAACCTGAAAAAAATTAGAAAAAGAACTATTGGTTGACAAAGTGCCAGAATTTACAATGGTTGAACTATAACTTTGTGGAACACCCACCGTTGCAATATATGGTGTAACAGAACTAGGAGTGAGATTAACTCCAGTTACCACTACAATCGCAACATTTGTAGATAAATCCCCAAACCACTGAACCCCATCTTGTACCATTTTTGTTTGAAAATTATAAGTACCGGGAGTATTAGGAGCGGTAATATTAAAATTAAAAGTTTTTTGAGAATTTGCTGCAATAGAATCTCCAGAAGCAAGAATACCTGGTCTATTAGATCCGAATGTCATATTATCTTGAGGATTTTGAGAACCTAACCTATAGAGTCCTCCACTGGTCCATGTAGTAGTACCTGTATTTTTCATTATGACTGTAACAGGAAATACTTGGCTAGTGGCCATGGAGCTAGGTATACTCTGAGATATGAATTCGGCGTTGTTAATATTAGACACAGTTACAGGAACCCAGCTACTACAGTTATTTATCTCACTTGCTTCCATCACAACCCCACTACTACCAGCTGAGCTTTTATCAGCACATGCTCTCACATACATAGTACCTTGAGTACTAAATGTTATCGCTTTTGAAGAAACAGCATTCGCACCACTACCAGCAAGTGCGGACATATTTGGAGTAACTGGATAATCTACGGCCCCACTAGAACCATCAGATACCGGTGACGTTTGAAATAAATTTGGGAAACTTACTCCAGTAGAATTTATACCATTATTAGTAATAGTGGAAGTGAAAACAACAGGAACTCCTATCCCAGCCACTGTTGGATTTGGATCTGATGCAATCAGATCAGGACTAACTGGGACATAGCAAAAATCAACAGGCACAAAAGTTTGATTTGGACTACTTGTAAAATTCCAAGTTCCAGAACCGTTGTCTACAGAACCATTTATTGTTGCGACTGAAGATGGAGTTAAGAAAGTATCGTATGAATAATAATATTCATCACCCCAATTAAGCTCTCTACTTGCAATATAATAAGATGTATTAGCACTTAGAGTTACAGGCGAAGACAAATTGGCATACTTAAAACTTCCTGCAATTCCTCCAATTGTATTAATAGATACAGAGCCTCCTGGAACATCAACTCCTGTTGCTGCATTAACTAATTTAAGTATATGAGTATTCACATTGCCTGATATTATAATTCGACCTAAAGATGTAACTGTAACGGGAGAAGCTCCTATGGTAATTTTACCTCCTAGCCAAATATCACCGAAGGTGCTTAGTGCCGTTGTTCCTAAGGTTTTACTTTGGACAAAAGGTACTCCTGAAGGACAAGTATTAGAGGCAACAGATCCAGCAGTTGTAAAACTTCCATCAGGAGAATAACCTGTTCCTGTAGCATTAGTTGCATAGCCACGATAATAGTAAAGAGTACTGAGAGTAAATCCATTACGAGAGTGGGTGAAAGCTCCCGTGGTTGTACCACCTTCCGCTACACAGTTTGTAGTTGGTGCAGGCGTTGTTCCATAACAAGTTCCACGAGCAGTAATAGAGGCTGGAAGACCTAATGAAGTTACGTTTGCACCTAAGGTTGCACTAGTTTCAGTAATATTAGATACTGTGGGAGTTGTTACTGTTGGAACAGAGGGATTTCCAAGACAAATACTACCATTCCATGTACTACCAGACGCACAACTTGCTGTCACGACTTTACCAGAACCAGAGGGTGATGTCGGTACTAAAGATTTAGAATTATTATATAAATAAAAAGTCCTTGGACTAGAAACATATGGTATAGATATAGACTGGTACCCTGAGTTCGCAGTAGCTAGGACAGTGTTTGGTGCAGGGTATGATGAAGTAAGGGAGGAAACAGACTCTGGGTAAGAGGTATCCCAACTCAAACCAACATTACAACTATTAGCACCCGCGGTAATAACACAAGACGATGGTCCTGTTATAGTACCAGACATAACAGCTTGGTAGAAATAAGCGTATAAAGTAAAAGATTGGTTTATAGTAAAAGTACAGACAGGATTATACAAGCATGTATCTGGTAATACTACGCCATTATTTGTCCCCCATGTACTAAACTCCCAACCATTGCTCGTATAAGGAATAGCTGTAACAGTGACACTCGTACCATTTGCATAATCTGAATTACAAGTAGAAAATGCTCCGGAACACACACTTCCATTAGTACCGGATGGACTCCTAGAAACGTTTCCCCCATCAGGAGTGATGATGACACTAAGTGTGGATGTCTGCGCATGAGTAACACTAATACCAAAATACAAAGAAACTACTAATGCAAAACATAAGACTAAGAGAAATTTTATTTTTTGCATATTAATTTTCTATAAAAAATGGTTTCTTTCTAACAGTAAAAAGTGCTCCGCCGTTTGGATTTACTGTTACCCCTTTAAGCGAACATCCTGTAGCTCCATTAGTGTGTCTCCAATCATTATTGCCGTATATTTCAGCGGCACCAACAGATTTTGCTGTAACTGTGCTACCAGAAACAGTGGCTACTGTTGTATTAGTAGATGCAAAAGTTCCTCCATAAAATCCAGACGGTGAAGCAGATGCTGTAACAGTCTGAGCAACATTAGGATCAAAATAAACAAATGTTGGAGAAAGAACGACTATACCATTTGTAGGACAAGCTATTAGAGGTGGTATTGGAACACATGTATGACTAGTGGTATTCCAATTATTTCCAGAAGTACAAGCCACGTTAATAGTAACCTGCTTTAATGGAGAAACCGAAGGAACACTAACACTAGTGGAACTATGATACAGAGAGAAAGTAGTTGTTCCAAAATTTACTGGTCTTTGTATATTAGTTCCTGAATGATTTTGATATTCTAGCGTGTTACCAGGATTATTTTTTCTTATTTGAGTAAAGTAACCAGTAGTAGGATTAGTAACATTCCATGTAACACTAGCATTACACTTGGATTGATTTGGTTGTATTTCACAAGTTACTACTGCTAAGGTAGCAGAAGGGGTGGTCCCAAGAGGTACGCAAGCAATTCCATTCCATGATGTGTTAGTAGGACATATGGTAACACTAGCCCAAGAAGGACTACAGTTATCATTTTCATCTGATTCATTTATTACAGCACCATTTGGAGGTACATGTCCTTGGACACTATCTCTATTAGTTTTATCAGCACATGCTCGCACGAGATAATTTCCAGCAGTAGTAAAAGTCATAGACTGAGTAGCTACACCAGTAGCATTTGAAGTACCGGCTGCAGTACGTGCTGTCATCGTGGTGATAGGATTAAGATCAGATATTACACCTGACCCTAGTGGACTACTAGTTCTTTGGAATAAATTTGAAAATGAACCTCCTGTAGTTACAGGTCCAACATTTGAAATAGTGGAAGAAAATGTAGTAGGGGTATTAATATTAGCGCCAAGTGGAGTTACATTTGAAGCAACAAGATTTGGTTTCTGTACACTGTTTGGTGGAAGTATGTTAAATGTCCTTATAGCTGCACAGGTAGTATTTTTTCTAATAGAAAGATTTGCAGAACCAGTAAATGCTCCGAGCTGGATGTTTATCTGAGTTGGTGACCTATATGTCACATTTGCAGCAGCACCATTTATGGTAATAGTTGCAGCATTTACTTCAGCTTGAGTCCCAAATGATCCATAGACTACAAGAAAACCATTTGCATAAACCTCAGGTGTATAAGCTCCCGTTGTAGCATTAAATCCTTGTACGCCATTTATTGTAAAATTACATGCAGTGACTACAGGAGCACAGACACTATTGTTCCATGCAGTACCTATTGCACAGGTTGCTGTTGCTGTTGCACTTGATAACTCACTTGTATTATTTCTAAGAGAGAATGTTGTTTGCCCAAAATTAATAGCGCGATCAATATTTGTAGCAGATGGAGCTTGATAGAAAAGAGTATCGCCAGGATTATTTTTACGAACTTGAATTGTGTTTCCAGATGGAATATTAGAAGTAGTCCATGTTACATCAATGTCACTACATGTAGAATTATTTAGTGGAATGATACAATTTTTTACCGTTATAGTACCAGAAGGAGTATTTGTAACAACTGATCTTTCACATTTACCAGTAGCAACATTCCAAGTACTACTATTTTCACAAGTAGCATTACCTGCATTTCCTGGAGTACGAGAAAGTTCGACATTGTTGTGATATAAGAAAAAAGTAGTTTGTCCAAAACCTATCACACTGGATACACCACTACTGGAAGTTGCTGTAGAAACCAGAGTATTTTGATTTGGCTTATTTTTTGTTACTGCACTAGGATTGTTTGTTAAATTTGCTGTTGTCCAGCTCACAAGAGAATTACAAGTAGAGCCTCCGACAGGTATCGTACAGTTTGTAGCATTAATGGTTCCTGATGGTGTAGGGGTCACAACAGTAGATCTACAAAAACCGTTTGCCCACACACTACCTTCTGTACAAGTTACATTTATAGAAGCATTCTTTAATTCAACACCGTTGTGATAAAGATAAAAAGTAGTTACTCCGTGGGTCACACCATGAGGAATATTAGTACCTGACACATCCTGATACACGAGTGTATTTGCTGGATTATTTCTTGTAACTTGAGTGATAGCTCCATCAATACGATTAAAGGTATTCCATGTTACAGATGCATTACAAAGTGATGCTCCCACAGCTATTCTACATGTATTTACTGAGAGCGTACCAGAAGGTGCAGCTGCTGGGGTCACACAAGCACTTCCATTCCAGACAAGTGGTGCAGTACACTGATTACATGCTGGTGGGTTGTTTGCACCGTTGGTGCAGGAAGTAGGTGTAGGATTTACACAAGCATTTCCATTCCACACAAGTGGTGCAGTACATTGGTTACATTGAGGTGGATTATTAGCACCATTCGTACAAGAAGCAGGAGGTGGATTCACACAAGCACTGCCGTTCCACACTAAAGGTACACTACACTGATTACATGCTGGTGGGTTGTTGGCACCGTTGGTGCAAGCTACAGGACCACTGTCAGATACACAAGTACTACCATCATAGTGAGTACCAATATCACAATAATACGCAGTCCAAGTACCCTTATTCCTCATTTGAGCATCTCGAACATCGGCCTCATATTTAAGTACCGGGTTTGTAATATTAATTCTTGAAATATTTCCAGAATCCTTATTAGGATAAGGATCGTGGGAATAGCTGGTAGGGTGTCCACCATATTCCGTACCACATGCAGTTCCTGAACATTCCCATTTTTTACACTGTGTACTAGGATTTGCTGCCTCTCCCTCAGGATATAAACATACATAAGCACGCATTGCTGAACCTCCGTGACGATGACCGGAGAAATCGAAATCAGTAGTAATACGGTTATAAGTCCTAGATGGAATAGATACCGTATGCTCAGTACAACCATTTGCACCATTACTATCAGCGTTATGTCCAAACATAAAACACTGTAAATCCCAGTTACCACTTATACTTTTTTCTGGTTCAGCATGTGCTACATTGTTACTACTCGGTGCAAACAAGAACACAAACAAGAACACAAAGATAGAAGCTATGATATTTCTTTTACTCATAATGATAAATGATATTAGTAAATTATTAAATAATTAGAAGACAATATATATTATATAGCTTTCATAAAGATATTACATAAATATATGTGGATAACTTACAATTTTTTATTAAAAAAACTAGGAAATAAAGAAAATAAAATGATACGTATGTCAGACAAAAGTTATTGCATAAAAATAGAAATATGCTATACTATTTAGTATAAATGTCCTGTCGAAACAGGGCTTTTTTTAATAAAATTTAATAGCCAGTGGAGCTTTAGGCTCTCATGAGACTATACATCACTGGTACAATACAACATATGTTAGATATAAAAACATTTAAATCAGCATTAGAACAACTAGAAGAGGAAAGAAAAATTCCAAAAGAAAAAATACTAGATGCCATAGAGCAAGCGATGGCTGCTGCCTATAAGAAAGATTATGGTAAAAAAGGCCAAATAATAAGGGCTAAATTTGACCTTGAAACAGGAAAAACAGACTTTTTTCAGGTTAAAATAGTTGTAGATGAGAGTATTGCTATCATAGACGAAGAGGAAAATACTAAAAAATCTCCCGAATACTCAATAAAAGACGATGAAGATGAGCGTGTTCACTTCAATTCTGAGCATCACATAATGCTAGAAGACGCTAAAAAGATCAAAAAAGGTGCAGAATTAAACGATGAAATAGTATTTCCCTTGGAAGCAAAGGATGATTATGGTCGCATAGCAGCCCAGACAGCCAAACAAGTCATAATTCAAAAGATCCGTGAGGCTGAACGCGTATCTATAATAGATGAATATGGGACAAAAGAAGGAGAAATAGTCTCTGGAATAGTCCAAAAAGTGGAAAGAGGCAATATTTACATAGATTTTAACCGTGCAACAGGCATATTGCCGTCCGAAGAGCAAATACCAGGAGAGTTTTTTGACCGAGGACGTCGTATTCGTGCTTATCTTTACTCAGTAGAAGACAGTCCAAGAGGTATAAACTTAAGACTTTCTCGTGCGCACCCTAAATTCATAGAAAAGCTTTTTGCAATGGAAGCTCCAGAAATACAAAGTGGTGTAGTAGAGATAAAGGGAGTTGCAAGAGAAGCAGGCTCTCGTTCAAAAATAGCTGTGTATTCAAACGATGACCACATAGACGCAGTCGGCTCATGTGTAGGTCAAAAAGGTACTCGAGTAAACACAATAACAGGAGAATTATCAGGTGAAAAAATAGACATCATACCTTGGTCTCCTGATCCTAAAGTATTTGTGACTAATTCCCTCTCGCCAGCCAAAGTCATATCGATAGAGATAGATGAAGTCGAGCACAAAGCTTCTGTAGAAGTAGCTGATGACCAGCTTTCTCTCGCTATAGGTAAAGGCGGTCAAAATGTACGTCTTGCAGCCAAACTCACAGGCTGGAAAATAGACATCAAAAGTGATGAAGTAATGAATAAAAAAGAAACACCAAAAACCGAAGAAGAAGTAAAAAATACTACAAACGGTGTTGCGGACGGAGAATAATAGTAATATAATTAAATATATGAATCTTTGGCACGACATAACAGTAGGAGAAAATGCACCAGATGAAGTCAATTGCATAGTTGAGATATCTAAAGGTTCTCACAATAAATACGAAATAGACAAAGAAACTGGTCTTATAAAGCTAGATCGGGCAAATTATGGTTCATCATCATACCCTTTTGACTATGGCTTTGTTCCACAAACACTTTGGGATGATGGAGATGCATTAGACATAGTATTACTCACGACATACCCTATACATCCAGGTATCCTCGTATCTGTCCGCCCTGTAGCCATTATGGAGATGACTGACTCAGGAGACTCAGATAACAAAATCATAGCTGTACCAGTAGAAGATAAAAGGTGGGATGATGTAAAAGACCTTGGAGACCTAAACCAGCACACACTTAAAGAATGTCAGGATTTCTTTGAAAACCTCAAGAATCTTAAGGGTAAAGGGAAACTCAATGTCATACATGGCTATAAAGGCAAAGATGCGGCCATAGAAGCAATTAAGCATTCTCAAAAACTCTATCAAGAAAAGTTTGGTAAAAACTAGCTAAAAGTGTATAATTAGGTAGTGTTATAGTGACACAATTATTAATCTAATTAACCTAAATTAAATAATATATGAAAAAATATCTAAGTTTATTTGTTTTACTAGCTATGGTGTTTGCATTTAATGCTGTGGCTAAAGCAGAAGACGGCACAAGTAGTACTGGTACAACAAAACCAGGTTTTCGTGGTGAAGAATTAAAAGAACGTAGAGATGAATTTAAAAATCAAGTAAGGGAAAATAGGGATGCTTTCAGAGAAAAAGTCAAAACTGAAAGAAAAACATTCGTCGATAATTTGAAAAGTAGAAGAGAAACTTTTAAAACAGAGTTAAAAGCCAAGAAAGAAGAATGGAAAATACTAAAAGAAGATAAAAAGGTAGAATTTTGTGGAAAAGCAAAAGAAATGGTTACTAGAAGATTTGAAGTAGCCATAGGAGAGGTCACAAAGGCTCACACAAGACTTGAAGAAGTAATATCAAAATTAAAAACTAATGGCAAAGACACAGCATCAGCAGAAGCAGCATTAAAACTTTCAAAAGATAAACTCGCGGAAGCAAAAACAAAGTTAGCTGATATTAAAAAGTTAGTTCCTGAAGGTGAAAATGTTTGCAAAAACATGACACCAGAAACATTTGAGAAAATTAAAATCTCTGCACGTGAGGCGAGAGACCTATTAAAAGAAGCACGAGAAGAAATTCACAACACTATAAAAGAAATTAAAAATCTAAGAACAGAAAAGAGTGCCAGTGATGACGCAAATAAAGACGAAGATAAAAATGAGAATGAGTAATTAAAAATTATTAAAATAACCTATTAATATATGGAACCAGAACAAAAAACAAATGGTGCGCTAGTAGGGCTAATCATCATAATTGTCATCCTAGCTATAGGTGGCATATACATGTGGAAAAATAGTGTCCCTAAAAATACAACTCCAACAGAAGACACTACCTTAGACACGACAGCTGAGACAGGCACTGATGATACAGCAGAAATAGAAGCCAACATAAACAATGTAGACTTGGATAGCCTAGATAGTGAAATCTAAAAAAACTGGTAAAATATAATTTTTTGCAGGGGTCTCGACCGCGGCGGCGGGAGAGTTTCAGGATTTTTTAAACTTCAAAAAATCTGTACCGAAAAAAATTGATATTTTACCATTTTTTTATTTCACCATATTTTGACAAAAGATGTTAAAGAATATAGACTGAAAAAATGAAAATAAATACAAAGAAATTACCAAATAGTATGATCGAAATAGAAGGAGAACTAGATGCCCCTCTATTCGAAGCGTATTTTAATACAGCCCTTAAAAAGTTAGGCGAAACAGTAAAAGTAGATGGTTTCAGAGAAGGTAAAGTGCCGGAAAATATATTACTTAAAAACATACCTGAGGCTCGTGTACTGGAGGAGATGGCAGAGCTCGCCATAAATGAACATTATCCAAAAATACTAGAAGATGAAAAAATAGATGCAATAAGCAGACCAGAAATATCTATAACGAAGCTTGCACGCAATAATCCCCTAGAATTCAAAATAAAAACTGCAGTCTTACCAGATATAACTCTTCCCGACTACAAAGACACAGCAAAAAAAGTCCTAGCTGAAGTAATAGATGAGGAGAAAAATGTTGTGGTTACTGAAGAAGATTTAGAAAATACAATAATGGATATAAGGAAATCTCGCGCACCTAAAAAACACATAAGTGAAGTAGCCGAGGGAGACGAAACAGAGAAAAAAGAAGGCGAAGAAATTACCAAAGATGAAAAATTACCTCCATTTAATGATGAATTTGTCCAAGCAATAGGGCCTTTTAAAGACGTACAAGATTTTAAAGAAAAATTAAAAATAAATTTAAAACTCGAAAAAGAAAATAGACAGAAAGAAAAGACTCGCCTCAAAATAATAGAAAAAATAATAGAAAATAGTACATTAGAAATCCCAGATATACTCATAGACCTAGAATTAGACAAGATTATCTACAGAATGCAGTCAGACATAATAACTATGGGATTAAAATTTGAAGATTATTTGAAACACTTAAACAAAACAGTGGAAGACTTAAGGAAAGAATTTAAGCCTGACGCAGACAAAAAAGCTAGACTAAGTCTCATATTACACGAGATCGCAAAAGTTGAAAAAATATCAGCCGACCCCGAACAATTAGAACAAGAGGTGGCTACTATCCTAGAACAATACAAAGACGCAGATCCCGAGCGAGCTCGCATGCACGCAGAAAATGTCTTAACTAATGAAAAGATTTTTCAGTTTTTAGAAAGTCAGTAAAAATTACAAAATAATTTTTTGCAGGGGTCTTGAGCACGACGGTGCTCGAGTTTCAGGATTTTTTAAGCTTCAAAAAATCTGTACCGAAAAAAATTAATTTTGTAATTTTTACAAGAACTTAGTTGAAAAACTTTAATAAAACATATACTATATAGACATGTTAATACCCACAGTAATTGAAAAAAGTCAGTTTGGAGAAAGAGCTTATGATATATACTCAAGGCTTCTTCGTGAGCGCATAGTCTTCCTCGCAGGACCCATAGACGACCACACAGCAAACATAATCATAGCCCAGATGCTCTTCCTCGAGTCTGAAGACGCAAAGAAGGACATTTACCTATATGTAAACTCCCCTGGTGGCTCAGTCACTTCTACCATGGCTATCGTAGACACTATGAACCACATACGCCCAGACGTGGCTACATTCTGCGTCGGTCTCGCTGCATCAGGTGCAGCTATAGTACTCTCTTCAGGTAAAAAGGGTAAGCGTTACATACTTCCAAATGCTGAAGTCATGATACACCAGCCTCTCGGTGGCGTAGAAGGACAAGCTACAGACATAGCTATAACTGCAAAGCACATACTCAAGACTCGGGATAATTTAAATAAACTCCTAGCGAAAAATACAGGTAAGTCCCTCTCTCAAGTAGAGAAGGATGTAGAGAGAGACTTCTTTATGGACTCAGACGAAGCCAAAAAATACGGCATCATTGATGATGTAGTTACAAAATCAAAAGCTCCGGAGAAGAAATCCACTAACTAATTTTTATTTTTCCTTCTGTATTCCCTGCCATTATATAGTCTGCGACTTTGTTTTCTACTATTTCTTCTATAGCACGCTTTATCGGCCTTGCACCAAATTCAGGGTCAAATCCAGCAGAAGCAACACGATCTACAAGTGCATCTGTGATCTCAAGCTCAATTTTTTTATCTTGATACAATCTTTCTGCAAATTCTTTTAGAAGTAGCCCTGCTATTTTCTTTGCCTCACTTTGATCTAATGGCTTAAATAAAATTATTCCACTAAATCTGTTTAAGAATTCTGGAGCGAAAGTTCCAGCCTGTATCAAATTATCTATTAAAACTTTCTTTTCTATATTTGAATTTAGAATAATATCTTTACTTCCAGCATTTGATGTCGCTATGATAAGAGCTTCTTTAAAAGAAGATTCCCTTCCCGAATGACGAGTGAGCCTTCCTTCGTCGAGAATTTGTAAAAATAAATTCCTCACTGCCACATGTGACTTTTCGAGCTCGTCAAAGAACACAAGCGAGAGAGGGTTTTCTTCGATCACAACTCCGAGCCTCTCTGTGAAGTTCGTAGTAGATTCGGCTAGTGAAAACTCACTCATATCAAATCGTATCATTGTATTTTGTCTACCAAAATAACTCTCGGCTAAGATTTTCGCAGTGTATGTCTTACCGACTCCAGTAGGCCCCAAGAAAAGAAAGCTCCCAGCAGGCTTTTTGTGATCTGAAATTCCAGTACGTAGTCGTCTTAATGCCTCAGAGACTTCTCTCACTGCTTCGTCCTGCCCCACTATTTTTTCTCGCATTGTAGTTTCTAAATTTTGAAGAACTTTTATCTCATCTTGGCCTATTGACCCTATGGGTACATTGGTTTTATCTGAAATGACTTGCCTCACATCATCTATGACTATCTTCTTCCCTAGTGTTTTTAATTCTTCTAAAATAAGCAGGGACTTGGCAGGCTGTACACTGTTCCCCACTAGTCTGTCTGTAAGTCGTACTATTTCTAAAAGTGCATCCTCTTGTATAGATATACCTTCAAGGTGGGCAGTATTTCTTAAAATTGACATAGTGTCCTCTTCACTTGTCTCTCCTAAGTCAACTTTTTCAAACTTAGATAAAAATTCAGGGTGATTTTTTAAAACTTGATCATAATTTACACGGTCAGTAGTAGTAATTATCCCAAAGTCCTGTGTATGCAAGTAAGGTATGAGGCGCTCATAAAGAGATTCGTATAAATGAATATTTTCAATTACCAAAACTATGTCGTGAGCAGAAGCAGCTTCGTTTAAACATTTATCGAAAACTTCTGGACTTATGCCTTCTGCAAAAAGCTCCACGACTCTTCTTTGTCTAATTCCTGTAAAAGACATGCCAGACTGTCCGAGTAGTCCCAGATATTTTATAAGTGTGGTTTTACCTACACCAGCATCCCCTACAATAAGCACGTTGTGGTTTGATTCTTTTGAAAGTCCGCGTTCTATCATTCTCAATGCTTTTTCTTTGCCGTATATTTTCTGCATTTGTCCGCCCACAACATCTCGGCTGTATTTGTCGAGAGTGTAGGTCACAGCATAAGACAAAGATGCACCAATGCTTCCTAGGTTTTGAAAATACTCACGACTTATCTTTATAGGTATTAAAAAGAAAACAGGGAAAGTAAAGATAGCTAAAATAGTAAAAATCAGCCCAAATACTATAAGTACGGCTCTCGCTACAAAGCCTAACAGTCTCGAGACGAGACTGAAGGCAAATCTTTCTATAAAAACATAGTATGTACCTGTGTTTTTATCCATTTTCCATGGTAAAAACAAGGTCTTAATTAGAAGTGGGGTAGAAAAAGCGTTAAAAGCATAATTTACAAGGTTTTTCCAAGATTGTACCCCAGGGTGCATTTATATATTATACCATAAATAGATCTCGTAATAGAAGGCCTTTTTGGAGCCCTCACCCCCAGATAGACAAAAGCTTATTAATCTGTTATATTAAATACGTACAAATTTACAAATTTTTTAACTTAGTTCACAAGAATATTCTATATATCATGAAGTTTATAAGAGAAAATATGAAAAGAAAAAGTTTTTCAAACTTACCGGAGATCTCTCTTTATCGCGAGAAAATGAAACTCAAAATATAATATATTCTTGTAAGCTTGAAAGCTTATGAGCATAACATTAATAACAATAGTACTAAGCGTCGTAGCTCTCCTTGTGGGCGCAGGTATAGGGTATTACTTACGTCTAATAATAGCGTTAGGTCAAAAGAGGTCAATAGAGATAGACATAAAGCAAATGATGGTCAGTGCGAAAGAAGAAGCACAAAAGATCACAGATGAAGCAAAGAAAATCTCAGAAACAAAGCTCGCAGAATTAAAAGAAGAAGAAAAGAGGAGAGGAGAAGAATTAAGAGAAAAAGACGTAAGACTCATTAAAAAAGATGAGTTTTTAGACGCTCGTCAGGTAGAAATAGACAAAGAAGTAGAAAATATAAAAACAAAAGTAGAAGAGGTAAAGAGAGTACAAGAAAAGGTATTGAAAATAGAGGAGAACAAGAGAGTAGAACTAGAAAAGATAGCAAATCTCACAGAAGATGAAGCAAAAGAGGAGCTTTTAAAAAATGTTGAGAAGAAATATGAAGAAGACCTCCTTGTTCGCATACAAAAGATAGAAAATGGCAACGAAGAAAAGCTGGAGAGGAGAGCAAAAGAAATCCTCGCTACAAGCATACAAAGACTTGCAAAGAGTACGGCTGCAGAGCTCATGACTACAGTAGTCACCATAGCTAACAACGAAATCAAGGGTAAAATCATAGGAAAAGAAGGCAGAAACATTCGTGCTTTTGAAAGAGCAGCAGGCGTAGAGATCATAGTAGACGACACTCCAGGCTCTATCATCATCTCCTCTTTCGACCCTATCAGGAGACAAGTCGCTCGTCTTGCCCTCGAAAACCTAATCCTTGATGGACGCATACAGCCAGCAAAGATAGAAGAGCTAATAGAAAAAGCAAAAGAAGAAATAAATAAAATAATTAAAGAAAAAGGTGAGCAAGCAGTCTATGAATGTGGAATATTTAACCTCGATCCTCGCATCGTTGCCATAGTCGGACGCCTTTACTTCCGTACAAGCTTCGGACAAAACGTACTTCAGCACTCAGTCGAGATGGCACACATTGCAGGCATGATGGCAGAAGAGCTCGGTGCTGATGTAGCCATAGCTAAAGCAGGCGCACTAGTACACGACATAGGAAAAGCCCTCGATCACGAAGTTCAAGGTACTCACGTAGACATAGGTATGCGCATACTCCAGAAATTCGGTGCTGATGAACGCATAATTACAGCTATGAAGAGTCACCACGAGCAGTATCCGTATGAAACCATAGAGTCTATAATAGTTCAAACTGCAGATGCTATCTCAGGAGGACGACCAGGAGCACGTCGTGACTCAGTTGAGAATTATCTAAAGAGGCTCCAAGAACTCGAAACCCTCGTAAACGCATTTGACGGTATCGACAAATCCTACGCTCTACAAGCTGGACGAGAAATACGTATATTTGTCACTCCAGAAAAGGTTTCTGACACAGAAGCCAAGCTTATGGCACGTGAAATAGCTATAAAAATAGAGCATGAACTCAAATACCCAGGAGAAATAAAAGTTACTATGATCCGTGAGACGAGAATTATCGAATACGCGAGATAAAAAAACCTTATTTCCCTACCCCTTGCCTTAAAAAACCCTTAATATATAATGTATACAGAGTAATTATGTATATAGAAGCTAGGTTTTTAAGTATAGCTTCGGTGTAGCAAGGTCGAAAAATATTACAAAAGATTTTAATACACCCGTTATTCGGGATATAAAAATATGAATAAACAAGCATTAGCTGATTGGGTTCATGGAAAACTTGGCGGTACAAAAGTACAAGCCGAAGAAGTAGTCGATGGTGTATTTGATGCTATAGCTAACACTTTGAAAAAAGGAGGTGAAGTATCAATAGCTGGATTTGGAATTTTCTCAGTAAAGTCTAGAGCAGCTAGAATGGCTCGCAATCCTAAAACAGGAGAGCAAGTCAAAGTAGCAGCGAAGAAAGTACCTAAATTCAGACCAGCAAAAGGTTTGAAAGACATGGTTGCATAATTTTGTCTCGCGAGATAAAAATAAGCACAAACAAAAAATCCCCTTAATCGGGGATTTTTTGTTTTTTAAAATAAATATATTAAAACCAATCTTTGTGTTTTATTTCAAACGAAAATCAACTGAGACAACAGCAACTTTCTTGATAGCAACATTACATACAAAATTCTAGTATTTCCTAATCACTGCTTTGAGGATGGCGATCACATCCAAGTTAGTCTGTGGGTGGAGTGGCTTGTAATTTTTATTTGCTGGCTCGAGCCATGATGTGTATCCGTGCTTTCTAAGATATTTCATCGTAAACTCTCCGTCTATATTTGCTATCACAATGTCTCCATCTTTTGCATTGTTGCACTTTTCCACGAGCACCATGTCCCCTGGCTCTATGTGTGCGTCTATCATAGAGTCCCCATCTACCTCGAGCATATAAGTGAGAGGTTTATTTTTAATAAGGAGTTCATCGAGGTTGATAGTGTCTACGAGTTCTTCTTCTACTGCTGTGGGGAATCCTGCAGTTACAAATCCAAGCCTTGGTATTTCTCCAAAAGACTCACTAGGAACAATTCTCCCCAAATGATCTTTAGAGATGAACCCAGCATCTACGAGCTTCTCTACTATTTTAAAAACAGCATTCTTGGATTTGAAACCGAAGATCTGCATCATCTCAGAATACGTAGGCATCCTTTTGTTGTCTCTATGAAATGATTCTATTTTAGTCTGGTAAATATTTTTCATATTTATTGGTTTTAAAAAAATAAGATATAATTTTTGGAGGGGTCTCTCGGCTGTCGAGCCGAGAGTTTCAAGATTTTTTAAGCTTCAAAAAATCTGTACCAGAAAAAATTGATATCTTATTTTTTTAAAATTGAAAATTCGCAAATATTGGGAAAAATTTACTAAAAAAGTTCTTGCGTGTGTTGTAACGAACTTTCTGAAGAAGAAGTCTGTGGTCCCTAGCCTCTTTGATATAGTTCTCTCCTTGTAGTATTTTAAGATCGATCTTTTTATTAACCTTTTGTATTTCCCTCTCTAACATTTTTAAATATTGTGATTGTGACATACGATTCTGCAGAATCGCGTCGTGCTCCTGTACATTGGAATACGACACTATCTGCTAATTAAAATTATAAGTGCGACTTATATAGTATAAGTGAACGACCGTTCACCTGTCAACAACCCTACTGTGGATAACTCAAATCTATTTATTTACAATGATTCACGTATTACTGCTTGAATAACTGTTTACCTCCATCTAAATGTCCTGCAGGCACGCAGTACTTCCCATCTTCGTATCCCGTGTTAAGTCTTCAAAGGAGAAGCATCTCATCACCCCTCGTGAGAAACAAATACACTGCTGGTGTTACCTTAAATCTTTCCATAATATATTTTAATTATTTTATAAAAACCACTTCGTGATTTAATATTTCTCCTTTATTAAAATATTCTTGTATAGGCTCTGGCAAAATTTTTATACTACTCCCGACCTCTAGCCATTTGATATCTAAAATTTCTTCTGCATGTGTTCTCTCGAGATGGTCAATATTAAGATACTCACTCCCATTTAAAACTTCAAAGAAAAATTCTACAGACTGAGTCCCGTCAGCATCTATAAAATTATTTACATATAAGAGTTTACCTATTTGTGGTTTCACACCGAGCTCTTCTATTATCTCCCTCTCTAGTGACGTCTTTATGTCTTCACCCCATTCGAGATGCCCACCTGGTAATGCATAGAACTCAAATTCCTCTGAGTGCTTCACAACGAGCATTTTTCCCTCATACATTATGATGGCCCTCGTCCGTATAGTAAATTTTTTATCTTGATCCATACTGCCATTATACCAGAAATTTTCTTAACTCACTTTTGGTCGATATTGTATCGCTTCAAAAATATGAGTGGATTTTATTTCATCTGAATTGTCTAAGTCAGCAATAGTCCGAGCTATTTTTATAACTCTATGATACGCACGAGCAGAAAGTCCGAGTCTCTCTGCACTGTCGTCGAGTATCTCTCTCACCTTATCTTCTAGCTTTACTATATGCGAGAGATCTCTCACATTCATCTCACTATTTGTAAAAATATTTCGTCCTAATTTTTGAAATCTAATCTTCTGCATTTCTCGCGCCCCCTTAACTCTCTCTTTTATTTTCTCTGTTTTCTCTCCTGTGCCTTCTCCTCCGAGTTTTTTGTAGTCCACATTCCCGACAGACACCCACATGTCTATGCGATCCATAATAGGCCCAGAGAGCTTCCTTTTGTATCTATCTAAATCAGAAGGCTTACATATGCAAACCTTTTTCTTACTTCCAGAATTACCACAAGGGCAAGGGTTCATGGCAGCTACAAGAATAAAATTTGAAGGAAAAATAGCAGTGCCTTTCGCACGAGAGATAGATACGATGTTGTCCTCAAGGGGCTGACGAAGAGACTCGATAACTCTTTTTTCAAATTCTGGAAATTCATCTAAAAATAAAACGCCACGATGTGCAAGCGTCACCTCACCAGGCTTTGGATACGTACCTCCACCTATGAGTGAGACATATGAGGACGTGTGATGTGGTGCACGAAAAGGTGGAAAACACACGAGCTCACCACGAGTAGCACCGGCTACGGAGTGTATGCCTGTGATCTCAAGCACTTCTTCTAGTGCAAGATCAGGAAGTAATCCAGAGAATACCCTAGCAAGCATTGTCTTCCCTGTACCTGGTGGCCCATACATAGCTATGTTGTGCCCGCCGGCAGCCGCTATCTCAAGCCCGCGCTTTGCACTCTCCTGTCCACGAATATCAGCAAAGTCACCGCCCTTCATTTCTCTTTTGTAATTTATTTTAGTTTTTATTTGTAATGAAATTTTCCCCCTATTTTTATCATTCTCTATTTTTTCTTTAGTATTTTTAATCTTACTAGGATATTCATCTATATGCTGTATGACTTCTTTAAGATTTTCTGCTCCGTAGACCTTTATTCCTTCTACGAGTGCTGCTTCTGCTGCATTTTCTTTTGGAAGATATATTTCTTCATAGCCTCTCCTCTTTGCTTCTTCTGCTAGAGGAAGTGCGCCTCTGATACTGCGAAGTGTACCGTCGAGTCCAAGCTCACCTAAGAATATTTTCTTTTCCGAATTAAATTTAATTTCTCCAGAAGAAAGGAGGTAAGCCATAGCAATAGCAAGATCAAAAAATGGACCTTCTTTTTTTAGATCCGCCGGAGAGAGCGAGACGACTATTTTCTGATTTTTAGCTTTCGGAGATTTATATCCAGAATTCTTAATAGCTCCACTCACCCTATCTTTGGATTCATCAACTGCTTTATCAGGCAGACCTACGACACTAAAAGCATGCAAACCTTTAGATAGATCTACTTCTATGGTCACGATAGCCCCCTTGAGTAAGTTCACCTGTGCCGAATATACTTTTGCAAAGCTCATAAAATGAGATAAATTTTAATTCTCTAAGTGTTTTTTGCAAGTCTGTGCTGCAGGGTTTGCATCTAGGCGAGTGTTTTCTATGTCTTTCTTACACACGATACACTTTCCAAAAGATTCTTTGTTGAGATTCTTTAGAGCATTTAGAATATTTTTTAAACGTGGCTCTAGGGTGCCGAGCATTGAGCTTTTTGCCTCAAAGTCTTCAAATCTATCAGCCATGTCATTCTGATCTGACTCAGGAGCTATTTGCTTCTCAGGAGTTGCCTCCCAGTCCCCCGTCTCAGGATCTAATTTACCCATTTCCTTCATCTGTGAAAGTAATACGTCTCTCTCTTTTTCTAATTTTTCTTTTATTTTTTTCTTATCTAACATCCCAGTAGTAAAATTTAATTAATAAAGTCTATCTCATACCCCATAATCATACATTTACGGAGATGTCCCTCAATGATAACATTTTTATTTCTCATAGCAAGCTGTTGAAAAATAAAAAATATAGGCCGCACGATTCATCATCGTGCGGCCTTAAATGAGAGACTTAAGGTGGATCATCCACGCTTTGCCTCTCACTGAATCTTTTTCCCCGCTCCCTATAAGCGGGGATTTCCCCCTGGTCGGGGTACGACCAGGGGGTTGCCTCCACCCTAGGCGGAGGCTGATTTCTCGCCCACGGTGTGGCTGTCACCACGGGCGTCCCAGTCTTCGATCTGGGTATCCTCTTCGGTGAAGCCATCACCGAAGAGGAATGGCTTGGCATTTTCTGCTGGGGTGCCAAGCCATTCATTTTAAAACAAACTCCTGCTGCCCCAGCAAGCAGGAGAAAAACTACTAAAGCACCTATAAAGGAGGCGCCATCGCCTCCACGGGAGAAATTTTTCATTCTCCCTCCTTTCATTTTAGAGATCCTTACTGAGAGATATCAATGATTTCTATTAATTTAAAAATCACATATCCCTCATAGGACTCTATCTGCCATCAAGTGCGACAGACCACCTAACTAAACTACTAAATATGATTTTTGTCAAGGTTTTTTGCAACGTATTAAAATATTCTTTATATGTAAAAAACAGCCAGCGAATATCGAAATATCGCTGGCTGTCATGAGAGTTGATTGGGATCTCGGCCCAACTGCTCGAGGAATACGAGCAGGTTTGTGTTAGTAGTGGTCACCTGACCACCACCATGGTCAAGAATTTCGAAGATTGATCTCCTGGATTCTTGACCATTATGTAAATTGTCCCGGCAGTACTTCGCCTCACACTTGTGAGCGTGAGCTGAGTTCCGCCGTTGATGTAGGTGGTAGAAGTGGCAACACAAGAACTCGTCGCAGTCGAACTGCAAACGTAGGCTTGCGCACCTTTCATAAAACCAGTACCAAAAATGGACACGTTGATATTTGTGTTCACTTTCGGACTCGTGTTGACTCTCAGCGATGTGAGTACAGGTTTTCCGGCTACCACTGGCACGGTACAGGTTGTCGTTGCTTTTTTCCCAGTGGCATCGGTTGCTGTAACCACAAAACTTGCAGTGTAGGCACCAATGTCACCGGTTGGGGTAAATGAAAAAGTGTTTCCACTTAAATTCACTCCATTTGAATTGTAGGAAATAGCTCCCGCCCCATTGCTCTGTCGCAACGTGACGAGGTTACTTTTCCAAGAAAGTGCCGGTATCCTGCCAAAAGTGCAAGAAGTCGTAGACGCCGGTACCGGTGCCGGCGATCCGCTCACGTTAAGAGTGATGTACGCTTTTGCAGTAACATCACTCATGATTGCCCAATACTCGAAGTTCCAAGTTCCGGGGCTTGCAGAACTTGAAGGAGAAAAAGTGATTGAAACTTGCACACTGCCGTCCGCAGGTAGTGTGACTGAGAAACCTCTAGTAAAATTGTAGCTAAACCCTGTTGGACAGGCAGCACAACGGAGTTGAAAGTTTGGTTGCCCCGTCATGCCACCCTGACTTTTGAGAGTCAGGTTAGCGGTGATAGAGTTTCCCTTTTCCACCGACAACGATTTCGTGGTCGGTGTGAAGGTCATGGTGGGAATTGATGTTGGTGTCGGCACAGGGGTTGGAGTCGGAGTTGGTGGTGCCACCACCAACAAATCATCCAGCAGCAAAGTGCTAGCAATTGTGTTTGTGCTATCACTTTGCAACTCAAAATCTAAGTAGTATTCGTCGTTCTTAGCTGACGAATACTGACCAACCACCGATCCGTTTCTAGAAACAGATACTTGCGTATCTGTTCTATTGATTTCGAGAGTGTTCCAACCTGCGTGGAACAGATTGGATTCGAAAATTGAATTGTTGTCAGACGTTCTCACAAAATTTAATTTTGCATGCGAGTTCCCAGTTTGGATAAAATTCCAACGGAAACTCGCGTTAAATGTGCCAGAGAAAACACGGCGCGTCCGAGCGCTGATTTTACCTTGAGTTGTGACCGTAGTGCCAGGAAGCACTAATGCTCCGGCACTCATTTGTAACGCTCCAGACTCTTCCTTAATGGAGCCTGGCTCGTATGGGTTGGTGATAAAGTTAGCGACAAAACTACCGTCACTAAAATTATCTTTCAAGATGCAGTTTGGCGTACCTACGCACCCTGAATCAGGAAGCCGTAGTGCCAGATCCAGATCTGCGAAGATCTGTCTCTGGCTGTTTGTCCCTAGGATTAAATACGTATCCAGGGAATGTTTGTATGATGTAGGCAGTTGAGCAGAACACGGTCTGCCCTCGCCGTTGATGTTAGCCGGTAACGATAGGCCGAGTGTTGCCGTCAAAATTATATCGCCACATTGAGTAGTGTAACGACCATTACCATCAGACACTCTATCTGATGGAGTTGCGATGTTTACAATCTCCAACTTGCTATTGTCAGGCAAGCTGGCAATACTCGGAACAATGATTCTAGAAGATCCGCTACGAATAAATTGATAAGCAAGGTTAGTATAGAGCGAACCTTGCGAGTGACCAACTAAGACGACTTTGTAGCCATCTTTCGAGTAGTCTTCGATCACTCGTAATAATTTGAGCATATCTAGATCGATCAGATTGATCCGATCAACCGCAAATTGCATCAAATGTGCAAGTGACTGATTGATATCGGAGTACGCCCACGCACTGGTATTGTAAACGGGAACAAATTCGACGCAACTAGGATTGAGGGTAGTAATGTGGGTAGCGAAAAATTTATCACCGACAGTTCTTACACTATCTTCCCACTTTGCTTGACTCTCTCCAAGAATCCCATTCACCCAAATCACTGCCGCCTTACCTTGCGGACATTGTGCATTTACTATGTCTACGAATGTGAACATTATCACAATCATCAACATAGCTTGAAGAAATCTATGAAACATTTTTATCATCATTTCTCCTTCACGAGCGTTACGGGAAAACAAAAATACTATTGTTGTTGTAACAATTTTACTAAACTTTAGTGTTTCTCTTTCCCCAACTACATACCATTTATTGATATGCAGATAGGGAAGAGAAATGAATTTGTTTTCTGGTTGGGGTTTTAGTATTGGCCTTTAACTAGTGGTTGAGTACAAGCTTCAGGACCAAAACTAATCCTACTTGCAAAGGGGGTTGCTTTCTGCTCATTTTTTCTATGCCTTTTTTCACGCTCGGAAGTGTTTTCTAACATATTTAGTAAAATTTGACCATTAGTTGCATCAAACTGTCCTATAGGAAAAATTTTATATTCATAACAATGTTTTAATGCGAAAGCCGAAGTCCGCAATCCCTCAAAGTATTCTTTATCTCCCCCAGGAGCTGTAAGTATCTCCTGCTCCTTCTTCACCATGGCTCTAAGCACTCGTCTCACCTCTTCATTCTGTGGATACATATATACGATCTCTCTTTCAAGATCATCACGTACTCCGTCATTGTTTGAATCAATACCTGCGAGAGTCTTCTTGCCTGCTTCTCCTGGATCAGGAGGTAAAGTTACAGGTACGTCTGTTTCTGGTACAGGTAAACCTCTTTGAGAGAAAGGTATTATCTTTGCAATTCTTTCATTATCAGCGTCATAGGCATGTCTGTCTATGTAGTTAATGTAAGTGAAGCCTAGTATTATGTACAATAAACCTCCTAATACTATAACTATGGGTGCTAGCACTAACGTATATATTACAGAGTGTTTTTTATACTTTTCTATTGTGTTTTTTACTAATTCTTTAATTTTATTCATGTGTTTAGATGTTTATTTAACCTCGGGTCTTAGACCCATTATATCCTATAATTCCTCTTTTGTTGTCAAAGAAGAATCATGTATTTTGCCCAAGATCTATATCGAGTCTACCCCCCCCGTCGACTAAAAGTCAAGGGTGAGAAATAGTTTGTGTTTAAATATTAAAACGAAAAAACACCCATTAAGTGGGTGTTTTTATATATTACATGTATATGACCCTACTTCAAACTCTCAGGGATTTCTTCAGGAGGGATTTCGGCTATGATGTCTTGGACTGCGTCACGACAAACTGCGTGTGATGCTTTACCGAAGATTCTTTCGTATGCTAAAATAAAAACATATTTAAAAAATCTTCATTATGTCAGAATCACTTAATCTTATTCCTAATATACTTAAAGATAAAAGATGGCATAAAAAAATGCCTGAAACTGTAGCTCTTTACGAAGAATGCATAGGTTGCACCATAGAAGAATTAAAGGATAACATCAAAAATTTACTCAGTACGATACCAGGCATAGGTAACGTAGATATAAGTTTTCGTGTTAAACATCCTGAAACACTACAAAAGAAAATTAAAATGAAAGAAGTCCAAAGTATTTTTTCTATTGATGACGTATACGGCATACGTATATTAGTAAATTCAGTAAATGAAGTATATAAAATACTTGAAAAAATATCGGCAACCTTTCCAGGATATGTTGATCATGATTATATTAAAAAACCGAAAATAGGTACTAGTGGCTCTAATAAAGATAAGAAATTACAACTAATTCAGTTTGTTGCATATAAAAATGAAATGCCATTTGAAATACAAATTACAACCACAACTTTTCATGAAGAAAATGAAAGACTACATGCAGAATATCATTCTAGAAAATATTCGTAGTGAAATTAAAAATTTAAATAAAATCAGAAGTTTTCTTTTTATAAAACTCTAATAATGCATTGTATTCTCTAATAAGAGCTGACTCGCCTAGTGTAGAAAAAAGTATATTACCAACCTCTGTATAATACCAAATATACTCATTTGGCGTCCCACCAAAATCTTGAACAACCTTGCCACCTCTCTCTATCAACGCACCAAAGTAGCCCTCTAAGTTAGACATTTTATCTATTGCGACAATAATAAGAGCATCCTTTGAAGCTTTATTAATTTTTTTTAAATAAGCCTCCTTTTTTTCTTTCCACGTTGTATACTTTTTATCTTTATCTAAACTTACTTCATCGACAAGGGATGCGACCCTATGACCAAATTCATTCTTTAAAATATCGAGGGAGACATCGTGGCAATCTTCTAGTGTATCATGCAGAAAAGCTGAAGCTATAACTTCCTCATCTGAGGTATATTTACTTACACCAAATGCAACCTGAACCGGATGTACTATATAAGGTACTGGTATACCTTTTCTATACTGTTTCTCATGTTTTTGTGCCGCAAAATATAGAGCTTTTTTTACTAGTAGAGAACTCATAAGAATTTAAGGCAGTGTCATTCTGTCTTCAATATACTCCCTACAAATAGGTATCGATGCATTCCAAAATTCAACTGTCTTTTCTACATCAAACGGTATCGCACCAAGCATAGCCTTACTTTCAATGGAATTAGAGCTAACTCCACATCTGTCGAGTATTGCCATAACTTCCTCCTTATTTTTCTTTACAACAGGTACATGAAATGTGATACCATACTCCTTTAAAAAATCTTTAGTGTATTCAATAAAATCATCTCTCTGCTCTATATACCTATCTTCACTTGCCTGATATGCGGAGTACCCACAAGCTATGTCATGGATATCATTCTTTAAACAGTATAAGATCGCATCAGAAAGAAAAACAAGTGCTATGGCAAGTGGATATACCACATGAGTACTATTAGTTTTTTCTATAGCTAATTTTCTAATCAAGAAGTTATTACCTAGAATGATTCTTTTTGCATCTATGTGTTGTGGAAATGATTTAAATAATTCTAAATGTCTTATGTCTGGAGCTGAATCCCCATTTGGTCCGATTAATTCTGGTCTGCCCAATTGGAAAGTAAATAAAACCACATGGTAACCAGCACGAATCATCTCAACCACAGTAGCAGAGGAATCCTTACCTCCAGAAAACAAAACAAGTACTTTTTTAGAATTATCCATATAAATATATGGTACTATAGTGGAAAATAATAAGCAACGAAGTAGATAACAGTGAGTCCCTATAAATATCTACTTCAAACTCTCAGGGATTTCTTCAGGAGGGATTTCGGCTATGATGTCTTGGACTGCGTCACGACAAACTGCGTGTGATGCTTTACCGAAGATTCTTTCGTATTG
>ERZ1292633.883-Hain-H41-02um-R1-883-length-33399-cov-6_pt1 | contig 33399 bp, 13 predicted proteins | sample MGYA00564406_ERZ1292633 | MGnify/ENA primary metagenome ERZ1292633 (study PRJEB36523, sample SAMEA6512639) | groundwater metagenome | collected 2019-01-08 | study: AquaDiva: Metagenomics assemblies of 32 groundwater samples
CCGTGGGCCAAGGCACACCGCCGACCGCACACAGGTGTACAGGGAGGACTGTGCACAAACTCCTCGCTCGGTGGCCGCTCATAAAAATTTCGCATCGGAATGCATGCACGGGCGGACACGGCGCCAAGTCCCATGGTTTTCCAGGAAAGTGAGCTGTTTTTTCTGCTTGAGGATGTGCTCCACAAAACGTGGCACAGGCTTTCTTTTCACACTGGCGACACATTCCAGAACCGGTAATACCAGGTGTCTGCGCTTCGGAAATGGGAGGGGTGCGAAATGAGATTGTTTTCCAGATCAACTAGTTTCTGGGTGTGTAACTACTTGCGTGGCGGGCGAGGCGGGCAGCGTACCATGACCGGAGCGATGAACGCCGCCCTTATCGACTGCGTCCAGCAATCGCCGCGTGCTGAAGCCACCCCTCGATCAGGCGCGGGATACCTCAGGGAGACACCCGTATTGCGCGTACATTTATTCGCATCCCTTCTTGCTGCAGCCAGTGACGGTCACGTTCACAACTCAGATGGGGGCTGCAGTAGTGTTGCGTGAAGTTCGCTGGCCTTGACCGAGGAGGAGGAGATTCGCCCAAACCTCAGCATTCCCGAACCGATGATGATGGTTGCCGTTGAAATGGGCTGCATGACGAGGACCACCCACGCGAACGTCTGGCCGTTGGAACGTGAAACAATCGCCAGCACCCCGGCGATAAAAGTCAAAATGGCGAAGCACGTCGTTTGCGTTGTCCTGGCCAGTGAAATTTGTGGCCGTAGCGTCAAATGAAAAGCTGCGATTGAAAAGGTCAAAATCGCCACGATAGCTTGCACGGCCACACAAGCGTTGGGGGATGACGACCTCATGTTGGCCACCAGCAGCGAAACAGCCGTCAGGGTCAAATCCAACGCAAAGTACCACGTTCGGTTGTATTCCGAAAACAGCGCGAAATAACCTCGAAAGTAGGCGTAGCCGTTCATCACATGAGTGGCAGTGAGAAACGGCGCGTCAAACACTTCGATAAGCTTGAGGGGAGGGTCGCTCACCCACTCCGAGTCACCTTCCAGAAAACGCTCCAAGGATTCCGACAAATTGGTCGTTGGTGGTGGCGGACGCCATCGCAGCCTCGCTCCTCGCTGCCTGGCATCCGATGTCTTTCGCGCGACTTGAACAATCACGGCAGCGTAGAGCACAGCCATCGTCACGGCGACGACGATGCTGCTGGGATGTTGTGGCGCCACGAAGCCCGCAGCGACACTGGGTTCAAGCACCATCGGCGCAACCGAGACAAACGCGCTGATCGCGGCTCCGGGCCACATGCCCATGACTCTGGTTCTCGGCGTAATGGAGGGCAATGTGTGGCTGCTGACATCCTGTGCCTGCGCTTCGCTCAGGAAACGCTGCTGGACCGGAAGCTGCTGTAACTCAACCCATTTACGCGCGTGGTAGCGCTTGATTCTGAAGTAGTAACGGGTCGCCACGCAGGCAAATTGCAACACGATGACCGTCGCGAGCAACGCGAGTCCACCCACGAAGGCGCCGCGCCACATGGAGAGAACGGCGGCATCGTCGTCACCGTCATTGCCGTCGCACGGAGTCGTGTCAGAGCCGTTATTGGGTGAAGGGGGAAGGGCGAACCGCAACGGATGCCTCCAGATGGGCGGCGGCGAGAGGAGTCGAAAGGCGTCGTAGCAGTGAGTCGCCGAGACGACGGCGGCGGCTCGTTGAGACATGGTCGCAGTCGTTGGGGAAACGAGAACGATGCCGAGCAGCATCGACGCCGTGGTGCCGGCACCGGCTGCCCATTCGAGCGGAGAGGGCCCTCCTGCTGGAACGGCGATGTGCACGATGGAAGATAGCGGAGGATTGAGTGTTTTTTTGCAGATGCCACTGTGGAAGGGGTCGTCGATGGGCGGCGAGATCGTGGTGGTGGTAGTTGTCGCAAAGAGGCCGACGGTCGCCGTGGAGGTGTTGCTCCGGGCGAAAAACCTTCCTCCTTCTTCGGGGATGGACGTCAGTGTCGCCATCTCTTTGTGTGTGGTGGTGTCGTCTCGTCGGCGGACCGATTGATTGAAAATTGCGCTCTTTCGTTCCTTTTGAATCAATCCTCTTCTCAATGAAGCGGTTACTTGTCAAAGGGCTCGGTGTGGTGCTTAGGAGGCAAGGGTCTTCAACAATAGCAAGCCGCAGATACACAATTGAGTTTCTCGAATTGACCAGAATGCGGTCACGCCAAAACCGATTGTACGTTAAAATCAATCAAACAGGCGTGTTTGCAAACCGATGCCAATGCAGTGCCCCGAGTTTGGTGACGACGACCACCGAACGTACTGCCTCGTCGTCTCCTTCTCGAGACGACACGACACCTCGGATATCGTTGAAATTATCATCGAGATCATCCGAGGAAGAGGACTTCCTGATGGAGATCAGCATCCAGCACGCCGTCGACGCTTCCACACGTAAGACATCCATCTGGCGCGTCGCCATGACGGTGACGTTGTTGCCGCATTCCGTGGCAACATCGGCCATTCCGTCACGGAGGAAACAGGCCCCGTGAGTGCCGACGACGATCCAGGAGGCACCCTTCGCGACGCCGCTGCCACTGCGAAGGTCGAGCTTCTTGATAAGACTAAGGGCACCGACGCCTGGCCACGGCGACGAGAGCGACGAGGACACCTCCCTCCAAACCATGGTTGTTCCGTCTAGTATCCAGACGTCGCCCAACAGACGTCCATCTCCCGCCGAACCTCCATGCAGCAGCAGAGATGCAGCCGAGCTGCGTTGTGAGTCATCACTGCTGTGCGGTGCGGAGAGAGCATTAATACTGAAGTGCCGGCGCCCCGGTTCGGCAGGTTGGTTCGCGGTGACCATCGGACGAACCCCCTTGCATGCACCGATCAAGTCCACGACGAAGAGCGCGAAGACGAATCCATTCTCCGCACGATGTTGCTCTCGCGCCGCCCCCCCATCTTCGGCCGTCGCGGCGGCTGCCGTTCTGCCGCGTTTGCACGTCCTATGACATTGGCCATCAGATTGACGAATGGCGTTTCCCACGAGGTTGTAGCGCGCTGCCTCGCCTCGCGACACAGGACCGATTAGCACCACGCCCCCGGACGGCAAGGCGACGGCCGCGTGCCCCCACAGAGCTGGGGGTCGACAGCCCCCGAGGTACTCCTCATAAGGCTCCCAACTGCCCAGCGAAAATCGATAGACCCAGCACCCTGCGACGCATGCGCCCTCGTCGTCGATGCCACCATGGAGTAACACGGTTCCGCTGCCGCCGAAGATGACCCCAGCGTGATGCGCGAGCGCGGGGCCATCGTCACCAGCCACGTCTTCCAGACACGCGGCCGCCGCCGAGGTCTCATTACTACGGCTGTCAGCGGCGGTGACACCTTTGCCATCGTGGCGCTTCCAGGTTGCCGTTTCCGGCAGCTCTAAGACAGAGCAAATAAACATGCCCCTCCCGGCTCGACCTTTGCGCCGGCGGCCTAACGGAGAAGGCAAGAAGCCCCCGTGACGAATGATTGCCGACTGCTCCGGCCAGTACAGCGTCAGAGAGCCGCCTGCCGTCGGCATGCCGCCGTTCCCCCCCAGCGGCACATGAATCCATTCCTTCCGCCGCCGGCTATCGTCCTCCTTTTCCATGCACCCCACAAAAAGAAAGCGGGAAAACCACGACGCGACAAGAGTGGACACCTATCCTCTCCAACCTCTCAGGGACCCCAACCCAACACAACGATTCCGTTCATTCTGCCGCAGATTGCACTAAACGTCGCAACACAAAACCATCAGCGAGGCCTCACCCGACCCACCCCCCGTTCGCCCAGGCTCCCCCAAAAATGTGTTTCACTCGGACAAAAATGGGAGGTGTGAAGTTCGGTACGAAGGCTCACGGTTCGTCAGTGGGGAGCCGCCCTTGGGCGCCCCTCTCGCCATCCACCCTTCCCTCCCCTGTGAGGGCAGCGATCAGATGGACGCCTCATCGGGCAGCAGGCCGTCCTTGAAGGCTTGGCGCAGCCTCGAAGACAGCTCTGGCGACAGGTCCTGGCCGTAGTGATACAAGGTTGCCTGCAACTGCCTGCCTTCCTCGGCCGTGATCGGACGCCGCGGTTGCCCATGAAAATTGAGCTGTTGTTTGCCCTCCATCGCCATACCGATCATTTCGTTAGCTTGCGAGAATAAATTCTGTAGGCACTTCCGAGGAACGTACACTCGGATGGTCACGACGACGTCGAGGCACGCCAAGATGGCCTGCAAGTTTTGAAACTTCACTTCATCGAGGCGACACGCGAGTTGCTCGCCGATGCTGCGTAGCTTTTGCTTCGTCGGCTCCGCGTTCACCGCGTTTCGCCCTCCTTCGCTAATTCGAGCGAAACACGTGCGCACCGCGAGCAATCCACCGGTGGCCATGCTGACGCTAAGTTCGTCCACGGTGCATATTCTCTCAATCAGCCGCTCACACACCTCCAGCCGCATCATGCCCCATCGGCGCAAAATGGAGACCAGCTGAGCGCATTCGTAAGGTGTCAAGTCACCGATGTGATTAATCGCGCGGAGGGCGAGTGTCTCGATGTGCTTCGGCATCATGTCGTGCTTGGAGTAACAATTGAGGATTCCGATGATGGTCGGAATTTCAAAGTCGTTCACGAGCACGCCGACTCGGCGCGACATCGCGTGCAACACTTTTCGGCGCACATCGAGCGCTTCCGGCTGCGCATCCTTTCGGGAGCGGGAAAGCTTCGTTGACAAGCCGCGAATGGTGTTCATATCGACGTGGTCGAATGTCTTGAACTTATAGAGCGCTTGCTCCATCCGGTTCCACAAGTGCCGGTTGTAATAATTGCTCATGATGACGTGGGTCGAGATGAATAGGACGTCGTCGGAGCTGAGCGCACCGTCGTAGTCCCGGCGGAGGAATTCGAGACTCAGCATTTTCATCGAGGCGTTGAACGTGTCTGGGCTGAGCCAGTCCTTGCGCTTCAAGCTTACGCTGTAGTACAAAGCTCGCCGGAGCTCGTGCATGCCGGCCTGATGAATGAGCGTCGGACTCGCCCGCATGTTGTGCACCATCGTGGAGATTTCCGCGGACGCCGTCGTTTTAAGTTCCACTAGAAAATTTTGGATAGCTTCCTTGCCCATGGGCGCAGCGCCACCGCCGTCCGCAGAGGAGCCACTGGCCGCTTGATGCTGCGCCGCCATCTCCGGATTGGCGTCTAAAATTTTAATTTGATGGAGAAGTTCCTCCGCCTTGCCGACGCATTCGCTCAACACGTTGCAGCTCGACGTGATTACCGTCGTCGGGCCTGAGAGTGCGCCGGTGGACGCGCCAGGCTGCGCGATCGCGGGTGCCGGTGCATCTTTTCCAGGCAGTGGTATGGGAACGTTGGTGGCATGGGCCGCATTTATTGCGGCGCTTGGCAGCGTCGTGCCGAAGGAGCCCGCGAGAGCCACGCCGCTACCGTGAGACGGTTTGACAAGTGCAATTTCCCCACCGGTGCCCACCGAGGGGTCCTCGGTAGCGGCAGCTGAACTCGAGAAGCGAGCGGTCAGCAGCATTACGAGTGGCGAAGCGGTCTGACATGACCTCCATGAGTTGGACGCGAGGAGACGCCTACACGACGATGAGCCGATCATGCCCGTTTCAAAGCCGGAGAAGGGATGGACGGAGAAGGACTATGACCGGACTTCCTTTCGTTTCGATCCGTCCCCACCACCACCACAACAACTGTAACCTAAAGGACCGGTTGTTTGTGCTTGGTCCACAGTCCAAAACAAAAATCACTCTTGCCTCCTCTCATGCTGAGTTAACCCTGTCTCTCTCGCTGCTTCATCTATCAACATGCAAATGCGCTTCGTCTTCTGATCCTCATGTTTTCATGTGATAGAGTCATGTCGTAGCCGCTGATGCGAAACCGATTTCCTCTTTCTTTTCAAAAAAGATTGAGCCGGAACCCACGGCTTGTGATTGATCGCTGCGCATCCGAAAACCCATCGAACAATCCGGCTGCCACGTCGGAGATCATGTTGATGACGTGTGTGAGCTTGAAGCCGGGCAACATCGGGATCATTGCCGGCCCCGGGGCATGCTGCGCTTGCTGCAGCGACTGGCTGGAGGCGTCGTTCACCGAAAGGACGAAGGGAAGGTCGAGGACTGTTCCGCTGTGACAGCAGTCGAACACGCATACCATCTGGACACCCTCCTTCAGCGGGGCCACGAGCAACTTGAAAATGTTATCGTCGCGGATTTGGCCGTTGGTCTTGTAGTCCAGAGGGATGATGGTCTCGTCGCGGCCGTCCTCTTCGTCGCCGTCGTCGTCCTCCACTGATCCGCCGTGGCCGGAATAGTGGAAGAAGAGGGAGTCGCCCGGTTGGTTGTCTTGGACGAGCCACTTCATCGCCTCGATGATATTGCGTACCGTGGGGGAGCAGCCTGGCGTGTAGTTGTTGTCGTCCGTGAAGACCCGACGCGAACCTGGCTGCGTGGCGAAGCCGTTGCGATCGAGAAAGGAGCACATCTGCTTGACGTCGTTGATGCATCCACTGAGTTGCCCCTCCTGGCCCACATAGTTGATGCCAATGAGCACCGCCTTGGTGCGACCGTTGCTGTGTGGGTTGTGCAAACTGAATGTATGCGACTTGAGGTCGAGCTGCTTGGAGGTGGACAGCTGCGGCACTTGCGAGTAACCTTTGCGCTTGAGCATCGACTGCATTTGCAACAACAAGTCCATGAAGGAGATGTTGGGGTTGTCGTGCGTTACAGCGAGCAGGGCATTGGTGCAGGCGCCACCCGCTTTGTCGGCAGCGGTTAGCGGCTTCGAGACGCCGAATCCGGCAACATCGCTGACGTCCGCGGACGTCTGAGTGTCCATGCAGCCACTGAACATCCTGACATCGCCGGGAATGGCCTTTTGAGCAGCGGCCGATTCCTCCGGCGTGCACACACGCGCGACGGATGCGTTGCCGCCATGCGCGCGAGTGCGGCCACCAGCAGCGGGCTTCGCACTGCCCATTGCGTTCGTCACGGCGTCTTCCACGCCTTTCGCCACGGAATTAAAAAAATCCATTCTGCTCTTCGTACGTAAATCCCCCCCTCACAACAAAAATGATTAATTCCTCTTCCGCCACTTGAAAACGTAGTCGGAGGGTAACGACGCTGGGTTAGCGGCGTTGACCCTTAAAGTCATTGTGCCCACGATGGAGCATCAAACAATAATGGGCGGCGGCAGAGACAAATCTTCTGCCCATCGCAGCAACTCGGTGGCAGGCATCACCGGAGTGCTGCGGGTGGCCTCGTCCTTCCATTCCAACACTGGCGACGGAGGCAGCACCCGCCGCGCCATGTTCAAAAACCACGACACATTGTTCCAGTCGAGCTGGGTGGTCGGCGTCATTGTTGTTGTCGGGGACGTCGCGAGATGATCCGTCATCATGCCATCCAGCCACGCTGCGGGTAGGGCGGCGGAAGGGCCGAGAAGGGCCGGCCATCGCGGTGGTGGTTGCGCAAATGCACCGGCAATCGGCTGCCGGTCTATCCATGACGCCAAGGCGAGATTCATCTTCTTGCGGATGGCGTCCGACGACGACGACGAGAGACGCGGATGACCGCTCATTTCGACCATGCGTTGATCCCCACTGCCGGCTCCTTCTCGGACAACCATGCGGTGGGCTTCCTCGTGCTTCCAGCACTTGGAGCGGTAAGTGGGCACCAACATGTGGCTCCGGTCGCTGCGTAAGGTGGCTAGGTATTCCCACGCCCCCAGGACCTTAGCCATCGGTCGATACTTTGCCGTGACCGCGAACGCTTTCGCGATGTAGACTTCGAGCGGGATCGCGACGGTGCGAGCGCAAGGGCTGCCGATTTCGTCGCGTTCCTCGTTTCGTTTCACTGAAACAGGCGAAGAAGGCGACGACAGTTTCGAATCGCAATCCAACACGAACCACGACACCGACACCTCAGCACAAAGGGCTTCCATCCGCCGGATGCCACATGACGAGGGATGGCCGATGTCCGCGTGGTTGCCATGGTGCCGCTCTTCACGAATGAGCGCCACCACGTGGTAGTCCCACTGGACGATGTCGGTGGGTCCGGGACCGGCTACGATGGCCATCGCGCTCTGCCACGCCGCCGGGAGCGGCTCCCCCCAGCTGTCAGGAGCTGAGAACGGCGGGGCTGGGAGTCCACCAGAAGGAACGGCGCCCGCGGGAGGGGAGGACAGACCAGGGGAGTTGCACCGCGATAGCCATACCGCGAAGCCATGTCGCCGGTACCGCGGAGTCTCCGAGCTCGTCACGCGCTCGTGCGTCACACAGGATTCGATGCCGGCGGGTTTGCTGCTGCCGTGATCACTCGCGTCGGCGTCGTCTTCGACGTTCCAATCGCCTGGAAAGCCGTTTGGCCCATCACGGCTTTTGTCGACGTCGTCGCTGGTCTCGATGGCGGTCATTGCTGGGGGTGGCGGCCTGCGCGCATCGACCACTGCCTTTCGCATGGATTGCCACTGGTGCAGCAATTCGGCCGTCGATCTGGCTCTCGTGGTGTTGCGGTTGGGCGCTGGTCCAAGTTCGCCGTCGCCCGCTTCAGGCGGTGACTCGATCCAGCCTGACGTCAGTAGCGACTCCAGCAACCGGTAAACATTCTCTTCACAGTAACAGTACGCGTATTGCTCCGAGGAGACGGTAGAGCCGACGAGATCCGCAACCGACAACCCCACGATGGATTGGAAGGCCTTTTCGCTGGGCATTGCCGCGGCTGGGACAAACCCCACAGCTGGTCAAATTCCTTCCCTTTTTGTTGTATTCAATAAAAGCATCAACAACAACACAGCGACATATATTTCCGCGCGGTTTCTGATGTAATGGGCAGGGCGGATTGAAAACAGCGCACAGAACGCAACCCCTGGTGAAACGGTTTGGTATGTTTGCGCACATTTTCTCTCCTTTCCTTCAGGAGCGACACCACTATTGCTGCTGACACTCCGCGTGCCGCGCAAACTGCGCCGAGCCAGGCGGACGCCCCCCGCCGCCAGCAGAAGCCGCCCCTCCTGTGGCCGCAGCCGCCTTTTTTCGCTTCGGCTTTTCACCACCGCCTGCCGCTCGGCGCTTCGCCTCGTCGTGCTTCTCCTGCTGCTCATCATTTAGCGGGGAGAGAAACAAAGGGACCGACGAAGGGACCGATGCCGCAGCGCTGCGGCTGGAGCCGTCAGATCGAAAGCGACCGACGAAGGCGTCGTGTGCGGACCGCAGAGTCGTCCAAATGAGGCCTTTCGCGGTCTTAGAGAGAGACGCCGACAACGGAAAGACGATGTCCACGACGACCACTAGGTTGCCGCGGCTATTCCCGTCCGTCCCGGGCTCGGGAAAACCCTTGCGGGGCACGATATAGCTTACGTTGGGGTCAAATGGAGCGCGAGGAGGGGGCGTCGTCGTGGTCTTGTACGCTCCCCGTCCGTCAGCAGTGGCGGGTGGATCCCCCACCACGGGTAGCAGCTTCAACAAGAGCACGTGCCCATCCAGATGCTCCACGGGTATGGGTTCCCCCGTTAACGCGCGCCAAAGCGGAAGCCGGACATTTTTCAACCAACAGTCATTTCGAACTCGGCGAAAAATGGGGTGCTCCAGCTGGTTCAACACGACGACAATATCGCCCTTCGTCGCAAACTGTCGCGTCTCGTCTCCTTCCTCTTCAAACCGGTAAAGTTGTCCATCGGTCGCCCCCGCTTCGATGCGAATATTGAGTCGACATCCGCGGTCGATCGAGAATCCTTCACCGGAGCATGATAGACAAGTTTCAAACGGCGAGGGTGGCCGGCGACCGCTGCCGTGGCAGTCCGAGCACACGACCTGCCGCTCTTGCACCATATTAAATGCGACTTGCTGTCTCAGAATGCGACGACCGGCGCCGCGGCAGCCTCCACACCCAGGGGCGGGTTGACCGTCGCGACGGCCGGTTCCAACGCATCCCCGGCAACGCCGTTGACGTTTAATGGCGAGTACTTTGGACGTGCCACAGTACAGTTCCTCCAGTGACACGTCTAGTTCGATGATAATGTCCTTGGGCGACGTTCGCTGTTGGGACGCGCCACGCATGCCGCCGCCGAAGGCAAAGTTAAAGATATCTTCCGGTGACATGCCTGCGAAACCACCGCCCGCCGCCCCCGCGGCGCCCCCTCCGGCCGCCCCCCCGTTGAGCCCAGCCTCACCACCCGCGTCGTATCGGCGACGCTTGTCGGCGTCGCTGAGCACCTCATAGGCCACGCCGATGGATTTAAACTTCTCCGCGGCGACCTCGGAGCCCTGATTCTTATCGGGATGGTACTTGAGGGCCTGCTTCCGGTACGCGGCTTTGATCTCCTGCTCGGTCGCCGTCGGCGAGATCCCGAGGATGTCGTAGTACTTCGTCTCCTGCGGCATGGAAAAATTTTGTTCGTTCCAAAAGTGAAAAATGTGCCGCCAAATCGCAACGTGCGTACCTTGTCTCGAGCGGGTGCTTTTTCCCTTCCAACAGTTCGCTGTGAAACACATACCGGAGCTAAGCGAAGAGTCTCCCTCCTCTGCGATCCACCCTATCACACTTTGACTAGAACTGTCAACACGGGAGAAAATCCGATCGGTCACCAATTGGGATACAAATGCGACAGAAAACGACTAAACAATACACAGGTGGAAGGAAGGCGGGACCCATGATGACCCTTCTCTCCCACACGCACGTCATCGACAAGGGGGCGTGACGTTCTTTTGGGACACCAGGGGCGCATTGAAGTGCAGAGAGGGGACCGCGCCTCGCATTCTCATGAAACGGCGTAGAAACCGATGAGCGTCGTTCCTGATTTCGTCCAGGACGACGTCGTCGTTGCGTTGCTGTTTGTCCCACTTCGACGGCAATCGCGTCTCCGCGACCCAGCGCTCCTCGGTCAGATGGCGTGCGGCTTCCCGTTGCGCGGCGCGTCGTTGACGTGCGACTCTCTCGTCGGCGGCGCGGTTGAGGTGAAGCTGCTCTTCACGCAGTCGCTGCACTCGATGGGTCAATTCGTTGATGCGCGCGACGAAGGGGGACGTCGGCGATGCTGCTGGCCCTGCTGCGAGGAGAACGATATCGGGTAAAATAACGTCGGCGCGGCGCGCCCGGTTCCGCAACGCCGCGGCGGTGGCTCTTTGGCAGTGGTGGCAAACGAATGAGGGCGACGACGACGCTGTTTGGCGAGTCGGCGTCGACATGGGCGACACGCGGGACCCACAGTACGCACACCTTGCTGCAAGGTGAGCGAGAGAATGCATTGCAACGAATGCTTAACGGTTTCCACGCCCTGTGACGGTTTCACCCCCCTTTCCCACGCATCTATTCTTGGCGCGACGAGAGGAGAGTCACGGGGAGAGGGGCACACGGTAAAAATGTCGACCTGTGTGACTCTAGAGTGACTATGGAAGAACGGAAGGGTGAGAAAAGGGCACGTGCTGAAAGGAGCTAGTCTCAGACTGCCGGGAGTGACACAACAACACAAAAGGACGTCGTTCGCGCTAGACGTCCAAATCGATCAACGGGCGGCGAGACGGCGGCGGCACGAAAGCCTCGCCACCTCGATGGCGGCTGCGGTGGTGGTGAGAGTCGCCACTCCGCGCCGAATCGTCGTCCCGGAAGAGGTCGTCGACCGTGACTCGGGTCGTCGTGCGGGGTGGCGACGGGGCCGGTGACGCACTCGGCGTCGGCGCGCGACGATCCGCCGTCGCGGATGTAGCCGACGTCGAAAAGAAACTGGGCACGGCCGCGTCGGCGGCGCGCGACGACAAGGGGTTGACGCTCGGTTTGAAGAACACGTGACTTGCCAGGGGGTTGGTGGCATGCTGCGGATGGCCAGCGCTCTGTGGTGGTGGGGGAGGAGGAGACTCTGTTGGAAGCGGCGATTCTTGCGCCGGGGATGACGACCGCAGCAACGTGCCCGCCCGGATGAACGATCGCGCGACGATCGGCGGCGGAGTCGATGAAGGTGCTCCACCACGGTAACGCGGCACCTCCGCGACCTCGACCATTTCGGCGTCGCCCCCCTTGAACTCCATCTTGAGAAGAGGCGAGGAGGTGTTTGGAGGATGCGCCATGCCGTCGTCATGACGACGTTGCAGCCAAGGGGCATCCCCGTCCGCCTTGTTCCGCGCGACGGGGAGACGTTCCGGTGGCTCGTCGAAGGTGCTGCCGTCATCGCCGTGATCCGCTTCGTCACTCCACAGGGGCTTGGTCTTCCGAACGCACCCGTCGACGATGACCGTCTTCACGAATATCAACGCAGAAAGCACTGACTGCGCGAAGAAAAATACCATCGCGACAATGGCAGACAGCGAGAAAAATGTGCCATCGCGGACGGCACTCGCCGTGGCCACGAGGGTCAACGTTGCAAAGTTGCCAATGTGAATCAGATTCTGTAGCGGAGTTGAGTACGGTCGGAGCACGACGAGGGAGAGGGCGGCGACGGCGTAAATCGCAATGACGAGGATGAACTGAACGAGGCACGCCGTCGACGAGGTTGGGCGCCACGCCGACAGAAGAGCCACGACGATCAAGTTGATCCAAATAGGAAGACCACCGAACCGAGGATCACGAAGGTCGAAATAAAATAGTGCCCATTGCTTTCGAGCCGCGCCCGCGACGCCACCGTCACCGTTTACATCCTTCACTGCCGAGATGAAGCGACCTTTTGGCACACAGAAGTTCTCCAAAGCGGACGGTGGAGAAGACGACTGGTGGTGTGAAGGCCAGTACGCAAATCTCAACTTTCCAGAAAATCCCGCCACCGCGACGACGACGGCGAACAAAAGCACAGAAATAACGATGCCGGCGGCCAGCGCAATGCTTCCTGCCGCATCCGAGAGCCCGCCACCGGCGGCGGCGATCAGCCAAAGTGCACTGGCGAGCATGCCCCGGTACGTGACAGCGCCGACAAGCATCGAGACAGCGGGGAAGCGCACTTCCGCCAAGGCCTCACCAAGCGACCGGATAGGCACATCGGCGGTCAGCTGCGCTCCTGCCGTTGCACGACGCGAATTGAATAACTTTGCCGCCGCCACGAGGAGCTGTGCGACCACAGTGAGCAGCAATGGCAGCGCGACGGCGAAGAGCTTTCCGGCGGCCGTTTCCGCGAGGGCGCCGAGAGGATTCACGACAAAGTCCATGCCCGAGAAGGTCGCCGCCCCACTGGATTGACACGACGACATTGCCAGGATCTGAACGCTCTGCATGTCGGCCAACGCTGTCGGAGCGCCCATCAGACCTGAGGCGAAGGACACGGCAGCCAAACCGGATGCCGCTGCGGCCACCGCTTTGAACTGCGCGACGTCCGCCTCGACTTTCAGCGCGAACCGGGAGGGGGACGGAAGGCTCCGGGGCGTGAAGCAACTGGACTGCAATGTTAGCACGATTTGCTCGTCCGCGAGCAGATCGAGCAGAGGCTGCGACGCCGCCGCGGTGACGCGAAGCTCACTGATCACAATGCTCGCGCCAGTGGCGGTGGAGGTCACGGAGGTCACGGCGAACGACTCTGACGAGGGGCGGATGATAGCGGCAAGAGCCGCGGACAACCCGTTGGACTGGCTCGACGATGACGAACCCGAACCGATTCGTGCTCGGTTATCGCTGGCCACCGACTCGACCGTGAAGCCAAGACAGTCGAAAAGCGCCCTAGGGGTGGGAACGAAATTGACTCCCGGCGTCGCGGCTCGCAGTGTGAACAACGGCACCAATCGGTTGAGGGGCTGGGCCGTCGATGTTTGCGCCGCGGTGGTGCCGACGACCGTTGACGAGCCTCCTCCGTCGATCACCGCTACGGCGGGGCCTGGCGGCGTGTTGCCGCGCAACATGCCAACGGTGACCACCAAAGGCGACACTTGCAAAACAGAAAGCATCGACCCCGCCAAACAAGTTGGAAATTGCGGTCCATAGCCTGGAGCGCACGTCTCGCAGCGGCTGCCATCAAATCCTGCTTGACACACGCAAGAACACTGCCCTTCCTGCGTGGCGATGCTGGGCGTGCTGTTGGACGAGGGCACCACCGTTGACGTCACCGCCGCGAAGCGCAGACCGTGGCCGCCGCAGGACACCGTCACGTCGGTGCAGTCGTCGAGGCACGACGGGTAACCGCCTCGGCGGTAGCCAGCGGCACATTGACCGCAGCGCACGGAACCACCGTCGTACCGAGCCGAGGCGCAAGTGCATGTGCAAACCGGCAAGGTGTAGCCTGGAAGTCGCTCGCGCTGCGGAGTACCTTTGCCGTAGCAGGAGGCCGATCCCAACGTGCAGTCGTCGGCGCAAGTGGGGAAGCCCCCTTCTCGGTATCCCGCCGCGCACCGTTCGCACCGGTTCCCCTCGTAGCGAGAATCGCATGTGCACAGACATGAGGAGGCCGCGGCGCCCAAGGACGTTGACGTGCCCTCGACGGGCCGCACGGCGGTGGCGGCGCCAGCGCAGCTGACACTTGTGTCGTTGCACGCGTCCACGCAGCGCGGATAGCCCACGAATCCGGCGGAACAGGTGTCACACCGCCGACCGGAGTAGCCGGGGAGACACGCGCAAGAGCAGTCTGCGGCGGCCGATGCAGCCTCAGGGTCCTTCGCTTCAAGCGACGATGCCGTCGTGGGCCGGATGGCGATCGTGGCGTGGCCATTGCAGGTAACGTTCACGGAGGTGCAGTCATCCGTACACGATGGATAGCCGTCGTACCCAAGGCTGCATTTTCCGCAGCGCGCCGCCGAGTCAAACCCCTCGACACAGTCGCAGCGACAAACATAGCTCCACGGGGGGCCAGGCCGCTGCGCGGTCGACGTGAGGTTTCGGCGACGTTCTAAAAGAGAAACGTTCGTCGCCTTGCCATGGCAGCTCCCGACCACAGTCGTGCAGTCAGGCACGCAGTACGGAAAGTCTGCGTAGCCCGCGGCACACGCCGTGCAGGCCCAAGACAGCGGCGGATTGGTTGTCGCGGCGGCAACCGTTGTGCCATTCGCGGCGGTGTCTGCGGACAACGCAGCCGGCGACGTGAAGCCCACCTCGCAGATGCACTCGCACCGAGACGTCGCCCCAGGGACGGTCAAGACGCCGACACCACGAATTCCGCAACTAACAAATGTGTCGGTGCAGGCATCGACGCATTGTGGGAAATTTTGATATCCATCCGCACAGCGATCGCACTTCTCGCCGGCATAGCCGACCAGGCACGAACATGGACAGGTCCACGATTTGTCAGGGTCGGTTTCGTTGACGAGCTTTTCGGTTGTGATGGTGAATTTGTCCACACAGGACACGGCTCTGCTCGTGCAGTTGTCGCGACAGTCTGGATAGCCGTCGAAATGCATGTCACAGCGGTCACAGCGCGCACCCGCGTAGCCGCGGAGACAGCGGCAAGTGCAACTTCCCGCGCTTCCTGCCACAGTGCTTCGCAACACACTGCTAGCGTGATTGTTGCAGGCGACAGAGACGCTATCACAAGACTCCACGCAGTTTGGAAATCCAGAAAAGCTGGCCGCGCAGCGGTCGCATAGCTTCCCGGCATAGCCTGGCAAGCATTCGCAACGACAGTCTCCCGCCAAACCTGTCACGTTTCGGGAGAACTCACCGCGAGAAGCACAACTGATGAACTTCGACGTACAATTGTCAACGCACTGCGGATAGCGGTCAAAGCCTTCGCCACACTGGCCGCAATTGCGACCACCGTAGCCCGGTTTGCAGACACAGAAGCATAGTGGCGGCACTCCGGTGACCGCTGTGCCGAAGGTGTTGCACGACACGGTGGGGTCCGTGCAGGCGTCGGCGCAGCTCGGGTAGCCGGAGAAGCCCCCGGCACATCGGTCGCACTTCGCACCGGCGTATCCTCGTTTGCAGGAGCACGCGCAGTCGAAGAGTACGGTGGCCTGTGGGTCGGCGGCGCTCAGCGACACGCGGCTGACGGAATCACCGTTTCCGGTGCAACTGACGGTCACATTGGAGCAGTCATCTCGGCAACTGGGATAGCCGGCGAATCCGGCGGCACACCGAGTGCACGCCGCACCACCATACGACGCATTCAGGCACCGGCAAAGGCAGCTTCCGCCGTCGCTAGGTCCCACGCGATCCGGGCCGAGGACGCTCGCAGCGTACGGGGAGCAACTCACCGTCACGCTCGTGCATGCGTCCACGCAGCGCGGATAGCCAACGTAGCCAGGAGCGCACGCGCCGCACAGGGCGACAGCCGAATAACCCACGCGGCATGCACATTGGCACCGAACACCGACCGTGTCGACCAGGGCGGCAGTGACGGTGACGCCGTACGGGCCGCAACTGGCCGTCACATCGGAACAGTTATCGACGCAGTTGGGAAAGCCAGTGAATCCAACGGCGCATTGATCACAGCGAGAACCCCCATAGCCAGGGAGACAGCGGCAACGGCACGCCCCAGGTCGCGAAGCGTCCTTGTCAATCGCGACGGCCCGAGAAATGAGGCATGAATTCTCAAACACCGTGCAGTTATCCACGCACTGGGGATACTGATCAAAGCCGGCCGCGCACGTGTCGCACTTCAGTCCCGCGTGCCTCGGGGAAGCGCAAAGACACCGACAAGGACCGTTGATGACCCCCAGGCCATGGCACGTGACTCGCTCCACGGTGCAATCATCTTGACAACGTGGATAGCCGCTGTATCCGGTGTCGCACCGATCGCATGTTGGTCCAGCGTATCCGGCATCGCAGGCACACTGACACTGCAGGATCGAGGGAGTCGACGAGCCGTTCAGGATCACGGAGGGAGGGGGTGCTGGGGTGGGTACGATGTTCGTCGCTGTCGTCGTGGTGACGTTCAAGAGCGACGCGTTGCCCAATCCGTTGCAGCTGACGTTGCGGTTTGTGCAATCCTCCCCGCAGTGGGGATAGGGAGAGTATCCGGGAGCACACCGGGAACAGTTGGGGTAGGGGCCAAAGCCCGTGGCGCACCGGTCGCAGCGCTGGCCGATAAATCCCGCGACGCACTTGCAAGAGCAACGCGGCGGCGCACCGACTGAGCTGTTGGACGCGTTGAACAGCGGGTTCGGCATGACGGATTCGGTCGTTGACAGTGCACAACTTACGTTCACGTGACTGCACGCGTCGGTACAGCTCGGCAGCCCAGAGTAGCCGATGTCGCACTGGTTGCACTGCGAGCCGGTGAAGCCCAGTTTGCAGAGGCACTTGCACGACCAAGAGGGAGAAGCCGCTGGTGGTTGCGGGGAAATGACGACCACCGAGTCAGCGTTGCTCCCACAGCTCGTGGTGACGTTGGTACATGCATCACGACATGTCGGGTACCCAGTGAAATCAGCGGCACATCGTTCGCACAATGGTCCGTCATAGCCATCGCGGCAGGTGCAACGGCAGTCTGGGGCCGTGCCCATCACCGCCGTGGCGTACAAGCCACAACTCGTGAACACGTCGAGGCAGTCTGGGTAGCACAGAGGGAAGCCGGTGTGGAAAGGTGCGCACTCATCGCACAGCACCGACGAGGCACGGAATTGCGGTTTGCAAACACAGACGCATCGGCCCGCGGCGCCAAACACGTCGCCCGCTCGACCCCCGCAGCTCACCGCGACGCTCGAGCAGTTGTCGATGCAGCTCGGGTAGCCATCGAATCCCGCGGCGCAGGCATCGCAACGCGCTCCGCTGAAGCCACGCGAGCAGTTGCAGCGGCACGCGCCGACGCTTCCGAGTTCGACCGACACGGCGTTTCCATGACAAGACGCGGCGATGCTTGTGCACGCCTCGTAGCAATACGGGTATCCGGTGTAGCCGTCGATGCACTGGTCGCATCGGGGTAACACGCCATAGCCAAAGGCGCACTGATCGCACAACGTGCCGTTGAAGCCGGCGGCGCACTCCAAGCACTTTGCCCCCGCCCAGCCCAACCGGCACGTGCAGGAGCACCCGCCTTGGGCATTTGTCGTCACGCTCACCGCATTCTGGCTGCAGCTGATATTCACGTGGGTGCAGGCATCCGCACAAGTCGGGTAAAGCTTGTAGCCGACGGCACAGTCGTTGCACTTCGGAGCCAGGTAGTTGGGGCGGCACTGGCATACGCAATTTCCAGTCGTGCCGAGCACGCCGATGGCGTTGCCGGAGCACGTGGTCGACACCGAGCACCGGTCCAGGCAAAGCGGCGGTTGTTCGTACCCGGGCGCACATTGGTCACAAAGACGTCCAGTAAAACCGACCGCGCAGCTCGTGCACACGCAGGTGGGATAAGCACCCGAGACGCTCAGACCCCGACCGTTGCAACTCACCGAGGCGTTCGTGCAAATATCGACGCACGAGGGAAAACCTCCGTAGCCGTCTTTACAGCGTTGGCAGTACTGACCGGTAACACGAGACGAGATGCAGGAACACTGGCAGTTGCCGGGCACACCGGTCACGTTCGACGCCTGCTTCAGTGCGCACGAGATGTCTGGAATGGTGCAAGCATCCACGCAGTCGGGAAAGCCCGCGTAGCCTGATGCGCAAGCGCCGCACGTGGGTCCAGTGTACCCTGTCACACAGTTGCACTGACAAACGGGTGCCAAGGAGGTGGGAGTACCCGCGATGGGCACGACGGCCGTCGCCCGGTTGTTACAGCTCACGGAAGGTGAATTACACGCGTCGACGCACGCGCCGCCATCGCCGCCGCCGTCCACGAGACGAGAGTAACCGGCCTGACAGAATTGACATTTGGCGCCCGCGTAGCCAGGTAAACACGTGCAGACGCAATTGACCGTGCCACCACCGAACGGCGGAGAGACTTGCGACGCTCGGCTGTTGCAGCTGCCGGCGACGGTGGTGCAGTCATCCAAGTCGCAAACAGGATACCCGCCGCGACCCGCGACGCAGGTCTCACACGACGCACCGCTGAAGGGAAACTGGCAGTAACAAATGCAAGTCCCAAGGCCATCGACAACCCACGCTTTGCCGTTGCACGCGGTGGTGATGTTCTTGCAATCGGGAACGCAGTTCGGGAACCCAATAAAACCGACGGCACATCGATCGCACGTTGCTCCCGCGTATTTTGCGTCACACGTGCACAAACAAGATCCGTTATTGAGCTTGATGACGGATAGACCGTGCCCGTTGCAGCTGGTCGCCACGTTTCGACAATCCGGGCGGCACTCCGGGTAGCCTTCGTATCCGCTGTTGCACACATCGCAGCGTAGCCCAGTGTAGCGTGGAACGCAGAAACAGTCGCAAAGATTGCCAATACGGCCGAGGCCCTGCCCATGATAGCTGCAACTTCCCGGGTTGAGGCAATCGTCGAACACGCACTGCGGATACCCCGCGTAATTGGTCGCGCAGCGGTCACAACGGTCGCCCGTGTAGCCCACTTTGCACGTGCAAAAGCAGTACGGGGAGCTGCCCCCGACGGCGATGCCGTTTCCGTTGCAGCTGGCGGCCGGGTCGGAGCAATCGTCTTGGCAAAAGGGATAACCGAAGTAGCCTTTGGCACACTGACCACACGTCGGTCCGCCGAATCCACGGTCGCACGTGCAAACGCAGCTTCCAGCAGCGCCTTGCATCTCGGATGCGTGACCAGAGCAGCTCGTCGCAATCGACGTGCAGTCGGGCACGCAGTTGGGATAGCCAGTGAATCCTGCGGCGCAAACCGAGCACTCGGTCCCCGTGAATCCCAGATTGCAGTTGCACACACAATTCGGAGCCGTTCCGCTGACACTGGACGCCCGGTTATTGCACGATACGAGCGTCGACAGGCAATCTCTTGGACGACAATTTGGCCAGCCGCCGAATCCTGCGTCGCAGCGGTCACAGAGTTTACCCGCATAGCCAGTGATGCACGAACACGAACAGTTCGGCGCGGTCGTGCCGGAGACATTGATCGCCGCCAGCGCGTAGCATGATATCGATGCCACTTGACACGCGTCGACGCACTGCGGATAGTTAACGTAGCCATTGGCGCACTGGTCACACGTGATGCCAGCGAAGTTGGGCTTGCAAAGGCAGTAACAACCAGTGGGCGACGCTGCGTATACGTTAACAAAAATCGAATTACCATTGCAGTTGCTCGGGATATCGTTGCACAACTCGCGATCGCAGGTAAGCCCCGCTGCGAAACCAGCGCTGCAGAAGGTGCATCTGGGACCCGTGAAATTACGGAGACAAGTGCACTGGCATTGACCCGGGATACTGGTCGTTTTGACGGCGGTCGCCCTCCCTGCGGGACACGACGCGGTGAAATTGTCGCACTTGTCGAGACAGTTCGGATACCCGGCGTAGCCATAGTCGCAGGAGTCACATCGCGTCCCATTGTATCCTTTCCGACACGTGCACTCGCACGTAGGATAGGTGCCACCAACGGCCGTCGCGTGTCCGTAGCAACTCACTTGAGGATCACCGCACAAATCGATTTGACAGTTTGGGTAGCCCGTGAAGCCGTATGCGCAAGTCTGGCAGGTCGAGCCGTTAAAACCTGCGAAGCAGGTGCACTGGCACACGCCGGGGGCGGAGCCATTGACGACGGACGCCCCGAACGCGCCGCACGAGACAGACGCTATTTGACAGGCATCAATGCAATTTGGCGGAGCCCCCGTGTATCCCGCGGCACAAGCGTCGCAGCGCGATGCCGCGTAGCCTTTCACGCAGGAGCACTGACATTGTCCCGGAACTCCCTGAACGGCCGTCGCCGTGGCGGTGCTGAAGCAGCTCACGTTTACCAAGGCGCACGCGTCGAGGCAACTCGGATACGTTACGTATCCATCTGCGCAGCGGTCGCATCGGATGCCGGCGAAGCGCGTCTTACACGTACACACGCAGTTGGGAGCGGTGCCGTTAATGGCCACGGCGTTGCCGTTGCAGCCTTCGACGTGGTTCGAACACGTGTCGATACACAAGGGGAATTGATTGAATCCCGTCGCGCACGTGTTGCACGCGCCGGGAGGGGTGAATCCGATGTCGCACCGTTCGCAATTGGGGCCCGTGAATCCATACTTGCACTGACACACGCATGGCGGTGCGACCGAAACGCTCCACGCGGCACTGCTGCACGTCGCGGCCACCGTACATTGCTGCACGCACACCCCGCTGATCATGGAATAGCCGGCAAGGCACGTGGAGCAGTTACTGCCGATGTGTCCGGCGCTGCAGTCGCTGCACGTCGGACCGGCGAACCTCGGCGCGCACGACGTGCAATTGGCACCCATGAAGTTGAAATTGCAGGTGTTGCAGACCCCCGACGGGGCCCAACCCAACGCGCATTGATCACAGCGCAGGCCACCCCATCCTGTTTGACACGCGCACAGGCAGTTGGGGACCGAAAAGTCGACGCTGAGCGCTCGCACCCCGCAAGATCGCGTCTTGTTCGTGCAGTCGTCGTAGCATTCCGGGAAGTCACGATAGCCGATGGCGCATCGCTGACACAAAGAACCATCGAATCCTGCTTTGCACGTGCATCGGCAATTTGGAGGACTGGGATCGGCCTTCACGGAAACGCCCTTTCCGGAACAGCTGTTCACCGCGTCGGTGCAGTTGTTGAGGCAAACGGGCCAGCTGATGAAGCCAGCCATGCACTGGTCACAGCGCGCGCCGGTGAAGCCTTGTGGGCAGGCGCAAACGCAGGTGGCACCTGAGCGGAATACACTCGCACCTGGGATTCCGTTGCAACTAACGGCCGTGGACGTGCAGTCTTCGAGACACTTACCTCGGCTGGCGTCGCCGGCGTAGCCAGGAGCGCAGCCTTCACATTTCATGCCGTTGAATGGCCGCAGGCAAGTGCAACTGCAGTTCGGGGACGGACCCCCGCCGACGAGAATCGCGTTGTTGGTGCAGCTTGCGGTCACCGACTGACAGAGTGGATCCGCAAGACACACGCCATACGGACCGCTGTACCCAGGCAGACAGACATCGCACTTGGCACCGGTGTAGCCGGGATTACACAAGCACGCGCAATTGCCCGTTGTCGCATTTCGCGAGACCGAGTAGCCGTTGCCGCTGCAGCTCACGATGGGGACCAAGCATGCGTCCGTGCAGTTCGGGTAGCCAGAAAATCCCACGGCGCACTGCTCGCATCGCTTTCCAGCGTACCCGAGATGACAGAAGCAGGCGCAGGAGGGCGCGCTGCCCGTCACGGTCGTGGCATGCCCGTTGCAGCTCACAGTCGCATTCGTGCAGTCGTCTTGACAGTCAACTATGACTGGAGACGCACCCGCGGCGGCCGTGGACCACACCGGGAAATAACCGACATTGCATTGACTGCAATTGTAGCCGGCGAACTTTGGTTCACACGTGCATTCACATCGGCTCAGTGCACTATTGAAGGTGACGTTCGTTCCACGGTGGAGGCAGCTCCCGGAAACGTTCGTGCAGTCGTTCACAACGCAATAGGGATAGTCGATATACCCTGCTGCGCATGCGTCACAGGCGACGCCGGCGAACCCTGGACGGCAGCTGCAGCTGCAATTTCCTGGCGTGCCTGTCATGTTGACCGCGTGTGGACCACAACTGGAGAGGAAGTTGCTGCACTCGTCGATGCAAAGCGGATAGTTAAAGAATCCCACGTCGCAATATTGACACTGAGAGCCCGTGAAGCCGCGGCGGCACGCACAGACGCAGCGCTGCGTCGCGTTCAGCGGAGGCATCGCGGGGCTCACGCCAGTCGCTTTACTGTTGCAGCTCACGCCTGGGTTCGAACACGCATCGCTGCAACTCGGGTACCCTGAGTATCCGTCGGCGCAGCGATCACACGATGGTCCGTCGAAGGTCGCGAGACAGGTGCAGGTGCACAGTGGCGGGATGCCGGATACCGCGCTGGCCCGTCCGTTGCAACTCAATGTGACGTTGCTGCAGGTCGCGACTTGGCAGGATGGATACCCAATGTATCCAGGTTCGCAGCGGTCGCAGCGGCTGCCGGCAAATCCGGCGCTGCATAAGCAGACGCAGCTGCCCGTCGATCCCCCCGTCACGCCGCCGTGTCCGTTGCAGCTGACTTGCGCGTTCGAACAGGACTCCAAGCACGGCAGCGCGGGCCCAAAGCCGACCGCGCAGACATTGCACAGTGGAAGGTTGCCAAACCCTGCCGCACACGATGTGCACGACGGGGCCGCGAAGCCCAGAGAGCACGGTGTGCACAACGGAAGGGCGAATCCGGGCGCACACGTTGAACAGTTAGCTCCAGTGAAACCGTTGGCGCACGCTTGGCATTGGGTGCCGCCGTAACCAGCGAGGCATGTGCAAACGCAGGAGGGTTGGCCCCACGCCACGGCGCTGGCCTTGCCGCTGCAGGACGTGGCAACGAGCGTGCAGTCGTCGTAGCAGTTCGGGTAGCCAGCGTACCCAGACGCGCAATACTGGCACCTCGTGCCCTGGTAACCGGGCGCGCATTTGCACGTGCAAACTCCGGTGATGGGGTCGATAGCGGCCGACAAGGCTTGATTCAAGCAGCTGGTCGGCGCGCCGAGGCACTGATCGATACACAGCGGCCACAAGGAGCCAGCGCCTTGGTGACCCACCGCGCACTGCTCGCACTTGCCGCCGGCGTATCCGATCACACATTGACACACGCACGCTCCGGTCGTCGGATGTTGCGTGACTTGACTGGCTTTGGAGTTGCAGGTGATATCGACCGATAAGCACAAATCAGTGCAATTAGGGTAATTCGCAAAACCAGCGGCGCACGTGTTGCATTGACTTCCTGCGTAGCTCGACGTGCAGTTGCATCGACACGGGCCGCCGACGGTGAGAGGAGGGTCGACGCCCGAGGCGTGGTTTGAGCAGCTGCCCACCACGGACGTGCAGTCGTCGACAGTGCACTGCGGATAACCGCCGTATCCGGGGCCGCAGCCTTCGCAGCGCGACCCGTTGTACCCCAACCAGCATGAGCACTGACAGCTCACGATGACGCCTCCTGGACCGAAAACGGGCGTGACGGTCGCCGCGTGGCCGTTACAGCTCACCGCAGTGTCAAGGCACGACTCGATGCAGTTTGGGTAGCCGCTGTAACCGGCTTGACAGCTGCTGCAGTCGGACCCCGCGTAGCCGACCTTACACTTACAGACGCAGCTCGGCGTGGTGGTGGTAAAGCTCAATCCGTTGCCCCGGCAAGAAGACGCGACGTCGGTGCACAAGTTGATGCTGCACGCTTTGACGATGCCTAGTGCGTCCGCCGCCGTCGGCGTGGCAAATCCCGGCAGACACGCGCGACAAAGCGTCCCGGCGAACGGATTGCGGCAACTGCAGTTGCACGCGCCGGCGGTGCCCGCGAGCGACAGGGCGTTCTCCCCACAGGAAACAGTGCGCGTCGCCATCGTGCAATCCTGCTGTTGGCAAAGTGGGTAGTACGAATAGCCTTCCGCGCAGGAAGCGCACCGTGCGCCGCCAAAGCGTGGCAAGCAAAGACAAAGGCAACTCCCGGGCACTCCTGAGACGGAAGTCGCCAGTCCACTGCACGACGCGGTGACGTTGGTGCATTCGTCGATGCAGTTTGGGTAGCCAGTGTACCCTGCCGCGCACGTGTTGCAGGCGGCTCCTGTGTAGCCCGGGAGACAGGTGCACGCGCACGCAGGGTGCGTTCCCGCCACTTTGGACGCGTGGCCGCTGCACGACGTGGCCACGTGGCAGATGAGAACGCACGTGGCGCCCGACGAGCCATAGCCGGTCGCGCACGTTTCGCACTGCTCCCCCGCGTACGGGGACAGACAGCTGCAATTGCACGGGTACTGCAGCGGGGACAGCGCGCCGGAAAACAGACTGACCGCCGAGGCTCGGTTTCGGCAGCTTGTCGCAGTGGAGTTGCAGAAGTTTTTGACGCACGTGGGGTACCCGACGTAGCCAATAGCACACTGGGCGCATCGGCTGCCCGTGAAGCCGAGGGTGCAAGCACAGAGACACGGATTCACAGGATTGGCTGGTACCGCGAGAGTGGGCGACCCGTTACCATTGCACGACACCGTGGCGTTCAAGCACGTTTCCACGCAAACAGAGCTGCCCACCGCGGGTGCGGCGTAGCCGGGCGCGCAGACGTTGCACGATGGCGGCGACGAGTAGCCCGTTGCACACGTGCCGCACGCCGTCGCAGGGTCGTAGTTCGCCGTACACGCGCACTGGCACGCCGCACCGCGCGGCGAAACTCCCGGCGCCACGAGCGGCATAACAGACGTGGCCCGGCCGTTGCAGCTAACGACTACGCTGGAACAATCCTTCATGCACTCGGGCCAACCGGAGTAGCCCGTCGCGCAAAACTGGCACCGTGAACCAATGAAGCCTGCAGGGCACGAGCACGAGCACGTGCCGCCGCCCGCGGTTCCGACGGTGGCGCCCACAATCCCATTGCACGCCACGGAGCTGTTCGTGCAGAGGTCGAAGCACGTCACCGGCGGCCCGGGAAGCAACGTGTATCCAGGGTGACACAGATCACACGCCGCGCCAGTATAACCGCGATTGCACTCACAGACGCACGTGCCGGTTGTCGAGTGCTTGTAAACGTGCGATGCTTGTCCGTTGCAGCTCACCGTCACTGAGGTACAATCGGGGACATTGCACCCCGCCACATAGGACGCCTGGTCATACCCGGCCTCGCAGACGGCGCACTTGGCACCGGCGTACCTGGCGTTGCAAAGGCAGGTACAAGGCGCGAAGGCTGGCGTGGGCGTGCCCTTGTTGCTGCAGGTACCTGCGGGTGAGGAGCAGTCGTCGAGATCGCAGATAGGATACGTGTAGCGATTGGGGAGACACTGCTCACAGCGCGACCCCGTGAACGGCGACGGACACGTGCACGTGCAGCCGCCACCGACGGCGGCGACGGCGGACGTTCCGAACCCGTTGCAGCTCACGGCCATGTTGAGGCATGATTCTGTGCACGTCGTTGGCGCCAACGGCACGTCAGGACTGTAGCCAGCTTCACATGTGTCGCATCGCGAGCCGGTCCATCCCATGAAACACGTACACACGCATGGTCCGCCGAGTGGGCCGACCACTTTGTTCGCCTTGCCGTTGCACGACGCCGCGATACTATTGCAACTCTCCAGGCACGACGAGAATCCAAAGCTGTCGATTTGCAACGTGTAACCGGCGGCACAGACGTCACAGCGAGGCGGCCGCCATCCCACTTGACACGAGCAAACACACTCGCCGGACGGCAGGAGAAGCGTCGGCGGCGCACCACCGAGAGATCGGCCGTAACAGCTCACGAATTGATCCGTGCAGGTGTCGACATTGCAGGTCGGGTAGCCAAAGTATCCAGAGGCGCAACGTTCGCAACTTACGCCTGAATACCCCACCGTGCAACTGCACGTGCAAGGGGAGCCGGGTACGCCGTCAACGGCGGTGGCGTGCCCGTTGCAGCTCACGGCGGTCGAAGTGCACTCCTCCACACATGTCGGCCAGTTCGCATAACCGACGTCGCAGATCTGGCACGAGGTCCCAGTGACGCCTTTGATGCAGGTTGTGCAACAGCCAGGTGTCACGACGGCTATGGTGGCGGCGAGCGAATTGCAGTCGGTTGCATTCGAACAGGGTGCTTGGGCATGGCCCAAAAGCGTCAAGGTGGGCATCCAGAGACACGACAGGACGCCGACCACCATGAGGATTAGGCGCCCTATCATCGCGGCTCTGGCGAAGGCGGATGCCGTCAAGTCTAAATCGGGCGGACACAGTCGCCCCCCTACTGTTGTTGTAGAGCCGGCGCAAGGACGATGGTTCGGTCGGCAGTCGTCAGCGAGGGCTGTTCGTTTTGATGGACGGGAGGCGCGGTGATGCGTGTGAGGTGGGAAAGCGATGACGGTCATGTGGGGCGACACCCTTTCATCGAAGGGGAGCAGTGTCATTGTACAATTTGCAAAAAAAAAAGAGTGACGGTAATCCCCCAAACTATCCACAAAACGCTGTGATGTCAACAATTCTTGCCCGTCTGCCCCACTGTCTTTCTGGAAAAGTGTCGCATCATGCATGAGCCTTCCACTGCGAGCTAAATCTTGCTGCCCCCCGTGCGAGACGCGAAAAAAAAATTCAGTTTGTCGGTGCGCAAACAACAGCCAGACACGGGCGACATGTTGAACAAAGGTCGGGGTACGCGAGAGAGAGAGAGAGAGAGAGAGAGAGATAAAGTAACTAGTGCAAAGCCATTGGAATATGAGGGCGACTTGCGACCCACCACCACGCTACAACATCATCTCCTTGTCGACGCCAAGGCCCTCGTCATGCACTGTAAGGGACTCGCGCCCCCCCGTCGGTCTCGACAGCTTGTGCAAGATGCCCTTGTAGTAGACGTAGAGCAAGACCGGGAAAAAGAGAGCCAGAAAGGCCCCGGATGCGGCCAGCTCCGTGCGAGGCACATCCGGGAAACGGAGAAGTCTGCAGACGTCGCGGATCGGCGCGTCGGGGCAGTCCGCCGATTGTGAATTAATGAGTACGTCTAAGCACAATGACGTCATACGAGGCAGACCGAGACACTTTAACCCCATGGCGGTGAAGAGCGGCACGTGGCACGTGCAGTAGCCACTTTTGCCTTTTGCCTGAATGCACGCTCGCACCGCTTGCATCTGGTCGTCGAAGATGTACCAGTCACAGCTGAGATCGTCCGCCTTCAAATAGGACTTGCGAAGGAACAAGTCCCCGAGCTGACAGGAAGGCAGCAAGTTGACGAACAGATTGGCGAGCTCGGCCGGATCCTTGGTATTGCGACTGGTGGGCAGCGCGGGTAGGAACCGAAACTCCACACGCGTGCCCTTCCAAGATGGCGGCTTGGACGTCGTCTCCTCCGTGACGCCATTAGGGTCGGGGTCCGCCGACGTTCCAGAAAAAACTCTCAACTTGACGATGCGGCCCTTTTCGACGTTCAATCGTCTCGCGATATTGTCGCGCCACGTGTCGAAATCAAAAGTGCGATAGTCGAACAACACTTCCGACACGACGTCCACACCCGTCGTTTGACGCTGCCCGCGGAGGTACACTAAGCCAGTCGAAATGGGCAACACACGCGAGAGAACAGACGTCGCAGCCGCAGCGCCGGTGGCAGCGGTGTCGCGTACCGTGAAGGTGATAGCGGGCGAAATGCCTTGAGGCATGTCGGCCGTGAAGAGAAGGTTGCTGAAGTAGGCGATGCCGCCCACGAGCGGGACCTGCGACGTGCCTCCGATAGGGACGTTGCTGCGGGCTTCGATCTGATAGGTGTTCGGGTACGACGTCGCGATGGCACCGCCGGAGTCCAAGAGCGCGACGGCAATTGGCACGGGCTGCGATTTGAACACATACAAGGGCATTCGAGGTGCTGACACGGAAAGTGGCCGGCCACCGGTTAGGGTCTGATTGACGATGCGCAGCCCACCCACGGGAGCCGGCGAGGTTGACGACAACATCGAGCCGGAGCTGATGCACGCCTCTTGGACAAGGGTCACGCACACGGTAATCACGGGATTGGTCGCGCCGACAATGGTGAGGTCCGGAATCACGGCTAAGCCATTCACGAATTGCACCTTCTGCGGGCGGAAGGTGTCGCCGGATGGCGTCACGCGGATGTAGGCGGACAGGGTGCTCGAATCCGTGCGGTTGACGGACCCGGAGCCGCTGAGCAGCTCGGCGATGGGCGGGATGCGGCTGCGGCTGCTGTCGGCGAGGAACACATAGATAGGCGGCATCGGGATGTTGTCGGTGAAGGGCATCGAGTGTCCCTCGAAGGCGATGTACGATTCGTTGTGGAAGATGGGGCGATAGTTCGCCGTCAACGCCACTGCGACGTCAATAGGACCGGTGGCGATCGACTTGCCTTGAGCAATCGCGCCGGTGGGGGCCGACGTCACCGTGAACGTCACGATGAAGGATCCGGAGACGGACAAGAATTGCAAGTCCGAGAAGATCGCCAACCCATTCGTGGTGCGAATGAAATTTCCAGATAGAATGGCGCCGTTCGTCGAAGTCGCGGTGACGCCTACGCCGGTGGCCGCGGTGTCGACGGCGCCCGCCGAGGTGACAATTTCGACAAGGATTGGGGGCAGCGCGGTGCCAAGTGTGGCAAAAGACGGCTGCCCGTTTTGCGAAATGGAAGAGCCGCCGTAGGGCTGGAATCGAAGGTTGAACATCGGGAAGTCCTTCTTCGTCACGTTCATGAGCCCCGTCACCAGGTATTTATTGTGCACCGGGTTTCCCTTGGTCGACGACGCTGAGAAGATGAAGAGCGTGTTGCCTTGGTCGATGGGCTGCAACAAGTCGAATCGAGCGAGCCCCCGATCAAACGCGGGTTTCAGTTGCACATTGCCAACGGTCAAGTCAAGTCCGACCCCGACCGTACGCAAGCCGACGACGACGGAGGCTGTGTCATTGTCGCGTTGATTCGCCGAGTTCAACAGCTCGAGTTGAATCGCTGGAGTGATGGGCTTTTGCGTGCTTACGATGGCGGTACGGTCGCGGGCGATGAAAAAACTGTCTAAGGGACTCGTGTAGAAGCGAAACGAGTACGCCGGTACTGGCGCGCGACTCACCATCACGATGCCGGTGAAAATTTGCTTGCCAGCAACAGGAAGGTTGCCCTGATTCCCGGCGGTGAAGGTGAGCACGTAGGGTTGCAGCTCCTCGTGAAACACGCGAAGGAACGTGAGGGACGTGAACGTCGCCACCCCGTTGATCATCCCCACGACGTGGCCGGTGAGGCTCGCCGAGACGCCCACGAGCTTCGGGCAAGAGGCCGTGATGATGAGCCTATTCTCCTTGGGCAGCGTGTTGCGATAGACCGTGTCGCGGACGGAAATGGAGAAGGAGGGGAGCGGGATGTCATTCACGGCGGACAGTTGCTGGCCTCGGGTGAAGATGAACGAGGTCTCCTCCGGGTCGAAGTCGATGTTATCGAAGCGCTGCAGGGAGGACGCGAGCGGCAACGGGGCCGTTTGCAGCGGGCGGTCCGGGATGGCGTTGAGGCGAAACACCAGGGGTGGCAAGAACGCGTCGGGTATCGACGTGGTGATGACCAGTCGGTTGAACACCGCTTGCCCGAGGAGCACGGGCACTTCGTTGCCACTGAGCGTCACGGACCCGATCGCCACGCCGGGCATGTCGGCACGCACCGTCAGATTGTTGACGTTGACCGTTCCGACTTGCGACACGCTCTCGTCGAAGATGAGATACGATGAGGTCAGCACCAGAACGCGAATGAGCGGCAACGTCTCGCCCGAAATGACCGTCACGCCGCTGCTCGACGTGGAGTTGGCGAATCGGATCGCTGACTGATTTCGGGCAAAGTCAATTTTAAACAACGGCTCCTCACGGAGCAACGCGGTGATGACCCCCGTGGTGACTTGCTGCCCAATGACGGTGGCGTTCAGGCCAGCGGTGACCGCCAGCACGCGAAAGGAAAGCGTGAACCCGGAACCACTCTGCACGGTCAGATCGGTGAAATGTGCCTCACCGGAAACGACGAAGACCTTGTCGAGCTTCCCGTCGCCGATGATGCCGGCAGAGAGGCCGTTGGGCGCATTGTAGCTGACTTCGACTTTCAGGCCTCGGGTGACGCGGTCAACTTTTCCCGCCGAGTCTAAAATTCTCACAATGATGCGAGGGAACACGCGGCCGGTGGTGATGGTCGCCGGCTGCCCAACCGTGTGGAAAAAGCTCTGCGGCTCCACATTCGGTGGTTGGAACTCAACCGAGTACGCAAGACGGGCGCACGACTGAGCCACGGCCGTCAAGGCATGCAGGCTCGCGAAGCACAGCAGCGTGATTGAGAAGACGAGCGACGGCGGCGACTTGGCCATGTGATGGGGGAGAGCGTTCCTTTCTCTTTTTATTTTGTTTGTGTGATCACGGTCCGTTTGAATCAAAGACAACGAAATTGATTTGGGAAATGCCATCAAGCTGGAAAGCGCCCGGTCATCTCAAAACGACTTGACGGAAAGCAACCCGACGGAAAGCAAAGAGATGGTGGGGACCGAGACGTTCGTGCATCGCCAGGTCTACGGCGCGAAACGACGTGATGTCAAGCACACATGGGGGGAGGAGACAATCTTGGAAATCCAACTTCGGTCGAAGCGGCCACTCCTTGTTGGTTGACCCTCTCGAGTCGGGGTGGCACAAACGATTGAATTCGACCAAAAGGAGAGAAAAGGGGCGTTTTCGATAACGGAAGAGTTTACGGCGACGCGCCGAAGTCGCTTTCGTCGATGGTTTCTCCGTTTTGGAAGTTTTCGTATGCATTGGTCATCGACGCCTGCACGCCTCCGCCCGAGAACTGCCGGAAGTTCAACGGGTTGCTCGCTCCGCTGCGAAGCTTGCGACCGAACGCGTCCGTGCCGTAGTACGACGTCCATATCTGCAAGCGTGCCTGCATGGCCTTTTCCGGCGTCAGACACTTGCCGCAGTTCTGTCGGCCCTTCTCGCCGAAGCATTTGTATCCAGGGCCGAACAAACAAATGCCGAACTCGTCGCATGTGGGGGCGAAGCCCGTTCCATACGGCGCCGGAAACTCCTCGTAGTACTTGTAGAGGCCTTTGTCAAGGGTGATGTTGAGAACGAGAAAGGCGACGATGCCGAACTCGCCGTCGTTGCAAATGCTGGTCTGCTTGTCGGGGTCGATAGTTTCGTTGAACACGATCGCGGCGGATCCGTACGACACGCCTGACGCGTTCGGGTAGTAGATGTTGTCCAGATCGCCCATGCCGAAGACAGAGATGAAATTGAAGCCCTCTAACAAGACTGAAAATTCGGGCTGCACGACGAGCGCACCGGTGCCGGGCTCCGCGTTCGGGTCCTCCACGAGCGTGTCGTACATTGCCGCGAGCGGGATGGCACCCGTGAGGTTGAACGCTTGCAGCTCGTCCACCAGCGGACAGAAGGCAAACGTCGCCGTGGTGGTCGTGACGTTCTGCAGATCGGCATCCACGCTGCGGATCCAGTTTTCCGGCGCGACGTCCAATACGAACCTCAGATTCAGCTTGCTGGCCCGCCCGCATTTCGGACCTTTTGGCTGCCAGGGAAAGCAAGCTTCTTTCGATGTACATTTTGTATTCACAACTTTCGGACGAACGACGGTGGCCGCATGGGCCCCTCCGCGCTGCAATGACAATAGAAGACAACTCATGACGAAAAGGGCTACCAAACAACAGCCGCCAACGAACGAGCGACGACAAGGCCGCGCCATGCAGTGCGAAACAATGAGTGGTAAGTTTTGGACTACGGCGCGCGGGGGGGAGGCAACCAAATCCCATTGTTCGCTTCGTGACGATGAGATAGGACACCGTCCAATTTTTGACGTTCGAAGATCAAAAAGAAATTGCAACTGCCTCTCAAGCGCCACAACAACCAAAAGAAAAATCCCACGTTCACTCGCCCTCCTCTTTCATCCTCCCTATCATCTTCGCTCCCATAAAACGACTGAACTGAATTGCTTTTCAAACCTCTGGGACGGCGAACGTCGTGACATCGTCTCGGCGATATGGAGAGGAGTGGGCTGTGAGAGTCTTTGCGGACGGCTCACGCGACCGGTCCGCTGTCCTCTGGTGCGAGGTCGCTCTCGTCCACGCCCGGGCCATCCTTGGCGTCCCGGTAGGATCGCTTCAAGGACGTGTACATTCCATTGCCGGTGAACATTTTGTACGAAAGCGGATTGTTTCGGCCGCTGATCATCTTCTTGCCTCTCGCGTCTGTGCCAAAGTACGATGTCCAGATGTTCACTTGAGAGTTGAGCAGCGCTTCCGTTTCCGTATTGGGAATGCAGACGCCGCAGTTGCCTTTGCCCCGCTCGCCGAAGCAGCGCTGAGTTTCGTCTAATTGGCAGACATGGGAGGCATCGCAAGTTGGAACGAATCCCGTGCCGGTGGGCAACGGGAAGTCGCCATAGTAAGCAAAATTGCCATTCTTCATCGTGACGTTGAGTCGCAAGAAGGTGACGACGCCGACGGACCCCTCTGGGCACTCCTCAGTGAGGTTGTACACGATGCCGACCTTGGCGTACGAATTGGCTTCCTCTGGATAGTACCGGTTGTCGAAGTGCCCGAAGCCGTACACGGACAGGTAGGTGACCGCATCCATGCGCGCCGCCGGGATGTAGAGCTTCGAGGTCACGTTGCCAACGGTGATGGTCGATGCACTGTAGAGGGCGCCAAGGCGGACAGCGGCAGAGAGGTTGAAGGCCTGAATTTCGTCCACGATGGGGCAGTAGGCGTAGGTCACGTAGGGGAGCCAGGAACCGTTGACAATGCGCATATTTTCCGGTGCGACGTCGACCATAAACCGGAGGTTAATGCGACCGCCCCGGGTGCATCTCGGGGTGCTCTCCCACGGGAAGCACGCCTCCTTGGTCGTGCACGTGGTGCGAAGCGCTTCTTTGGCTTTCTTCGCCGCTGCCGCGGACGACTGCGCACCGACGAAGGCGCCTCCCAGAGATCCGAGAAGGAGGAGATAACAGCCCAAAACCAGCGCCGCCAGGTTCGAGGGTAGCATGCGGTCTAGGGTGACGGGGGTGTGGTGTAAAAAGCAAT
>ERZ1292633.886-Hain-H41-02um-R1-886-length-33353-cov-6_pt1 | contig 33353 bp, 11 predicted proteins | sample MGYA00564406_ERZ1292633 | MGnify/ENA primary metagenome ERZ1292633 (study PRJEB36523, sample SAMEA6512639) | groundwater metagenome | collected 2019-01-08 | study: AquaDiva: Metagenomics assemblies of 32 groundwater samples
TGTGCTAACGGACGGTAGCTTTAATCATCGCGAAGAAGCAAGCCCGTCGCAAGTACGTCGTTCACCATTCTGGACTGGACTGCACGGGTAGGGATGGGTGTTTCGATCGCAATTCCCCCTCTCCACGTCCTCAGCTCTTGTCTTTTTTTTCCTTCAAAAAGTCTGGATTACGACGCGCGAATCGGTCTGCCGATGAATACGGGCTCGGCGGCAGAGCGAGGAGGTGACGATACCTTCGGGGAGCATCACCAGCAGCTCTGCGCCACAGCGGATGCTCTTCGCATGCACGCCGTGCTCACGTGTCACCACGCCTTGGCCCTGGCCTCACATCTGCCCCAAAACTTGCAAGATTTCCACTCCACGTCTGCCAGGTGCAGGGTGCCGTGGGACGGACCCATTGCCACCGAGGGTCCACGACCAACCTCGCGATGAGTCGACGCGTGCAAATGCTGGTTGAAACCCGGCGACCGGGTGGTGGCGCATCACAACGCACACACATCTGAGAAAGCAACATTATTGACCGATCATCGCCTTAGCGCCTGCGCGCAGCTGATTTCGCGACTTCGGACTGTCAATCGGCGAGAGTTCGGGGACCTGCACTGCAATCACACTCGGGTCCGCAGAAGAACCCTGGCCGATAGGTGAGGGGCAAGTACCCTCCCCCCGCCAGGCGTGGCAAGGGGCATCCGAATTGGTAGGTCATCATCAGATGTGAGCGTGTGTGTCGTGACGGAAGCATCGAGAGGGGTGGGGAGGTGTAGCATGACGGATGCATGGTTGTTTTATTGGGGACTTGTGTGGAGGGGGAGTAGGAACCGTCATTCCTTTGCAACAACAGCATGTCGATCCTCACTGCCCCGGGGACGACCGATGTCCACGATCAGATCCTCCGCGATCTTCGCCGCACATTGGACGAGTCGTCTCTTCCGGACAATCTGAAGGCACGGCTGATGCGCGACTCCGACGGCGGTCAGCAGTACCGTCGGCTGCTCAGCATCGCTGAGCTTACCGTCCGAGCGCCCAATTCCTCCTACTTGGGATACAAACTCGGCGGCTGCGCGTGCCGTGAAACGGTGCTCGTGACGGAGGGCAACGTGGCGATGCTTGATGGACAATGGCAGTGGCTCTTTCCTCGGCCCAGGGTACCACAGCGTGCCGGTCTTCGGCGTGGAAGTTGGGGAGCAAGTGAGCTTGTCGACTCTGAACAGGGTGGTGAAGTGCGAGACGGCTGGATTCATCACCATCACGGAGGGCAACATCGGCGTGATGCAATTGGGGTCGGAATACCGCCTGCTCGCCCCCGGTTCCTACGAATGGGACTCGCCCGTGGTCGGCAACATCACGGCGGTGAACATTCGAGCCAACGCGTCGCAGCTTGGCCCCTTCTCGCTGGTCACCGTGACCGATGGCACGGTCGCCGTCACCTACCACCACGGCAGCCTTCGCATTCTCGGATGGTCGCCCGAGGAGCCACCGGTTGGCTCGCTCGCCGCTTCCTCCGCAGCTCGACTCGGCAGCAAGACCTCCCCCGTGGGCACCAGCCGGACGTACTTCATGGACGACCCAAATTGGGTCCACAAGTCGTTCCTGTCGACGCAGATGCAGACGGACCGCCTCGAGGGGAACGACCTCCTGTCGAAGGACAACGTGGAGCTGCTGATGGTCGCCATGTCGCAGTGGCGCATCGTGAACCCGTGGCTGGCCATCACGCAGTGCGGGCCGGACATGGACAACATTTCCACCAAGGTTGATCAGCTTGTCCGAGCGACCATCGCGCGCATCGTGGCGGGAACGTGCATCGGCGCGGGGCCCGTCTCCGGCCACATGACGCGTCCCATCGCGCAAGTGGGTCGCGAGGTCGGCTCGGAAGAGGGCGGTGCGGGGCGCAACGACGCCGACATGGCGCACCTGATGCAGTCCTCCCAGGCGACCATCCACATGGCCGAACTGACCCACAACATGCAGCTGATGGGCATCGAAGTGGTCGGCGTCTACGTGCCGGAGAAACGCATGAAGAACGACGACACGCGCTCGGAGATCGCCAAGCAGGCCATCATTGGCATCAAGGCTGAGGCGCAGCGCTCGGCGGCGGATGCCAGCAGCTACGCGACCATCAAGTCCGCCCAGGCCGAGGCGGAGGCGGAACGGGCGCGCGCCGACGCTAAAGCGTACGTCACGACCACCGTGGCGCGCGCGGAGGCCATTGCCATCGGCGAGCTCGCCGTCGCTCACGCGAAGGCAGGAGAGCAGCTGGGGGTGCCCACGACCACCGCCGCCCGCCTGGCCTTGTCCGAAAAGACCGGGAAGATTATGGAGGGTGCCAAGGTCACCATCTTCTCTGGCGCGCCTTCCACGATGCCGTTCATGCTCACCAGTGACGCCTCCTAACTGTCCCACGCGGCCCCAGACGGGAAGTCTCTTCGCCGAGCTGAGGGTCCATGTCGCCGAGCGGAGGGTCCATGTCACGTGGTTTTTGTTCCTCTCGCCGAGGAGGATCACTGTACTTTTGTTGCAACAAAATGACTCAGCCGACTCTCATTTTTTTTTCCTCTCTCGCGTGCGGGGGCCGCGGAACCACCGAGTCACCGAGAGAAAATTCCACCCTTCTCTTTTCTTTTCTTTTCGACTTACTAATCATCTCCCCTCTCTTTCGTTCGTTCCACACCACTCCGGTTTTTCCCGGGCTGCTGGACGAGGAGCACTTTTCTCCTTTCTTCGGTGTTTCGCTTTCTTTCTTGTTGGGTTGTGGTTGTGGTTGGAGTACCTCACGGGGCGTCATTGTCAAAGAGCGTGCATTTGGTCAATTCGAGGAGCAACTAGTAGTACCGTACCTTCTTTTTCCCCGAGCACCTTGTTGGACGACGGGCGGTTACATCGTCTCTTTGCGTGCTGTGACCCCCCAATCCGGGTCGGAACTCCGTCGAATGGATAGGCAGGACGTCACCGAGGATCCGGCCACCAACCTGCGCATCATCGATGTGCCCGGCCGCTTTCTCCGTCATTTCGGCGACTTTCAGAATGGGGTGATTCACTGGTTCGGCTTCGTCTGGAAGTACAACCGCATGTGGCAGCGGCAGCAGCGCGTCGCGGTCTTTTCCGACAGCTGCGTCTACCTCTGTCATTCGATGGGCAAGATCACGCGATGCATCACCTACCACGATATTCGAGAGCTGGTGATTACGCACGAAAGCGCGATCGGTTTTCGCGTCCCGGATTCGTACGACGCGCTGATCGCCTTCGACGACCCGCGGGACCGCGCCATCGCTGCAGACATCGTCTGCAAGGGGTTTCGAAACGTTAGCGGCCACGATTGCGTGGTGAAGCGACTCGCCGCGACGGGCGGCAGCGACGGCTTCCTTCAGCAATGGCTGGATCTGGGGAAGCCGAAGGGCTTCGTCCTGCGCATCGAGCCACTCCGCACCGCCGCCCAGCTGACAAAGGTGCACTTGGAAAAGCAAGCACGAGAGGTGAGGCATCACGCCGCCGTTGCCGTGGAAATGGACCGCATCCGCGCGGGGCTGCAGCAGGAGCTGATGAGCTACCGCACGGAGGAGTTCGAGAGCGCCAAGACGCAGCTCCGACTCGTGAAAGCAGCGATCCAGGCGGCCGATAAGGAAATTGCAACCCTGAAGGTCACTCGCCTGGAAAACATGGCGAAAAGCGGAGGCTCCGAGAAGGCCGGCTGTCTCGCGTGCGCGTCGTCTCGAGCGTGGCTCGACAACCCTGCCAACGAAGAAAGGCGCAACACGCTGACGTGGGTGAGGGTCGTGGAGGAGCAGCGACAGCTCGTGCGCTCCCTCGAGCTGTCCCTCGTCAAGGGGCACTTGGACGAGAGCGGCAGCAGCGCCGGAGGAGACCCGACGGCGGCAGCGTCGTCGAAACCATCCTCCGCCTTCGCGGGAAAGTCCATCCCCGACAGCGCGGCGGAAGCCCTCGAGCGCATGGTCGCCAAGCTCAAGGTCGAAGTGGATGCGGCGCACACGCGCAACGCGCAACTGCAGCACTTCATCCTTGAATCCGACAGCATGACCGAGGCGTCGAAAATGCGCGTCGTTGGCATCGTCAAGGGCGAGGCGGACTCGTCTGCGACGCTCAGTTCGGCTCCGCAAAAGCAAGCGAAGGCCCCTTCGCTGACGGGGGCCGCGGGCAACGCCATACTGCACGAGGAGGTCATCCGGCAGCTGGACGTTCGTATCGCGCGGCTGCTCGAAGCTGTCCGCGACGAGACCGAACGTCAAAAGCATCAGCTGGATCGCATTAAGCAAGAGGTGCAGCGGTACGACGCTGCCATCCTATCGTACCTACACGGCATCGTCGGTGGTGACGCGCCCCTCAGTGATGTTTGGGGGCCGAACCACCACAAACGGCCGGGCGTGTTCGCAGGCATCGCGGGATGGGGATTCGGCGCGCTGCAAGGGAGTGACGACAGCAGTTACCGCGGCGGCGGCGGCGGGATCGATGGCGTGGGAGGAGGTCGAGGGGGCGCTGGCTCGGCTAGTGATGACTGGAACGCGGTGCTTTCCTCTTCCCCGCCGTCATCTTCGCGGACGGGCAGCGGGCGGGTTGCTGGGCCCATCTTCGAGTTAGACCGCGTGGTGAACCGGTCGCGTCTTAACCAAGGATTCTCCGCGCTGGAATCGCGACCCGCAGTTTGACAGTGTACACTCAGCCCCCCACGCTCTCAGTTTCTATTTCAGTATCGATTATCATCTTGAAAAACTAAATCACGTTGTTCGATCGATGTTTGAAACTTTTCGAGAATTTTTTTAAACCAAAGTCTATCGTTTGGACACCCACGATGGCCGACGACGGTGAAGATGAGCTCCGCGACGACCCTCGCACGGGCCTCAAGCTCATCCTGATTCCGCCGACGGATCAAAAGTACTTCGGGCAGCTCTCCGGCGCCGTGATCCATTGGTTCGGCAAAGTCGATAAGTACAACCGCATGTGGAATCAGCAGCGCCGCGTCGCCATCTTCACCGATCAGTGCATCTACTTGTGTCAACTCGACGGCGGCATCACTCGGTGTGTGAACATGCGGTGGATCAGCGAGATCATGCTGTCGCACGAGTCCGCGATCGGATTTCGCATCGGTCCGCCAGACTACGACATGTTGCTATCCTTCGACAGCCAAAAGGACCGCGATGATGTCGTGATCGTGGTGCAGCGCGTGTATCAGTCCATCGTGGGCAACGAGCTCACCGTCCGGCGATTAACGGGCAACAACAGCGAGGCAATCCAACAGCGTCTGGATCTATCGAAGCCAAAGTCCTGGTCGCTCAAAATCGAGCCCGTCAAATCCCGCCGAGCGCTGGAACGGCTGGTCAAGGAGCGCCGCCAGAAGGAAGTCAATGACCGCCGCGTCGTCGAGGAGGAGTTTGAGCGCATTCGGGAAGGTCTCAAGCAAGAACTGAAGCGGTACCGCACGGAGGAGTTCGAACGCGCCATCGATCAGTTGTCCCAATATGTCAAGGCGCTCGAGGAAAAGGACCGCGAGATTGAGCACCTGAAGGCCACGCGCGTCAACGCGGACGACCCGGAAGTCTGGCGCAAGTGTCCGAACTGCCAAGAGCTGCAAAAGTTGCTCAGTTCCAACTCCAATGAGGACAAGCAGCGCATCCACCGGCTGGAAAAGGCCCTCGAAGACCAGCGCCACATCGTGGACACGATGCAGTCGGCGATTCAAAACCGCTCGGCAGCCGCGATTCGGCAAACCGTGTCGTCGGAAGGCGGCTCATCGGACACAGCCTTGCTGCACTCACTGCGCGCAGAAATCTTGGAATCCAACCGGCGAAACAAGGACCTGCAGCAAATCATCCTCGAAAGCCCGTTCCTCACGGCAGAAATCAAGCAGAGGGCGGCTAGCATCGGCGTCTACCGAGACGGCGCCGGCGCGAGCGCGACCGGCCCCCTCGCAAGTGCCGAGGGTTTGGCCGAACGTGACCGCGAGATTCGGCACTTGAAATCCTTGCTGCGCGACTCCACGGCGCGGCACGTTGAGGAGCTCGAGGCGATCCGCGGCCAGTTCAAGCAGTATGACCAAGAGGTCGTTCGGTACGTGGAAAAAATCCTCACCAACTACGGCATCACCGCCCCGCAGGGCCACACGCTGGAGTCGCTCGCAAGGCAAACCGCGGGCGCCGCAAAGCACCAAGCGGTTTTGGCACCCACGCCGGGTTACACGATCGGCGGCACCGGGAGCGCAACGTTTTCGTCACCGCCGCGAAATCCCATCTCGAGCTATGCGTCGGCGGCCAACGCCTTGCCCCCCTCATCGTCACGGCAGGCGGGCGGCGGCGGTGGGCAATACGACTACAGTCTAGCCGCGTCTCCGATCCGCGGGGGTGGACCTGGGTCGCCCGGTGGGATGTCGATCCCCTCGGCATCGCCGACGCCGCAGCGCTTCGTGGTCGACTCGCGGCCTTACGGCGAGGCCGCTGCCTGGTAGTGGGTTTGGCTCCGCGCGCTATCGTTTAGAAGCCGGTCGGATTTGCAGAGCGCCCTTCCAAATCTCGCCTTCGGGTTCCCCCCATTTTGTAGCAGTCCGTTACTTCAGCTCACCTCCTTTCGCGGCACCGAGGATGATGTGCACGGGGGGCCATCGCATTCCATGTGCGCGTAAAAAAACATTTTTTTTGACTTTGGATTTGCGCGTTGTGGGTCTCTCCCCTCTCATCTCCCCGCCTCTTTTTAGAGCGCCCGTCAATCCGCACGTTGAAAATGTTGACGCCAGCGAGGGCACGCCGCATGCTGGATCCCGATGACCCGCGGGCCGGTCTTGAGGTGAAGGTCAACACGACGGAGCTGGACCCCGCGGACGTTCGGGCCCGCTTTGGCGATATTGAGTCCGACGCGCTTATTTTCCTCATCGCGATGGTCGAAAAATACGACAGTGATTGGATCGCTCGGCCCCGCGTCGCCGTATTCTCCGACGCGCACGTCTATTTCTACGCTCCCGAGCACCGTGGCTCGATTCTCCGTTGCATTGACGTGATGAATGTCGCCGAGATTATTGGTACACGAGACGACCTCCAGGTGCTCGGCATGCGCATGCATCGCCCCGAGTTCGACCTCTTTCTCCGATTCGAAGACGAAATGACGCGCGATTTTGCCTCCACCATCCTTCAAAAGAACGTCTTTGCCATGTCACGTGGACGTCTGACGGTGAAGTCGAGACAATTTCAGAAGGCCGGGGACAAGGAGGAGGAGGAGCAGCAGCGCGAAGAGAAGGTGGATTCAGACGACAGCGGCAGCAGCAGTGGAGACGACGGCGCGGAATCGGCATCGGCTTCGTCGGCGGGGGGTGACCAGAAGAAAAGGAACGGAGAGCGCTCGAAGAGTGGAGGAACGACGTCCACGGCCGTCCGTCGGACAAACGCGGAGGCACGGCAGTTTTGGAGGGGCGAATTTGCCAAGCGAACCGACACGAAAGTGACAAAGCTAGACTTGGAGCGAGACGAAAAGGTCGCGCACGACCGTGCCGTCGTCGACTCCGAGTTCGAGCGCATCGCTGCCGACTTGCGACAGGAGCTGCAGCATCACCGGGTCGAAGAGTTGGATAGCATTGTCGAGGAGCTGTCCAACCTCGAAGTGGTGTTGCGTCAACGCGAAGCAGAGCTTGAGGACCTCCGCGAAACACGCCGACGGGCATTTGGTAACGAAGTGGGTGTAGATGGGAACCCGGTCTCGAAGCTCACCGAATCGGCACATGGTCAAATCTGCCAAAACTGCCGGCTGGTCGACGATGTCCGGCGGTTGCATCCGATCGACCTCAGGCAGCGCATCATCCGACTCGAGCGGACACACAAGGAGCAGTCGCACATCGTGGACAACCTGCGCGCGGCGCTCAACTACCGCTGCCGTGGGGACACGTTCACGAGTGCGCTGACGAAACACCCTGCGGTGCACGCGCTGCGCTTAGAGCTGCAAGAGGCGAACCGGAGGAACCATGCCCTCCACCGGCTTATCTTAGAGAGCCCGTACGTCGATGCGCAAGTCAAGCAGCGGGCGACCATGATGGCCGTGGAGCGACAGGTGCGAGAAGTCGAGCACGGCGTTGCCCTCGTCCGGCCCCGAGTCGCGGAGGAAGCCGCCGCGGTCGGTGAGCGGAAGAACCAAATCGCCGAGCTGGAGGCAAAGGTGCAAGTCCTGCAGGGAGAGCATGCGGCGCAGCTGACAACGCTACAGCAGCAGTTCTTAAAGTACGACGAGGACGTGTTGCGATATGTGGAACAGGTGCTCGAGGCTCACCTGATGAACCAATCAGCATCGGCGGCGGCACGGCAGACGCCCGTTGGCGTCGGCGGTAGGCACAATGGTCAGCCTCACATCAGAGAGGCAGCGTCCGGCCTCGCACGGCGGCTCGTCGCCGAGGCGAAGGCCAACGTCCAAGGGGTCGCGTCGTCGCGGTTGCTGTCGTGAAGGGTTCTATAGTGTATTGTTTCTCTGTGTCTATTGTGCAATCAAGTAGTTTTCGGTGAGTTCCTTGGTCTTTCTGGGAAAGCTGACCTTCTTCCGAGGTACAAAATGTTGTTGATACCCCCTCGCCAGCACTGAGGTCTGTGCTTAATAGCGGATGGTTCGCCTGACCGTCGCCCTCCTTCGCAAGCGTGCGGAGCACAATGAGGGGTGTCTGGCCGACCTGAAGGAGATCGCCCTGCACCAGCAAGAAATCGAGCAGCTCGAGGTCGTGGGCGAGGTGTGCCGACAACTCGAAATCCTTTACTTGTCCAACAACTACATCCCGAGAATCGAGGGACTGGTGCATCTGAAACACCTCAAGTACCTGAACCTGGCCATCAACAATATTCGCGTCATCGAAGGACTGGAAGGATGCGAGATGCTGGAAAAGCTCGACTTGACGCTGAACTTCGTGAGGGACTTGGACTCGGTGCAAGCCCTGCAGGCGAACGCGTTCCTCGTCACGCTCCACCTCACTGGCAATCCCTGCTGCGACCTTCCGGGGTACCGCCGCTTCGTGATCCACCAGCTGCCGCAGCTTGTGACACTCGATGGAAAGGACGTCAAGCGAGCGGAGCAGATTGAAGGGAGGCAGGAGCTGCCAGACGATCAGCAGGTGGTGGAGCGGGAAGCGATGCGGTTCCGCGAAGAGGAGCGCATCAAGGCGGAGATGGTTGGCCGGGGCGTCGACCCTTTCCCCCCTCGGTTCAACGACAAGGGCGAGCGCGTCTATGGCCACTCGGCGGAGGAGCGCATGCAGATGCTGCGGGAAACGCAGCGAGAGGAAGAGGCGAGAAAAAATCCACCCAAGGATCCGAATAGCATTTCGGCGATTCACGAGGAGTTGAAGAAGAAACCGGTGCGTCTCACCCCCGCCGAGGAGATGGAAAAGCACGGCCGTGTCCTGCAGCGCAACGATGCGAAACTGCCGTTTCGATTCGAGGAGGCGGAGGAGTACACGAACCTGCTCGTGCAACCGGGAAAATTCATCAGCACCTCGCTCATCACCATCGACGTGCAGCCGACGTATGTCTCGGTCACCGTGAAGGACAAGGTTCTCGTGTTGACCACCCCGGAGGAGGTTGCCCCGGGCGCGGTCAAGGTCGAGAGGGCGGCCACCACAGGGGAGCTTAAAATACACATGCCTTTGGCGCCCACCGTCGTGGACGCCAAGCGATCGCGCAGGGACAGACTCAGGGGACACTACGTGGACGATTAGGTCGCCACGGGGTGGAGCAAAAGAGAACGAACGCAAAAGAAGCGATTGGACAAATGCGACCTCGTTCGAGTGCCGCAGTGAAACGAGACCTGGAGACGGACTTCATTCATACATTGCCTCATTTGCTCCTTCATTTTTCAGTAGACCTGGCAGGTCCTGCTGTCTCGGTGCAGCACGGAAACGTGGAGCTACAGGGAGGGAATGGAATGGGATTTCCGCCGAACTCAGTCGGTGAACGATGCCGCGCGTCGTCATCAGTGGCCGCACCCCCTACACAGATTCGAAGCTTTTTTTTCATTATCTTTTTTCATTCTTTCATGACCGAGGATCGAAGCGGCAAAACGACGGAAGACGTCGCCGCCGAGGAGACGGATGTGGCCGTCGCCACGCTCGACACCGATGCCTCCGCCGCTGCCGCCGAAGTGATGGATGTGGTTGCCGCTGCTCTCGACGGAGATAACGCAGCCGCCACCACCACGACCAGCCTGGGTCCACAGGCGCACGACACAAGAGCGAGCCTGGCCGCGACCCTCTCGAGATTTAAAACCGCTCTAAGCGAACTGTGTGACGCGAAGATTTTAGAATCCATGTCCGACGCCGACGTGGTCGCCGAAGATGATCCGTCGGACGAATCCACAACGGTGGGCGCGAAGCGCACTCGAAGTCAGCAATCCACTCCGGCGCAAAGACAATTAGCCGACCTGAGGAAGCGGTTTGAGGCATGTTTGATGGCTTGGAAGCGCGAGCGATTGTTCGCCACTGATGTGGTGAAGCAGTTGGACGACGTGTGCTCGGTCATCGTGCCTGACCTGCGTCAACGACAAGACGAACTGCAGGCGGAAGTGCAGTCTCTTCGCGAGCGCTTGGCTGCGGCGGGAAGTGACACAGCCCACCAAGAGGCCCTGGCGGATAGAGATCTCGTCGTTGAGAACTTGCGCGGTGACCTGGCCGCCCTACGGGAAGCCGCCATCGCCGTGCCAAGGGAAACGGTGGTCGCGCCACTTGCTTCGCTCCAAAAGCTTACCCTTGTCCTCGAAGCAGCCGACGCGGCCGCAGCCGCTGCGCGGGCGGAAGCCGTGGCACGTGCCGAACGCGAGGCGATCGGTCAGCAAGCTGCCCGGGACGTGCACGCAGAGCAGCTAGCGTCTGCGCTGAGGAAGGTCACCGAGTTGGCCGCGGCACTGGATGCGTCGCGACAGGATGTTAACCAGGTGACCAGCGAGCGCGACGTTGCCAGGAGCGCCCTCGAGGCGGCGCGTCTTGAGCTGGCAAACTTCCGTGCCGACGTCACGGCTCAGCTGCACGACGTGCAACGTGCACTGGAATCCGCGAAGGCCGACGGTGGCGGTGCGGACGGTTCGAACGACAGTCGCCGCCGGCGCCGCCAGCGGTGGATGTCAGGCGGAGGCGAATCGGTGGGCGGTGCCGCCGACCCAACCGATGGGCTCCTCACCGACGACTTCCCGGACGTGCCACTTCCCAGTCGGAAGGATGCCCTGCGATTTTGGATCGAGGGGCGCGAGAAAATTGTGTCGTTGAGCGACGAAGTGAAGGCGCTTCTGGACGAACTTGCCAAAGTCAAGGTTCAACTCAGTGAGCAAAAGACGGTGGAGGCGCAGCGCGCGAGAAACATGGCCGCATGGGTGGCGGTGGCGGCCGACCTTACTCGGGAACAACTGACGGTCGCCACGCTGCGGCAGTCGCTTGCCACCGTCGAAGCGCAGAACACGGCGTTAAAGAATACGATCAGCGACTTGGTCGTCTCCGGCCACGACGCGAAGGAGCTGATCCGCTTCGCTCTGGCAGTGGCCGCGAAGGACGTCGCCGCTGCGACACAGGTCACGGCCGCGGATGTGGCCATGCGCCAGCAGGAGGCGCAGCGTCTTAAATTCGAGCTGACGGAGTTGGAGCACCGGCGCGAAGGACTCATTCGCCGCGTTCAGCGACTCCATGGCGCCGCGTCGACCGCCGAGTGCGGCGCCGTGTTCGCCACCCGCCTCGGTCTAGTGGGGCTCAACCGCGGACGGATGCCACAGGCGTCATCGCCTCGGCAACTGACGCCTGCGTCACCGTCGAAGGTCAACCCGCCGGCTTCCACCCCGCTGCCCTCGTCGCTGTTTCAGTCCGACTTCTTGGCCATCGGAGCGTCCACGATGGGACCGGAGAAGCGGCCCGCCGGGTCGTTTCCGCAGCATTGCGTCCCTGCCGTGGACGATGCAGTGGGCACGGTGGCCTCCTCTGCAAAGGAGATCGCCGGCCGCCTTCAAGCCACTCGGTCGCTCGCCGCGGTACTTCTGGCCTCGTCCCGGGGCGATGGCAGTGCACTCGACGGTGAGAGTTCGGCGGCTCGGTTGGTCGGCGTGACCGAGGCCTCCTCGCAACTTTCGTTCGACCTCGTGGTCTGCAAGCGCGAGGTGCAGGCACTGCGTGATCGCTTAACTGCGTCCGAGGCTCGAGTGGCATCGTTGTCCGACGAGGTCAGCACGGCGGCGCAGAAACGCAGCGCCCATGACGCGGCCACGACGGGGACGGTTCGCCATTACGAGGCCCTTGTGGCGCACTGGCGACAGTGGTGCGAACAGCTCTGGGCGAGGCGCCTCGAGACCCGTCAAATCGCCGACGCCGTCATTCGCGGCTGTCACGTGCTCGCGGCTCAGTTCAGCCGGTATCTGCGCGTGTATCAGCAAGTCTCCTCAGCCCTCCGCGACGGGCAGCGAGCTCTCGTGGACGCGCGAAAGGACCGACCTCAAGTCGATGAAGGCACGGCCGCCATGACGGAGGACGACCTGCGTTCGCTGCGTGCCTTGCAGCTCTCGCTCGCCGAAGAAGCCCACCGCCGGCTTCGGTTCGACCAGGACATGCAAGCAGGCGCGGTGTGGCAGCTGTCCAAGGAGCTGGACGCTGCCTTGGCTCGCACGGCAGAGGCCGAGCAGGCCATGGCGCGGGCGATGCGCGACAAGGATGTGGCGGCCCTCAAGGCAGAAACGGTGCAGTCTTGGTATAAAGAAGTCGACCAGCGGTTCGTCGCCATGGCGGCGTCGCAGCGACAGGCCGCGTCCGTGGCGAAGACGTTGACCGTCAATCATATCCGCGCGGCCGCCATCGACATTCGCGCAGCCGCGGACAAAGCGTCCCTCGCGGCGGCGGAGGACAGCGCGCGTCTTGCGACGCTGAAGGCCGCCGAAGGTGAACTGCTAGCAGTGGTGGCCGCCGAGGCAGCGGCCAAGGCGGCGTTAGAGGCAGCGGAACGAGCCATGCAACTGCCAGCTGTCGACGCTGACGTCCCCGTGGAAACCGACGACGGCCACGACGACTCTGTGACGGTCGTGGGTGGTATTCGTGGCGTCGATGTCGCGGCTGTGCCTCCCGTGGTGGCAGCCGACGGTACCGACGACGTCCCTGTCATCGATTCGTCGCTCGCGCTCGCCCCGGATGATTCCGCTGTGGCAGCGGCCGCTGTGGCGCCCGCGCAGCAAGAGGTCCCGGTCGCGGATTCCTCCACCGCATTGCCCGAGGAGGCCAATCCCATTTTCCGGCCGACGGAGGATGAGGTCGTGTCAACTGATAGCGGTTTTCTCGCTGTGGTCGACCCTCCCCCGGCCGCTGCCGCCGGCGGTGAACTCGAAGTGGCAGCGACCTTTGTTCTACCGGCGCACGAACAGGAAACGCCAGCCGTGGGTCCATCATTGGCCGCCGCCGCGGCCTGGAGCGCCAGCGAGGACGCAACCAACGACGGGCCCGTCGCCGCACTGCCACATGATGCGGTGTCCTCCACCTCCATTGCCCTGAACGGCGCGGCCGCCCCGTCCACTGATGCTCCGGAGGAATCTGGTGAGGCGGAGGAGGAGGCGGAGGGGGCTGCCGAGCTAGACGCTCCAGGCATGATGCCGGTCATGGCTGCGGTGCCGGACGCGTCGGTAGCCGAGGCACGTGACCCTCACGGACACGACGCTTCACATCACGACGTAACCAGAGACGTTGTTCCTGTCGCTGGTGACACGGCGATGCCACATCCTCCAGACCAGAGGGATGCAACGCGGTCCCCCGGCGAAGAGGCAGCGCACGGTGCGACACCGCCAAGTGCCGACGAAGCATTGTCGTTCAGCTCTCCGTGGTAAAATTGATCGGATGGTCTCTCAGCGGGGTGGTGGGGCCTGATAGATGACGCGGCGCTGTGTGAGCTCTCTCAATTTCGAAGAAGAAAATTGGTGGGGGATCCGGAAGAGAGAATATGTTTGACGGCCCCATTTTTCAATTGCAAACATCATCGTGCGAAATACAGCAGTTGTTTTCTCCCATCTGGCTTTCATGGCGTCTCGGCAAACGTCCGGGACATTCGCGGATCGCGCCGCTGCCGCGAAACTTGCCGCCGCGAGTCAGGAACTACTTTATAGTCTCGATTTCTTGTTAGACGGACAGAACTACCTTCGCGAGCTATGGATCATCGCGTTTTTCGCATCGGTGGCCTTAGCAAGTATCGCGCTGTGGCTGACCATGCTGAAGTCGTACGCGATTTGCAAGGACAAGTGGTCGACGCGCGGTAAAACCCTCCACGCCGCGGCGGTGCGTCGACAGCTCCAAGCCAGCAGCAGCAAAGCAGAGACCCCCACGGGAGGTGGTTCCGACGAAACCGAGACGGCAACGGACGTGAAGCCCTACAAAGTTCCGTTGATCGACTTTCGCGTTGTGGTGGTCGGCGCCGCCTTGTCCGGGGCGATGCATTGCGCGGGCCTCCTCTGTCACTGCCTCAAGGTCGGCCACGCCGCAGGGCCGCTATCGCTGTTCGTGCTTCACACGGTCCGCGCGTGCCTCTTCGTGATGGCCGGGACGGTTTGGTTGCCGGTCAAGGCGGACGCAAAGTCGTCCCACGCGAGCCAAAGCATCTCCCCGGCCGCCATGGCGGCGCTCGTGACCGTCGTGTGCGACGTCTTTGAGGCCGTGCGCATCAGCGACTCGACGCACCTCGCCGTCTACTCGCTGCTGGTGGCGCTGGCCTGGGATTTCTACTATCTGGTCAAAGTGACGAAGCTGTTCCTGGTGGAATTACCTGGCATCTTGCGCGAGTCGAAGGAGTCCTTTCCGCTGAAGGACGTGTTGATCGACTTTTTGACCCCTCCCACCCGAGTTGGGGCTGACGGTGCCGTCGCCCAAGGTGGGCAGCGCAAGGGCCGGTGACTCCACACGACGTGATTACGTCGACGATTACGTCGCCCAGGCAAAGGCGACCTTTATGCGCGCCACCGACCACCGATTGCGGTCACGCCTTCTATGCCCTGGCGTGGTGACTGCGCATTCGCGTTCGCGATCTGTGGGCCACTGAAGACAGACATTTTCAAATCCTCTTCTCTGTTCCCTTTTGGCATTTTTCTTTGTCAAAGCAGATGCGACGATATGGACGCGTACGCGGGGGGTCGCGCGAGGAGACCCCAACCGCACTCGCCGCGACGCATGGGACCCCAAACAGCGGCAGCTACGGCGCCAACCATCGCGACGACGCATCGACCCCCTCGCCGGAGGAGGCCTCCGAGGACGGCAGCGGTAGCGGCGTTGCCTGCAGCAGTGGCGAGGTCATGCCGGTCGGTGGTGGTGTGGGCTCGACGCGCACGGTGTCCCCTCCGGCGGTTGCCGCCCTCCCGTCCCTGGCCCAACGCACTGGCGCGCCGTTGTCGGCGCCCCCGTGCCACGCTGACGGTGCCGTTCCCAAGGCGACTGTCCTGTCAGCGCCGTTGCCCCCAGGCCCGACCACCGGCGGCAGCGGCTTCGTTGCCCCTGCGGCGCTCGCTGGCCCCCCTCCCTTTTCGATGGTGTGTCCCTCTTGGTTGAGCGGCCACGTTTTCAATCCCTGCACGTTGGCGCTGCTCGGCTACCTGACTTGCTCGGTGATCCTCACGTGGTTCAACAAGTGGTTCTTCTCGCCCGCGACGAGTCCCTATGGCTTTCATTTTCCCCTCACGGTCACCGTCGTTCATCAGGCCGTGATCTCCGTTCTTGTTTGGGGCGTCGTCGCGGTGCTGCGAGGCACGGCGCTGCTTGATCAGAAGCTCGGGGGCATCGACCGCAGTGCTTCGATTGTGCGCATTTGTCTGATCATGGGAGCGGCGTGTGGGGTCGACTGGGGCCTGTCGAACGTGTCGCTGCGCCTCGTGCCGTTATTTTTGTACGAGCTGGGAAAGTGTTGCACGCCGCTCATTATCATGGCGATCACCGCGTCGGTGGGGCTGATTCCGTGCTCGCGGCGCGTCGCCGCCGTCGTGGTCTTACTGACGGCTGGCCTCGTGATGGGGGCGGTTGCCGGGCACGTGACACCCGCGGACCACCATCCTCACGGCGGCGGCGTGGTCGCATCGAACGAACACGGCGTCATTCCTCACCTACCCGGGGGGGTGGGGGGTCGGCCCACGCAGTCCGCGGAGCAACGAGACGCAGACCACTTGGCCGCCGTCTCGGGCACGCTGATCCTGACCATCTCCGTGATCGTGTCTGGCGTGCGGGTGTCCATCTCACAGTACGGTTTGCAGAGGGCCGCCCGCACGTCGTCGTCAACGGCAGCAGCGGGAGAGGACGACACGTCGGCCCAAGCGGTGGGGGGGGCGGTGGGTAGCGGCGCGGACGACGGTTGCGGCGGAGGGCTGTCGCCGACGTTGGCCGGAGGGGGCGGGCGCCCATCGCCGGTCTCTTCCTCACCCTTTTGGGGGTCGCAGTGGCGGGGTGGCTACTCGCGTGTCTCGCCCGCACCGACGCAGACGACGCCGTCAGCATCCCCGGGGCCAGCGAGTTCGCAGACTCCCACCGCATCGTCTGCCACGGCGCACTGCGGCACGAACCCAATTACAGCGCTATACTTCGCCACGCCAGCCTCTATGGCCGTGCTCATCCTCCCGGCCCTCCTGCTCGAGGGCGGAGCTGTCACCGCTTGGTTCCGGAGCCAATTGGCCGACGGCGAAGCCGGAACGCAGCGTGTCGCGGCGACCAGCGTGATGATCGTACTGAGTCTCATCCCCGCGTTGGGCCTCCACCTCTGCGATCTCATGGCGACGAAACGGACATCGGCATTGACCGTCAGTGTCGCGAGCGTGACGAAGCAGATGGTTCTCGCGGGGATCGCCATCGTGAGCCTGGGTGAGCGCCCATCCCCGGCTGCGCTCGCTGGCCTCGTGCTCGCGGCAATCGGCGTGGCGGGCTACGCCGCGATCAAGCGATGAGCAAAAAGGCCTCCTCCTGTTCCCTTGAAAGAAAGCTGTGCCATTGGATGAAAAAGGGTACTGCCGCAGTTGAAAGTCTTTCCCCCCGCGAGTCGTCGCTCGGAAGGGGCGATTGTAGGGTGAGTTGTTTGGTCCAAAAAGGTTTGGTGAATATGTCATCATCACCATTCATATTATGAATGGCTTCAGCGACCCCTTCCTTCTCTCCTCGCTTTCATCTCTGCATTTTTCTTCGTTCCTCAATGGCCGACGCTCCGCTCGTATTCGCCGTCAATGGCGTCACGGTGCGCCTCGCTAACGTCGACCCTTCCGTCAAACTGGTCGAATTTCTCCGTCATTGGGTTCCCCCGACCCAGAAGTCCTCCGACCCGAGCCACCCAACCGCCACGACGACGTCGGAGCCGCTCACAGGTACCAAAATCGGCTGCAACGAAGGCGGCTGCGGCGCGTGCACTGTTCTCGTCAGTTACTTCGATGCCGCCCACCAGCGAATCGTGTCGGTATCCGCGAACGCCTGCCTACGACCGCTGGCCACGTTGCACGGACAGCACGTGACGACGGTGGAAGGACTCGGCTCCCCTGCGCATCCGCACAAGCTGCAGGCACGATTCTCGAAACTGAGCGCTTCGCAATGCGGCTTCTGCACCCCCGGGTTCGTGATGTCCATCTACGCGCAGTTCGCGCGCAAACCAGACAGCGGCGCCGCGGACATGGAGGCGTGCATGGACGGCAACCTCTGCCGGTGCACCGGGTACCGGCCGATCCTCGACGTGGCCAAATCCTTCGCCGCCAAACACTCAGGTGCAGCGCCATCCGCATCGCCGCCTGCCGAGGAGGCAAAATACCAGCTTCTGGTGGACGACCAAGACGGCCGGACAAGCGAAGGCCTCGACGCGCAGCGGGAAATCGAAGCTCTTTTCCCCGCCGAGTTGCGCAAGTACGCCGTCGGTGCAACCCCGGCGGCTATCCTTCGCGTTCACTCCGCGCACGGAGTGGTCTATCACGCCCCAGAGTCCATCGCGCAGGTGTTCCAGGCGGCCGCCGCACATCCCGGGGCCCGTGTGGTTTGCTCGCAGACGTCCGCGGGTGTGTACAAGGACGACTTGCCCCATGCAGCGTCGGTGATCGATGTGTCCCGAGTGCCGGAGCTTCACGTGGCGCGGTTCGAAGCCGCGACCTCCTCGGCCACTCAAGGTGCGTTGACCATTGGCGCCGCCGTCTCGATTGAAGCTCTTTGCGGCGAGCTCCTTCGCGTCGCGTCGGAGCATCCAAGCGTCAAGCAGCCTTACGTCGCACTGGTGGAGCAGTTCACCAAGATCGCCGGTCATCAGGTCCGTGGCGTGGCGAGCCTCGGCGGCAACATCATCATGAACCGAGAGCGCGGCTTTGCGTCCGACCTCTGCACCGCCCTCTGCGCCGTCGGCGCCTCCGTTCAGGTGTTCACGGGCGCGTCGACGAGCGTCGTGCTGCCGTTGCGCGACTTCCTCGCCAACACGGGGGCCGCCGCGTCGCTCCCTGCGCAGGGGTCATCGACGGGTCTATACCTGCTGGCGAACGTGACGATCCCCGCTCCGCCCGCCCACAGCGTCCTCCGCTGCTACCGCACGGCGATCCGCACGCGCAACGCCCATGCGATTGTGAACGCAGCCTTTCTCGCGGAGGCGGTCACGACAGACGGAGGTGTGGCTGCCGTGCAGAACCTTCACGCGTGGTACGGCATCGTCGGGGACATCGATGTGCCGCATGGCAACGCTCCAAAGCTGCTGCCGCTCGCGACTTTCTTCCCCTCCGGTCGTCGCGTCGCTATTGACCGGGACTTCCGCGCGGCGCTGCAAGGTCCGCGGGGTGACGCGGTGTTTCTTCCTTCCTTCGTGCAGGGTGCCTACAAGGCCGGTTTCCGGCGGCTACTGGTGCGCAACTTCTTGGACAAGTTCCTCGACGACTTACCAACAGCCACCTCTGTTGAGCAGTCCGTCGCGGCTCCAGTTCACGTGACGTCACAGTCCTTCCAAGATGGAACCGCGACGCTCACCGGCCCACCGGGAACGGCGACACCTTCCCTCGGACCGAGCGTTTTAACGCCGACCGGCGAGACGAAACTGCCGATCGACGGGCCGCAAGCGAGTCAAGTCGTCGGCGCCCCGACGCCGCGGCCAGATGGCATCCTGCACGCGACTGGCCGCGCGGTGTACCCAAGCGACGTGGCCGAACGCCCGGGCACCGTGTTTGCCGCGTGGGTCCTGTCGACCCAGCACAGTGGCACCCTGACGTCCGTGCCTGTCGCCACGGTGGCCGCGACGCAGCACGGATTCGTCGCCTACCTCGACGCGGCGGCGGTGCACCGTGCCAAAGCCGACAATCAGCTGCCCAGCCCTCTCGCCGGCTTGCCATTCCCCGTTGCTTTCCATCCGACCCGTATCTTCGCCGACGCGGCCGACGGCAATTCGGACGGCCCGACAGTCATCGAGTATCAACACCAGCCGATCGGCCTTGTCGTGGCGACCACACAGGCGATCGCCATACGCATCGCCTCGCAGCTGTCGAAGGCGGCCACGTATGCCGCGCCGAAGGGCGGGGTGGATCCCGTCCCTGTAAACTTGACTGAGGCGCGCCGTCGAGTGGCCGATGGGTCTGCCAAGGCTCTGGCAGGATTCGTGCATGCCCGGCCACCAGCGCCTGAGGCAGCGGCTGCCCCTTCCGGAGACGCGGCGGCGTCACCACCACCACCACGGCCAGCCGCCTCCGACCCCGCGTCGCTGCAGTCCATTCGCGCGTCGATCGCTTTGCCCACCCAGACTCATTGGTACATGGAGACGCACACGGCGTATGTTTACTACGAGGACGACATGCTCATCGTCCACTGCGCGTCGCAGTGGCCTGAAATGATCCACCGCAGCTTGGCCACCGTCCTGCGCGTGCCGATGAGCACCATTCGCGTCCGGCAGGTTCGCATCGGCGGCGCGTTCGGTGGCAAGGTGCAAGCACGGCATGCGGCCGCGGCGGCTATTGCGTCGCGGTTGTTGAACCGACCCGTGAAAATACACGTGGACCGCACCACCGATACGCAGCTGCAAGGCGGGCGTCCGGAGAAGCAAATCGACCTGGACGTTTCGTACGACCGCAAGTCGCTCGAAATTGAATCGCTTTCGCTGGCAGTGCATCTGGGCAACGGCGCGGCGCTAGACTTCGGAGCGTTCCTCCCATTCGGCTGCTTCCCTCGTTCTGCCTTGCACAGCTACCGGGTGAAGTCGGACTACAGCGGCAGCTACCAGGTCTACCAGACGGCCTACCCTGGCCGCTGCCCCGTTCGCGCCCCCGGGGAGCTAGAGTGTGCCTACATTGGCGAAGAGATCATTGACCGCATTGCCTTCGACGCCGACACGACGTCCCACCGCGTGCGGCTCGCCAATCTCATGGACTGGACCGACCGCAACGCGCAGGGGGCCGCCCACCACATGGAGGAGTTCAGCCTGGCGGCCATGTGGACTCGCGCCCTCTCGAGCAAAGGGTGGCAGCAGCGCATCGACGCGGTCGCCGCCTTCAACGATAATCCGAAGAACGTACACTGGAAAAAGGGGGCTGCCTTGACACCGTTTGCGTACCATCTGACGACGTCGGAGGGCAACGTCAGCGTCACTGGCTATGTCGACGGCTCGTTCGTCGTCGTGCACGGCGGCACCGAGATGGGCCAAGGCCTCACCGTCAAGGTCCAGCAGGCGGTGCTTCTGGAGCTGAACCGGTTAGCGCCGATCACGCTTGACAAAATCCGATGCATCGGCTCCGATTCGATTTGCATGCCACATGGCATCTGCACCGGCGGGTCGGTCGGCTCCGAGAGCAACGTCGCGGCTGCCATCCGCGCGACTCGCACGTTGGTCGATCGGCTGCGCCCTGTGATCGAAAAGGTCCCAGAAGCGGCCCGCCATCATTGGCCAGCCATTTGCATGACCGCGCGCTTCATGGGCCGCTTGGACATGGTGGGCACTGGAGTCCACACAGGCGTGCCCCCCGACTCGGTCACGTACACGAGCTACACCATTGGAGCGACAGAAGTCACCGTCGACGTGCGATCCGGAGAGATCGTCGTCGATGCCTTTGACCTCTTCTTCGACTGTGCTCGAAGTCTGAACCCGGCAGTGGACATCGGTCAGGCCGAAGGTGCGCTCATGATGGGCCTCGGGCACATGCTACTCGAGAATGCCGGCGTGGATCCTGCGACCGGCGCCGTGACGCACCCCAACACGTGGGAGTACAAGATTCCCATCGCGCGCGACGTGCCCCGCTCCTTCAACGTCTTCTTCCACTCCCACGATGGGGTAGGATTCGCCAAAGGCGTCATGAGTTCCAAAGCGTCCGGCGAGCCGCCGCTCTGCGTGGCGCCTGCCGTCGTCAGCGCCATCCGGCAGGCCATCGTCGCCGCTCGCAAGTCAATGTCGAAGAAACGGCAGTTCCCCGAACTGTCTATTCCGCTTACCCCGGACATCGTCGCGATGGCGATCGCCCAGGACTGACGGTGGTGGCTGATGTGTCCCGTCTCAGGTCCAATTTTCCCTTGGAACTAACAGCTTTTTTCTATATTTCGTCGGTGGCATCGGCACCAATTAAAGGGGGAATATTGTGTGTGCTCTTGCGAAGCGCTTCGACATGAAAAATTGTTCGACAAGTTAGTGATTCGAAATGGCGGAAGACATCACCAACCGTGTGGTCGCAAGAGGCGTAGTTGTTGCATCGCCGCAGTAGTACACTCCTCTTATTGTGGGGATGTTAATGACGCGACAGCTGGCGGCGGCGGCGGCGGGGCTCATCGGAGGCGTCGTGCTGCTGCAGCTCCTCCTGCTTGTGGCATGTGCATTGCCGGCAAAAGCGGAAATGGCGAATTCGAATTCGGAAGTTGCTGGAGGTGGTGCATCCTCCACATCCCCAGTCGATGTATTCCCCGCTGAACGGTTGGAATCCGCATTCCACTGTTTGAAGCACCATGAAAACACGACGCTCCCAATGTCCGAATCGACGCGCGAAGCATTCGCAGCGCTGCCACACTCCGCGCCTTCGGCCGTGCTTGGCTACGTGACACCGTGGAACCGCGACGGCCTGTCGCGTGCCGTCGCGATGGCCGGTCGCATGACGCATGTGTCGCCCGTGTGGTACGACGTCGGCAAGCCATCCTTCGCCTTCGACGGGGCGGCGTCCGGCGAAGACGACCGTGATGGAGGCGAGCGGCGAGTCTTCGTTCCAGTCGGGGGCGACCATCACGCGAACGTCACATGGCTGGACGAACTGAAAGCCGCTCACATGCGCGTCGTGCCGCGGTTTCAGCTGGACCGGTGGGCGACGGCGGACATTACGAATCTGCTGACACCTGGCTCCGCGTCGGGCGCGAAGGTCGTGAAGGCGTTCATCAAGGCGGTGACCGGCATCATGGCCAAGAGGAAAGCCCACTTCGACGGTGTCGTGCTCGAGTGGGGGCACTTGCCGCTGTCCACGCCTGGCATCCGCCCTGGCGTCGTGAGTTTGTTCGTCGAGCTGCGGTTGGCGCTGGTCGGCGTCTTGGGACGCGATCCTGTGCTCATTCTTGTCATCCCAGCCGACGTCAAAGCCGTCGGGTGGAAGGAGTTGCAGTGGCTCTTTGACGACGCGCTGTTGGACTATGTGTCCGTCATGTCGTACGACTACTCGTTGCGCACGGGGCAGCCCGGGCCGAACGCCCCTATCGAATGGTTCAACGCCACCCTGATGCACCTGACGGGCGCCACGCGCACTCGAACACGGTCCGCCGCGCCGCCGCCAGCGCGGGGCACGGCGGCGTTCGTCCGGTCACGGGTGCTGATGGGGGTCAACTTCTATGGCTACTTTTACCGCAACAACGGCCAGCCGCCGGATGCGATCCTCGGAAGGGACGTGGTCAAGACGTTTCGGCGCGAGTTGGCGAATGAAAAGCGTCGCGCCGATGTCGAAAAGCGCAAACCGCGGAATACACCGACGCTGCGTTGGGACCCTCTCACAGCCGAGCACTCGTACGACATCCCTTCCTCGGATGGGGTGGGCGGGGAGGTTTACTATCCAAGTCGCGCGTCGCTGGCCTTCCGGCTGCGAGCGGTAATGGCGGTCGGCGCTGGAGTCGCCATCTGGGATCTGGGACAAGGGCTTCCATACTTTGTCGGCGTGTTTCCGCCTTTGACACCACCGTCATAGTACACACTTCCAGAAGTATGATCCCCGCTCCGACCTCCCTATTATTGTTGTGAATGTTTCGTCGTCGGTTTCCGTCTCAAACCAACAAGAAGGAGCTATGTGGATCAGGACCACCTCGACACAAACGCATTTGGGTGCTCAGCTTTTTTCCCTCTCCCAGATCAGATTTTTTTTCACCCAATTTTTTGGCATTCCCTCTTTTTTTTGGAACATAACGTCGGTCGATGTCGTCCGTGCCGAATCCGCGCGACAACGTGGCGACAGCTGTGGTCCCGCTGTCCACCGCCGACGGCCTCGACCTGCACGTGAAGTATCTACTGGCGGAGGCGCAGCGGTGGTGTGGCTCGAACTCCTCTCTCGCGAAGCAGCGCGTTCGCGAGGTGTTGTGGCTCATTGAGGAACGCTGCACCTTCCGGCAGCTCATTGACTCACCCCCGCCGGCGGCGCTCGACGTCATCGTGCGCGACGCCATCACGAGCACGTTCGCATGGGCCACTGGAGGTGCCAGCGCCGCTCAACCGCTCGGTGGGGCCCCTGATAGGTTGAACCTCGCGCTTGACTTACTCGACGGTCTGCGTCGGCTCGACTACACGGAGCAGGTGCAACTCAAGGCGCAGCGCACCGCCAGACAGCTACTCACCACGCTGCAGCGCACAGGCAGCGACGCCTTGGTTCAGCGGTGCACCGTGATGCTGCGCGCGCTGCTGTTGGAAGAAGGCCGGCAGCTGGAAGTATTCTTGGAACAGGAAGTTAAAGACCTCGCACAAGGCCTTCTCCGCAACGTGAGTGCCGTCGACCGACCCAAAGCCGCCTCGAATCCCGCGCGGCCGCAGTTGCACGGTCACCTCACGGCGTTTAACCAAATCATCGCGGTCGCGCCGCAGTGCGTGAAACCGGTCAACCGCGAGTCCATCTTTAAGGCGTGCGCGTCGTCTTGTTGCGGCGCACCGGACCCTTCCATTCGCGCCGAAGCGCAAAAGCTACTCGAGGCGCTGCTGATCCGCCGATCTGACGCCGCTGCGGCGTTTGAACAGCACGTCGTGGCCGCCGCTATGGACGACGCCGCGCGGTCGCTGCGCATGGCGAGTCAGCTCACCGAGCTCGCCATGCTCGGGCACGCCACCGCGGCGGTCACGATCATGGGCGCTCGGCCGCCGCTGGCGATGAAGCACCTCGCGACGGTCGCGCAGTCCACGCTGGACTACCTGGAACGTAGCCCGAAACTTCCCTCGGCGGTCAGACTATCCTTCGTTGCCCGAGTCATCGCGCCCATCGCCAAACTGGAAATCGAGCGCGACGTCGCTGCATCCACGAGTCGGCAAGCGTCACCCACCGCAAACGCCGATTCAAGTCTAGTCGCCGGGCCGGGCACCGTGGTCAGCGCGGCACTCCTCGCTCGCCTACGGCGCTACGTCGCTCTCCCGCTCGAGCCCCTGAAGGGGATGCGCGACATTCACGACCGCGGCCCGTGGTTCCGCGCGATGGGGACGGTCATCCTCGCTGTCGGATATGGCAACGTCCACTCGGACGACCGCAACAACTTGGAAATGATCGTTCGCAGCGCGCTCGGTAGTCGACTGCCAGTCGCTGGCTCGTCGGCCGCATCGCAAGGGTCGTCGCGGACCGCGGTGGGGGGTGCGCTGGTTCCTTCCGCGTTGGCGAGCTTCCTCGAACCCTGGGTGCTCACGGCAGACATTGCCGTGTCCAACCCTAAGGACGCGCTACCGTTCCTCAGCACGATCCGCCAATCGGCGTCGATGGAATGGCTCCCACTGTCCTCGACGCTGGCGACGTCGCTCCGCCGAATCATGGCGGCCTTGACGACGCTCACACCTCCTGGTGGGGAGGTTGGGTTGGCAAGCGGAAGGGCCGCCGTCGCCGCGGCCGCAGGGGTGGAAGAGGCCGTGTCGTTGGCGAGGGCCTTCCGCAATGATCTCAAGAGTAGGATCATCCGAACGCTCGACTTCAGTCAACGCGTCGAATCGCTCGAGGCGGCTACGACCACCGCCACCAGCAGCAATGCCGGCACCGCCAGCGCGCCCACCGACGGGGCGATGCGCCGTTTTTTCGGTCCGCTGTTTTCCACGAAAACGGATAGTGATGTAGCCGGCGGATCCGACCGAGCGGCGGCGGCCGGCCTTCCCGCGCAGCAGCAGGACGAAGAGGCCGTGCTACTGGCGCTGGACATCATCGACAACGAGCCGTCGACCGCCCCCGCATTGGTCCTCGACGACCTCAAGGGGCTGGTGCTTCCGCTGCTGCGCGTCCACGTGCTGAACACTCCGCTGATTCGCACCCGAGCAGGGGATGTGTTCCTCCGGAAAATAAACGCGGCGCTCGGGTCGATGCCGCCCCCTGAGTCGACTTCGCTTTCGCCAACCGTGTCCGATCCGAACACTAATCGGGTGGTCAAGGGATCCGTTCCGTCACACACAACCATCGAACGGCAGGCCGCCGAGGCGCAGCTGGAGCAGTTTCTGAAAACCGCCGTTCACGAACGAGATGCGGAGGTGCGACGCCGATATCTTGAGCAGCTGCTGGCCATTTGCTTAGGCACCCGGCTGCCGCTTCCGCCGTCCGCGGCCACGCCGAATGTTCCCGGCGGTGCACAACCATCCCCCACGGCGGCCGTAGTGGTGACGTGCGGCGCGGCGCCGCAGTTGTGGTGGCTGTTGTGCCAACCAACGCTATTTCAGCACATCGTCGCTTTTATCAGTGACCTGCCCAGGCATCGCGGCCTCGCCATCATGATTGCGTGCCGCGTGGTGCGCCTGCAGCTCGAGGAGCTCGTCCGATCGGTAAGTGCGGCTCAGTCTCGCAAGTGCGTTGTGGCACTCGACTCTGCGACTTACACGGCAAGCGGCAGCATCAAGGCGCATATGGTCGCGACCTCCTCCGGAGCGGCGCCGGCCACGCCAGACGAGGAGGAGATCCTGCGGCGTCGGCTCGAGCCGCTCGTCAAGCGCCTCGCCGTGGCACTCGAGCCGATTTCGTATTTGCTGTCCGCGACGATCGCAGGCCTGGAAAGTACCAGCGACTGCCACCGTCTGTGCCACGATACCGTCGACGTCCTCCGCATCACCGCCGACCTTCCGTGGTTAGTGCAACTTCACGCGCATTTGGTACTCCGCGCCGCTCGTGTGCACCTCAGCGACGACCATCTCATAGCGGCGGACAACTACACCGGCATCGCGTTGCTGCGACTCGTCAGCGCTGTGCTGCAATCTGCCAGACATCCAGGAACGGCCGCCCCAGACACGAATGGTGGCGGCGCCGAAGTGGACTCCGCAGCCGTAGTCACGCTTCCGCGTTTTCAAGCGATTTCCCGCAACCACGTCGGGGAGCTCATCCGATTATGTTCACCCGCCGGCGCGGCCACGTTTCAGCAGAGTGGAAGCCCCACGACGACACAGTCGATTAAGCAGGCCGCGTCGGCAAAGCTTTCTGCTTCAACCGCGGTTGTCAGTCCGCGTCTCCCGATGGGGGCGAAGGATGCGACCGTCATTTCGTCGACGAACGCCGAGCACGACGTCCTTGCCAGCATACTCACCCATATTTTGCACGTACACAACTCAAAGCCGCTGCGGGACGCCGCGATTTTCGCCCTTCTGGAAGTCAGCAACGTCAACAAGGCGTCCTTCCGCACCATCGTCACCGAGGACGTTCTCAACGACCTCCTCCGGGCCCTGCAGACTAGCACCGATGGAGAGGGCGTCCTCCACGACACAATTGGCACGCTCCTAGGGGAAGTAGGGGCCGTCGATCCCGCCTCGCTTCCGCGCGGGGCGCCGGCGGCAAGCATCGCCAACGCGACCGATCATCGGAACTTGCCGCGATGGCCGGCCGTGTCGGGATCCGCCATGGTGAGCGGAGGCGCACCTTCCGCGCAGGCGGGAGCCGGTGGCAATCTCGTGTCGTTAGCCTCGCAGGAGCCCGACGTCGAGGCCCTGCTCGTTCGAGAACCTCGTACCATCGGCGCGCAGGTGACCGCGAGGGTCTGTTCGCTGCTGAGCATATCGCTCCCCGAGCAGACAGTGCACATGGCGCTGCGCACCCTTCTGATGATTCTGAAAGAGGACCCGAAAATCGAGCCACCCATTCTTAGTGTCGTCAGTCTGGCCCGCCACGCGCTGGCATTCCGTGGCGTCGACTATCCCTTGGTCGCCGAGTGTCTCTGCGCGCTCTGCGGCACCATGCTGATTCTCAAGGAGCGGCAAAAGCACGGCAGTACGGCGGCCCCAGCGGCCCAGGCGACGGCGCGTCGACTCCCATCGACTCTGCCAACCGTCGTGTTGTCGCACGACCAGCTAAGGGACATGATGGACCTGATCCACAAATGCTGGCTCGCCGCGGCGGACGCAGCCGTCGGCGCAGACTCGGCGGCAAGCAGCGGGCAGCTCACGTCCTCAGCCCCTGGAATGGCCGCCCCCTCCACCGGGGGCAGCGCCGCCGCGGACGGCGCCGCCCCCTCCACGAGCGGCCAAGGCGGCGCCTCGCGCACCATCCTGCAGCGCATCCTTGACGTGGTCGTGTGTCTCGCTCCCGGCGCGGAACTCAAATGCGTCGAAATCGATTCGCAGTGGCCTTGGTTGTATGCTAGACTGGCCGAGGCGGCCCTCAACGACTACTCGCGGGACAGTGTCGACGCCCTCCGAGTCATTGAAGTCTTCGGCGCCAGCACCCATCTGAGCGGCTGCGCCGCGGCCACGGTCGTGGCGTGCCTCCTCGGCGTGGTGCGCAGCCGGCTGCCGCAACATCGACTCAACGTGCGCTACGCGGCGTTGGGGACGTTGGTCCGGCTCGTCACCGTCATTGATACGTGCAAGCCGTATTTCCCGGCGATCAACCACACGCTCGTGCAGCTCGACCGGCGGCTGCTGCGCTGCCGACACAACATCCTGCGCAACCGCCCTTTAGATGGCGTCGGCACCCCGCTGCCGCAGGGAGCAGGAGCGGTAGGTTGTGATGCGGCGGGAGGATCGAGCGACGACGACGACGTCCGCGCGTCCCAGGCGCTGTTGGAAGCGAGCGACGCGACGCCAGCAGCGGCGGCAAGTGGTGGATCGGCACACAGCGAACATCCTGAAGCCGCGTGGTTTGCCCTTAGCAGCAGCGGTTCTCAACTCGTGTCGACGATCGCCGCCGAGATCGTGCCGATGCTGGACGCTTTCTTGGCCGCCTTCCCTGGAGACCCGGCGGCCACCGTCGTGCAGTCGCTGCTCAGCCTTGCGTCTACGGCCGGGCAACCAACGTTCAACGGCGCGAACAATCGGCATCAATCGGACGCCTTCACTGACGCCGACGCCCCCGATGCGGGCCGCCGCCTCGCCATCGCAAGCCCCACCATCAAGAGCCCCGCTGGGGGGAGTGCATCATCTCCGCCTTATGTTATCCCCGAGTCGCTCGAGGCGCTATTCGCGATGGCCAAAGCGCGGCGGTACGGCGAGGACCACGCCCCCGCGGAGATCGCGAGTCGCTTCCTCGAACTGCACAAGCACCTCATCGCGTACTCACCGAGCAAAGTCATCGCGACCTGCGAGAAGCTTACCTCGCTCCACGCCTCGTTCAAACAGGCCCTCTTCGCTCCGGCGTTGGAATCGCTGTACGAGGCGTTGACGGATAGTCAGGTAGAGGTGCTAGATGGCATGTTGACCGCGTGCATTGCCCGGGGCCCTCCCGAAGTGGCGAACTTGTGTCTGTCTTACGTCGATTTCATCGACGCGTCCTCACGGCAGCACACATCCATGTGGCCATTTCAACAGCACATCGCGAACGCGAAGCCGTCTGTAAGCAGCAAGGCAAGAACGGCCACCGCGCAAGTCGACGCGGCCACCGGCTTCGAAACCGCCCGGGACGGCGAAGCCCTGGTGCCCGCCGCCGACGCCGCCCCGGAGGGTGGGGACAGTGGCGGCGCGGGAGAGGAGGAGGAGCCCATCGTCGCCGGCCGGGGCGGCGGCATGCGGAAGGCAACCGTCACCATGGAGGAAATGCGACGACAGCACTTTTCACAGTTCGCCGACTTTGACGATCTCGGTGACGACGACGCGGCGCTTGGTGTGGTGGACGGTGAGCAATTGCCGTTGGGCGGGGGCGGGCCATCACACGGTTCGGAGGTTGCATCGCTGCAGCAACACGGCGCCGCGGTCCCCGTCGGTAGCCAAGCCGCCGCCGTCGCGGGTCTCTGCCCTCTCGCTGGTGCGGTGGCGGCGGAACCGTCCACTCCTTGTCCGCTTGTCACCGACACCGTTGCCCTCGACCACGTGCTGCCATCGGTCCGAAAGTTCGGCCTTCGAAACCTTGTCATGGCCGCGCAACGGTGTAATCGACTAGCGACGTGCATCCGCTTGCTCGAGCAGCACTTGCAGGCATCTGGGATTCTGCTCTTTTCCGACCTTCTTTCAGAACGGTTGTCGCCGACGCTCCTCCTGCGGCCAGACGCCGTGACCAACGCCGCCAACGCGTCGGCATCGTCGGCGAACGACAGCTCCGCCGCCGCTTCGCCGCCGTTCAACTATCCGGAGGCTCTGGCGCACATGGTCGAATGTTACACGCGACTCGGCCAAGTGGCATCGGTGAGGGCCCTCCTGAATCAGCAGGGTCGGTATGCGCCTTTGGGCGCGGCGGAGACGGCAGCGAGTGGGGCAACGCAGCAACCCTTGCTGAGTGCCGTCCTGGCAAGTCCCCCTCCCCCCGCGGCTAGCTGCGAGGGAGGGGGAGGCGCCGCCGTTGGTCCGCTTCCTCGTCCGGATGACTTGGAGGCGGTCGCTCGGACCCTAAATCGTAGGGCGAATTGGGCCGAAACCCTCTCCCTTTGGAGGTCGAAAAAAAGGGCGTCCCCCAGTCAGCCGCTCTCCGTGAGACCACCAGCAGTGTCGACGAGCAATGCGGTGTCTCAGCAGTTCGCGATTCATTGCGGCACGGCGGCTTGGATGCTAGGCGAGTGGTCCATCATGAGAGAGGTTGCTGCTCCCCCCTTCGATTCGGACCCCGACCCCACGGCGGCGTCCGCCTCCGAGGCCTTGCGAAGCGTGACGCGGCTGCGACCGTCGTCGTCCTCGAGTTCCCTCATCGTCGACGGAAACGCTCCATCCGGGAACGGCCACGGGAACGAGGAACGCGACGCACTGCTTTACATTTTTGACGGCGCCCTGGCGTTACTCGACAGCAACCGCCCCGCGACGCTGCGATCCGCTCGCCTCGCACGGCGCCGAATGATGGCGCGCCTCCGCTCGCTCCCAGAGCTCACATTCGCGGCGACGCTCGATTCCGTCGAAGTGCTGCAGCTGGCGCGGGAACTCGAGGAGGCCTCAAGCTGGCTGCTCGTTTCGCGCGACAACGCGATTCCGGAAATGTGGAAGTGGCGACTGCGCAACGTACGAAGCGTCAATGCGTCGACGACGGGCACGGCCTCGTCCATGTTCCAGCTCTTCTCGTTGGCGATTCGGTCGCGCGTTCTGGGAGATCAAGACACGGCGGCGGGCTGGCTGCGCCTTGCGCAGGCCGTGCAGCTGACGCAACCCGATCTTGCAAAATGGATCGCGGCGCACAAGGTGCCATCAGTAAAGCAACTTCTCGATTCGTGCTCTGTTTCGCAGGACGAAGAGTCTATGGCCCATGTTTCCACGAGGCTTGTATCGATCGCAAGCCGCAGCCGCAACGTCGCAGCCGCTGCCGCCCCCGCGTCAGAGGGTGGCGCGGCCTGTGCCACGAGCAGCGGTGTGGAGCTCGCGATGGGCGTGCTCGACTTCGAGTGGTCTGGTGGGAGCGACGGGTGGCAGACGGTGAAGAAGTGCCAGCAGTTGCTCGAGCTGTGTCGTGGCAAGCCTACGTCCGCCACGTCGACCGGCGCGTGGTCCATCGCGGGCACCCCGACGGAAGGTGGCTCTGCCGCGGCCATGCGTGTCTTGCGCGCAGCCCTTAATCTCAAAGCGGCCCGGTGGCTACAAGAGCTGCACCCAACGGATAACATGACCCAGCCATCCGTTCGGAAGCAAGTCCTCGATCATCTTTCAGACGTGATCCGCAACGACAGTGCGTCTTACAGGGGATGGCACGAGTGGGGTCTCATGAACTACCGGATTCGGCAATTCGACAAGTCGCTCGTGGAAGCCGACGTCGTTTCGTTCTCGCTGAGAGCGCAGCAAGCCTTCTTTGCGGCGGTGAGCTATTCTCCAAACACCGCCGTCGCCCTTCAAGACATCCTGCGGCTCATTTCGCTCTGGAGCGAATGTCGACCCTTACGCGAGAATCCGGACACGGTGCAGCAGATCATCGACGGCATTCGACGGGTGCCGCTCTCGTGCTGGGCGTCGGTGGTGCCCCAGCTGGTGGGGCATCTGTACACTGGGGAGCGGCCGTTCCGCGAGCTCATCGAGCACGCCCTCAGCCGGCTCTGCCTGGAAATGCCGCAGGCCACCGTGTTCGCCTTGCTAAGAATGGTGCTGCGCGATTTCCTCGAAGAGTGTGCACATGGGTCGGTGGCGCCGCGCGTGGACGACGCCGTCAGTTCAGCCACACACTTGCTTCACCTTTGCGACCCTATTCTGGTGCGCGACGCCCAAGCGGTGTCCAGGGTGCTCGCGTCGGCGGCGGTCACGCCATTGGAGTGTGTTCACGACTTAGTCGCGAAGATTGTGCAACTTGGGACCGGTCGGCAACGCTCGGCGACCACCATTGCTTCCGCGTGCGAGTGGGCGCGAATCGCGCTTCGCATGACGGAGCAGTACAACGTCTTCATCTTCGACCAAGTCAACACGCCGCTGAAGGGAAGGCTGCAACGGCTGCTGTCCCACCTTGAGGGAAGTGACCTCCTCAACGGCGTTCCTCTCGCCGGTCGCATTCAGCAAGATTTGGTGAGGGACATGAACCGATCGCCGTTGATGTCCGTCCGGCAAGCCGCGGTCAACGGTCGACTGTCCGCCGAAGCGGCCTTTGCCGTGCACCCAACCACGCATGGTGTCCCGTTGTCTGTCGTCGTGCCCGGTGAATTCCGCGCGAGCTCCGAGCTGCATGCGGGGGGTCCTCGCGCGGCGGCCGCGCCTAACGGCAGCGCAAGCCCCATATCCGCGGCGTACGGCGTCTGCACCGTCCTGGGGATTGAGGATGCCGCCCACGTGATGGCGACGCAACACCGACCCCGCAAAGTTGGAATTCTAGGTTCGGATGGTCATCGGTACGTTTTCGTCCTGAAGGGACGCGAGGATCTCCGACAAGATGAACGGGTCATGCAGCTTTTCGGCTTCGTCAACACGCAGCTCGCCTCTCTGGGTGCCACCGCTGCGGCCGGCGTCAACGGTCGTGGCGACGGTGAGGCGCCTGCGCGAGACACGGCCACCTTCTCGTCGTCGTTGGCGTCGGTGGAAAGCCTCATGCTGCTCCCGATGCTCGGCGCGTCCGCGTGCATTCAAACGTATGGCGCGATTCCGCTCACGAAACACGTCGGCCTCCTGGGGTGGGTCGGCGACACGAACACGTTCAGCGAATGCATCGTGCAGCACCGCAACCACCACAACATTTACTATCTTGGGGAGAAACAGGCACTCGTGGAGCACGCGGGGGGGCCGGTGACAGGAGCGCGTTCGAGCACGGACTCTATCGAGGTGTTCGATAAACTCGCCCGGATTCAGCGAGCGGAGGCGCTTGCCGCGGTGCGCCTATCTCACAAGGCGGACGACATCGCGCGCACTTTGTGGCTCGACTGTCCTTCTTCCGAGGAGTGGCTGCAACGCCGTCGGGACTTCACCGCGTCGACCGCGGTCTCAAGTATCGTCGGTTACGTCATTGGCCTGGGTGATCGCCACCTTGGCAACCTCATGTTGAGTCCGGATGGTCGCGTGGTTCACGTCGACTTTGGCGACTGCTTCGACGTCGCGCGAATCCGCATGCGTCATCCCGAAACCGTGCCGTTCCGCCTCACCCCGATGCTCGTCAACGCTATGGACGTGTCAGGCGTGCAGGGACCGTTCCGGTCGATCGCCGTCACCACGATGTGCATGTTGAGGGACAACCGCGACTCCATTACCGCACTGCTCAACGCCTTTGTGCACGACCCCACGGTCACGTTTCGGATCGATTCACGTGCGTTGGAGTCGAACGAGCTGCGCGCCATCGTCGAGACACTGCGCGGCAAATTGTGGGGCAGCGATCGTCCAGGATCGGCCACTCCATTTTCAATGCGACAGCAAAAGAATCTGCAGCCGGCGCATGGTCCCGCTCGTAACTTAGATCCGGTCGCGCAAGTGGAACTGCTCATCAGGGAAGCAACGGACCTGGATAACCTT
>ERZ1292633.887-Hain-H41-02um-R1-887-length-33349-cov-5_pt1 | contig 33349 bp, 30 predicted proteins | sample MGYA00564406_ERZ1292633 | MGnify/ENA primary metagenome ERZ1292633 (study PRJEB36523, sample SAMEA6512639) | groundwater metagenome | collected 2019-01-08 | study: AquaDiva: Metagenomics assemblies of 32 groundwater samples
TAGATTATATCGTGAAGAGCTTTTAATGTCAAAATTTCGTAAACATATTTAAATAACTGAAATCTTAATTTATAATATTTGTTTTTATGTTAATAGAATTAAATCTTAAATTATCAAAAAAAATAACAGTATCTATTTTATTTAAATATTCATATTTATTGAACTAACTGGACAACCAGCCATAGCTTCTTTACATTGTTCAATTTCTTTATCATTTTTTGGTTGTGCAAAAACATAAGCATGACCATCATTTATTACAAAGAAATCTGGTGCTGCTGCTGGACAAGCATCGCAAGAAATACATTTATCGTCAACATAAAATAAACCAGCTACATTTTCTGGATATACTGCTGAACCATCAGGAGAAGTTGCAGGTAACGCTTTAGCTCCACCAGAAACTTCTGTTACAACTTCTTCAGTTTTTACTTCTTCTACAACAGTTGAAACTTCTTCTTGTTTTTCAGGAATAAAAGATTTAAGCATTGCCTTAATTTCTGCCATTTTATCTGGTGAAACTAAAGAAATCATATCTTTTAAATTTTTAATTTCTTCTTCTACATCTAAAGAAGCCTCTTCTTTTTTAACTTCAACTTTTTCTACTGGTTTCTTAACTTCAACTTTGGCTTCAACTTTTGGAGGTGCTGCTGCCGCTGCTGCCATAACATCTCCATTACTACCGATTGCAGAAACAGGGCAACCTGATAAGGCTGTATTACATTGTTCTATTTCTTCTGGAGTTGTTGGTTGAGCTGTAACAAAAGCATGTTGAGCATTGAGTTTAAAAAATTTCGGAGCTGCTACAGCACAAGCATCGCAAACAATACATTTTTCATCAACATAATATTTTCCTGGTTTATTATTTGGATATCTTTTACTCCAATCAGCTGCTCCTCCAGCAGAACCAGATCCTTTTTCATCAGGTTTTCTTGTAAGAGCAATTCTTTCTTCAACTTCTTTTAAAATTTCTTCTAAAACTATAAAGTTAGGAGTTTCTTGTATATTTCTATTTCCTTCTTTATAATATTCAGATATTTTAGCTTCTAAAAGATCAATAAACATTTCCCATTTATCATATTCTAAACCTTGAGTGTACATATTTTTTAAAAACTTAGTTGAAAGTTCTTTATCAGTTTGATTAACAAATGTACTAACATTAGTTGAATCCATAGGACTTAAAGAAGCATAAGAGGTATTTTTTAATTTTCCTACTTTTACTCTTAATCCTGAAAATATTGCAAAAGAAACACTTCTTGTATATTCTGTGGCCTCTCTTTTTGTATAAAAAGTTAAAGAATTATTAGCTCCTATTACAATTATTTTTTGAGCTTCTTTTACAAATGAAGAATATAATGAACTTTCATTTATTGTGGTTACTTCTAAAAATTTTTCTTCTGTTTCTATATAATTTAGGTATTTAAATTTTCTATTTTTAACATCAAACCATTGGTAAGGTCTTAATAATAAACGCTCATAACATTCTTTATGTTTTTCAAGAGCATCAGATTTACTATCAGAATATCCATGAATAATCTTATTTTGACCGTCAGTTATAACGGTGCAGAACTTACGACTACTAAGGTCGCTAAGTAAAGAATCTAATAGATTAAATTCTACTGAGTATGTATCAACCTTAATATTAAGGTATTTATCTTCTCTTATAGGTTCGTTTTTTATTTTCATAAGAGTTATATATCTCGCTACAACATAATTTTATACAATTTTAGGTAAAAAATTATAACACAAAACATGGCTTTATAAATTAATCTTAAACAATATTTTTATTTTATTAATAATATGGGGGATTGTCTAAAAAGTGTATTTTTTATAAAATTATAAGGTTGAAACCCAGTGTTTCTGTAGGAACGTTTTATGAAAGGCACTCTTTTTAGAGAGGGCCGCCTTTTTATTAAAAATATTTTTTTTATTCATAATTAAGAACATTTTAAAGTATTCTATAAGTAAATATTTTAAAATTACTTACAAATAGATAAAACACCACTCATTAAACCATTATTAAAAGAATTTTCATTGATATTGTGAATTGCATATATCAATATTAGATAAACATTTTTCTTTTGATTTATATTCTTTTGAATTATCTATATTTTTATTGTAAATAATAATATTTTCTGCAATTGAATAAGGTATTTTGTATAAAAAAAATATTATTAATATAATAAACAAAGAATAAATTATTCTAAAATTTTTTGAGTTCACTTTATTAAAATATTTGTTAAAATAATAATATTAATTATAACCTTTTTATTTTTATGCTCTGGGATTTATTTCTACAAAAAATCTAAAAAATTATTAAAGATATTTTATATTTTTTGACTAGTAGTAATTTTATTTGTATTATGCTATTCTAAATCCTATTATTATTGTATTTAAGTAATATATAATTAATTTTTTCAAAATAGCTTGTATTAGGAGTTTTTACTTTGTATAAAAAAATAAAAAAATTCTCTTTAGCTGTATTAATAGCAACTTCTATTTCATTAAATTCGTACTCAAAAAACACTGATATTTATACTGAAGCTATTGATAATTTAAAAGAATATTTAAAAATTAATACAACTAATCCCCCTGGAAATGAAATAAAAACAGCTAAGTTTTTAAAAAAACTTTTAGATAAAGAAGGAATTGAAAATAAATTTTTTGATTTGGGTAATAACAGAGCTAATGTATATGCAATTTTAAGAGGTGATAATAGCAAAAAACCTATAATAATGCTTCATCACATGGATGTAGTTCCTGCGGATAAAAAATATTGGAAAGTAGATCCTTTTTCAGCTAAAGTAATAAATGGTGAACTATATGGAAGAGGAGCTATTGATATAAAAGGTAAAGGCATTGTCGATTTAATGACAATGATCCAACTAAAAAGAAGTAAAGTTAAATTAAAAAGAGATTATATTCTTTTAGCTGTAGCAGATGAAGAAGTTAATTCTATTGGTTCAAAATGGTTTATAAAAAATAAACCTGAACTTATAAAAAATGCAGAATATCTTATTGATGAAGGGGAATCTATAAAAGAAGATGATAAAGGAAATATTTTATATGCAGCTATTGGTGTAGGCGAAAAATCACCTTTATGGTTAACACTTACTTTTACAGGTAAACCAGGTCATGGGTCAGTTCCATTTGAAGATTCGGCTGTAAATAAAGCAATAAAAACAGCAAATAGAATACTTGAATATAGTAAAAAAATTGATTTTAGTGTTATTGAAGGTTTAGAAGAAAATATAAAATTACAATATAAAGGAGATTTTTCTAAATTAAAAGGCTATGATGTTGATATAAAAAAAGCAATGAAAAATAAAGATTTTTTAGAAGAATTAGCAAAAAATACAACAATTAACGCTTTATTAAGAAATACTATCTCAATAACAGGAATGAAAGGTAGTGATAAAATAAATACTATACCAAATGAAGCTTCTTTAAGTTTAGATTGTAGATTGATTCCTGGAAATAGTAAGGATGATTTTTTACTAGAACTTAAAAAGGTTATTAATGATAATAGTGTAAAAATTAAAATAGAAGAATTTTATAATGCTAAATATACAAAAATAAATACAGAATATATAAAAGTTCTAGAAAAAGTGATAAATAAAAGAAAATCAGGTACAAAAGTTATCCCTACAATTTTTACTAGTTCTACTGATAGTTCTTTATATAGAGAATTAGGAATAAATGTTTATGGTTTTGAATCTTATAAAATTACAGAAGATATTTCAGAAACTGCTCATGGTAATAATGAAAGAATCAAAATTGATAATATTAAGTTTGGAATAGATTTATTGTTAGATACTGTAAAAGAGCTGAATAAATAAAATACTAGGTAAATTAAATTTTTATAGATCACTCCAAGACATACTCATTTATAGATATTGCTACTAAAGCATTTTAGAGATAAAACTGTAAAATATGAAAACGATAAACCAATCATAGGTATTTTATTTTGCAAAAATAAAAGTAAAATAACTGTTGAATATGCACTTGAATTAGTAAATCATCCAATTAGTGTATCAACATATAGTTATTCTAAATTACCTGAAGATATTGCAAGATATTTACCTAATGAGAGTTATTTAAGTATAATTTTATCAAATGATAATGATATTTTACAGTAAAATCCATAGTTAAAAAACCAGTTAAAAACTTTCTTTTTTTATCTCTAAAAATATGAATAAAATATGAATATCTATGTTATAATAAAATAGTTTTTACAAAAGATATTATTTTATTTTTATAGAAAAGGATAATTAAATGACAAAAATTAAATTTTTATACTTTTTAATAGCTTTTATGATTTACTCTCAAGATGCAATGGCTTCTCCAGGAGGAATAGTTTTTAAAGCAATTGAAAAAAGTTTTTGGGCTCAAATTGTTTTATTATTCTTATTTATAATTTTTTCTCCATTAATATTGTACATAACATATGCTGAAAGGCTTAAAATAAGAAAAACTTATAGTGATTTAAGAAAAATTGCTAAGATAGATGATAATTTTGATTGGATGCATTTAAAAGTAAGAATTAATGATTCTTTTTTAAGAGTTCACTCTGCTTGGAAAAAAGAAGATATGAAACTTGCCTCAGAATGGATGACAACATGGTATTGGCAAAACCAACAATTAGTTTATTTAGATCAATGGGAAGAAGAAGGTTTAATAAATATATGTAGAGTTAAAGAAATTAACACAATTAAACCAGTATATGTAGAATTTAAAACTGCTGGAAACGGTTCAAGAGTAGTAGTAGCAATTAATGCACTTATAGAAGATTATTTATTAAAAAGAAATACTCAAGAAATTATTGAGGGTGAAAAAGGATTTAATTATAGAGAAACACTTTGGACATTTATATTAAAAGATAATAAATGGCTCTTAGAAAATATTGAAGCTTCATTAACATTATCTGAGTATGTAAAATTAAGGAATGTTGTTTCAGAAAAAGAAGCGGTTGCTAAAAAATCATAAATATTTATTGTTTTATTTTAAAATAAGATAAAGACGAGCCTCCAACCATAAGAGCTGTTTTATCTGATTCTGAAAAATTAAAATTAATTAAAATTGAAAAATAGTATTTTTTGTCATATTCTAATTTTATATTTTGGTTTTTTCTATTTTCATAACTCCATTCGAAAGTATTAGTAGATAATTCTGAATATTTATGTATATAATTAAAATTTTCATCAAAAATAAGTAAATCATAAGATTTAGCATTTTCTGCTGGATTCCAACTAAAATTGATATTATCATTATCTTTAAAAATTTTATCATAAGGTTTTAAATCAGATTTCCAACGTATATCCATATCTTTTAGTAAAATATTTGAATCTTTTGTATAGACAAATGATTTTGTTGTTAAAAAAAGAAAATAAGAATCTGTAAAATTATCATTAGGGGAATACATAGATCTAGTATAATTTATTCTTTCATCTTTTGTTGATAAAACAAAAACAACCCTATAAGTTCCATCTCCTAGTTCTTCAAATTGATATTCTCCAGAATTCTTAAATTTATTTATAATTTTATCACTTTGAACATTTTCTTTACCATGCTCTATAAGAACTACAGATGCTTTTGTATCTATTAAATTATTTTTATTTTTAATTAAACCTTTTATTGAACTACTTAATATAGGACTTTTCAATGCAATATCTTTTTTTAAAATAGATATTTCTGATTTATTTACCTTGTAATCAGAATTACATGAAAAAAAAGAAGATAATCCAATTGTAAGTAAAATTTTTATTATTTTCATAATTTATCTAATATTATAATAACTTTCAATATTATAACTTAAATATTTTATTTGATGAATAATTAGAATCTAAACTATAATAATCTAGTTTCTAACAATATAAAGATATTTTTTTAGGAATAAAAACACAACGTATAACAAATATCATAAGGCGGTTTGATAAATCAAACCCCTATGAATAAATCAATTTATAATTACTAATTCACAAAGAGTATTATTTTTTCTTTAAAGCATATAAGAGAGATGTTTATGAGAAATATTATCTTTCATGTTATTCATAATAAAAGAATAATTCTCTATAGATTCTGTTATATCCAAGCATCTTTCAACTTCATTTTTTTGAACAAAATAACAATTAGAAGGTAAAACAAAAGATTGAGATAATTCTTGCTCTGTTTTATCTGACATTATTATTACAGGAACAACATTAAAATCGTGATTATTTTTTATAATTGATAAAAATTCTTTTGAGTAATTACTTTCTATATTTACGATAATTAAATAATTAATTCTTGACCCTTTTATTTCCATATCATTCTTAGTAATATCAACAGCTTCTATACCATCTCTAAAAGTATATATTTTATTTACAGAACTTCTTTGTGATAACAAGCTTTCTAGCTTTTCAGAAGTCCTAAAATCTTGATCTAAAAGAATTACATTTATAAAAGGTTTTGATCCAAACATCTTCATTTTCTGTTTACCTCGTTGTAAAAGAAAAATTACATTAATTATATTGTATCAAAAAATCACAATACTATGATAAAATAATAAATTAATAAATAAAAGTTTTTGTTTAGTACATTTATCCTAATTTTGTATTTATTTATTTAAGATGATAGAAAAATATTTACCTAAAGATATACTAATTTCTTTTTCGGAAGCGGATATTTTTAGAATTGAAAATATAACAAGAGAACTAGAAATCTCCTTAAGGGATTTTTGTGATTTTATTGTTGTTTTTTTACAAGAAAATTATTTAGATCAAAAAATTGATTTATTATTAATGTTTTACGAATATATTTTACAAAGAATTCCATTTGAAATAGATGAACTAACTGAAAATGATATATTTATAAATAGTGATTTAAATTATGAAAATATTTTTTTAGATGAAGTGGTAGTAAAAAATTCAAACAAAAATATAATGTATTTTTTGAAAAAAGAAACTATTCTAAAAATAACTAAAATAATAAATCAAATTCCAGAAAATGAAAAAACAAAAACCATAAAATGGTTCGTTAATGAAATAAAAAGATGTAATCAAATATTAAACTAAAACTATGAAAATATTTATCTTAGGTGCAACAGGGTTAATAGGTCAAAAGCTTGTAATAGATCTATTAAGAAAAAATTACGAAGTTTGTCTTTTATCTCGAAATGTAAAAAAAGCAAAGGAACTTTTTCCTGATATTGTAGAAATTATTGAAGGAAATCCATCAAAAGAAGGTATTTGGCAAGAAAAAATAAAAGAAGCTGATATTGTTATAAATCTTAGTGGTGAAAGTGTTTCTCAAAGATGGAATGCAAACGTAAAAACTAAAATATATGATAGTAGAATTAACTCTACAAAAAATATAGTTTCAGCATTAAGTGATGAGAACAAAAAAACAAAGTTATTAATTAATGCTTCAGCAGTTGGTTTTTATGGTTTTCAAGAAGATGATAGAGAATTAAATGAAAATGAAACTCAAGGTAATGATTTTTTATCTTATCTTTGCAAAGATTGGGAAAATCAAGCCCTTAAAGCTAAAAAATTTGGAGTAAGAGTTGTAACACCTAGAATAGGTATAGTTTTAGCAGAAAAAGGTGGAGCTTTAGAAAAAATAATTTTACCTTTTAATGCTTATCTCGGTGGTTATACTGGTAATGGAAAACAATGGGTTCCATGGATTCATCTTGATGATATTGTAGGTCTTTTTAATTTTTGTATTGAAAATGAAAATATAAATGGAGCAATAAACTTTACCGCTCCAAAACCAGAAAATATGAAAGAAATGACTAAAATAATAGGGAAAATATTAAAAAGACCTTCATTTTTTCCTGCCCCAACAGTTTCTCTAAAAGCTATGTTTGGAGAGTTTTCAGATTATTTAGTTACAGGGCAAAGAGTAATTCCAGAAAAAGCCTTAAAAAATAACTATAAATTTGAATTTGAAAATATTGAAAAAGCATTATTAAATCTTTTAGAATAATTTTTTGCTATAATACAATAAGATATATTAACCTGAAGCTAAAAAAATGAACTATAACATTAATAAAACAATATACCCTTTTGAAGGTAAGTATCTTGATCTTACAGATATAAAAATTCATTATCTTGATGAAGGTAACGGAGACCCTGTAGTAATGCTACATGGAAACCCAACTTGGTCAATTTATTATAGAGAATTGGTAAAATCTTTAAAAAATGATTTTAGATGTATAGTTCCAGATCATGTTGGTTGTGGATTATCTGATAAACCAACTGATGAGAATTATGAATACTCCCTAGATCAAAGAATTAATGATGTAGAAATGTTATTACAATATCTAAAAATATCTAAAAATATAACATTAGTTATGCACGATTGGGGTGCAATGATAGGAATGGGATATGCTGCTAGACACCCAAAATCTGTAAAAAAACTAGTTATTATGAACTCTTTTGCTTTTACCATTCCAGAAGAGAAAAAACTACCTATGAGCATGAGATTTTTTAGAAATACTCATATTGGATCAGCTTTTTTAAGACATTTTAATATTTTTACCTCAATGTTTTCTGTTGGTGGAACGACAAGAACTTTAATGGATAATGATGTAAGAGAAGCATATCAAATTCCTTATGATAACCAAACTAACAGAATAGCACTTCAAAGATTTATGGAAGATATGCCAATAAGTGGAGATGAAAAAAGCTATGATTTAGCTAAAGAAATAGAGCAAAAACTTGAAAAATTTAATAAATTACCATCTTTAATATGTTGGGGAATGAAAGACAATCTTTTTGATGAAAGTATTTTATCAGAATGGTTAAAGCATTTACCAAATGCCAGTGTAAAAAAGTTTGATGATTGTGGTCATTATATCCTTGAAGATGCTACCAATGAAGTAGTAAATATTATAAGACAATTTTTGAATACTAATTAAAACTATGCTAATAAGAAAACCTGCTTTTGCAAATATGTTTTATACAGGAAATGCTAAAGAACTTGAAAGACAAGTTAATAGTTTTATTGATGATTCGATTGATGTTCCTTTAGAAGGTGAGTTAAAAGGTGTTATTTCGCCTCATGCAGGTTTTATATATTCAGGAATTGTAGCTGGTTCAGCTTTTAAGCAAATTAAAAGAATGAATCAAAACAAAACAAAAAAAGTTATAATACTTGGTCCAAGTCATAGATTTCCTCTTAAAGGTGTAAGCGTTTGTGCTTATGATAAATTTTTAACTCCTTTGGGTGAAATAAAAGTTTCAGAAATTGCAAAAGAACTTGCTTCAAAATTAGGTTTTATTGAATATGCAGATTCTCAAGAACATTCTTTAGAAGTTCAACTTCCTTTTTTGCAATTATCATTAAATGATTTTGAAATTATACCTATTATGATTGGTTCTATAAATGTTATTTCACTTGCAAATTTTCTTAAACCTTATATAGATGAAGATACAATATTTGTTATAAGTACAGATTTAAGTCATTTTTTTACTTATGAAAAAGCAATAGAAATAGATAATATTTGCAATAAGGCAATTCCTGCACTAGATACAGATACTATGATAAAAAGTGGTGATGCTTGTGGAATTTATGGTGTTTTGGCCTCTATGTTTTTGGCAAAAGATTTAGGTTGGAAAGCAGATTTTTTAGATTATAAAAACTCTGGTGATACAGGAACAGATAAATCTAGAGTTGTTGGATATGGAGCTTATGCTTATAGTAGTAAGTAATTTTTTAAGATTTTAGAAAAAACAAAAAAATAATGATTTTATTCATTATACGAACAATTATTTTAATCCAAATGTAGAGACGCATTGCAATTCGTCTCTAAGAGTATTAACAAAACCATAATTAATTAACAAAAAAATTATTTCAAAAAAAAATAAAAAATATATTTTTCTTTAAGTATAAATAACAAAAAAGCATGATAAATTATTATTAATCTATAATTAATAATAATGAGAGCAGAATTTTAGAAAAAAATAGATGCAAACTAATAAAAAGTTAAGAGATAAATCTTCTGGTTCAGGATTTAGTTCTTACAGAATAACAAGTTATTTGACACTATCTCAAACAACTGCCTCCAAACAAGCCCAAGAAAAGGGTGAGGATTTGGAGTTAGGAAATGACATGTTTGATGAGGGTGTATTAGTTGCGACCGATTTAGACCCAAGAACTGTTTCAAAAAAGAAAAAAGATAAAAAAGGTAAAAATAAAAAAACTCGTAAAATTGAGTCTCCTGTTCAAAAAATAAAAAAGAACCTTGCTAATATCAAAGACATGTTTACAAATACTATTATGTATCCTTTTAGTGTTTTTGCTTTCTATTTAGATATTGTTTTAGATAATATTGCATTAATTACCCAAAACATGGGAGCAATTCTTGCTCTTGCATATAAAGCGGTTGTAAGACAAGCTCAAGAAAGTGAGTTTTTTCAAGGAAAAGAAATTGAAGAAGAACTTCCTGAAGGCGAACAACAAGAAGAAGAAGAGCAACAAGTTGAGAATGTTTTTGACCCAAATCAAGGTAGTGTAAAAGATGAGAATGGAGAAGAACTATATAATCAATACGATGATCAAGGAAATAAAAAAATTAGTTTTTTAGATTTACATGAATTTAATATCACTTTTACAGATAATAAAAACAGTGCCTTATTTAGCTTTGATATAAGAAAAACTCAAAGTTATAGACCAAGTCCTATGGTTATAGATCCTATTGCAACAAAAACAGCAATAGAAGCCATAAAAGAATGTGCTGAAAGAGCAGCTTCTATTCCACCAGCAATGGAAGGACCTTATGCAAATATTCCGTTATCTGCTGTTTTATCTAATATTGGTGAATCTGATTTACAAGCTTTTTTGAGATATGTAAAAGTTTATCCAGGAAATTATGTAGGTAGAAATTTAAAAATTTCTGAAACATTTGCTACTTGGATTGTTTATGGAGCTCCTAGTCCTTAATTTAATTTTTTTCATTATTTAATGAAATTGAATTAATATTAGATAATGCAATTATTGACATTAAAGCAAAAAAAGAACATTTAGAAAATATAAAATATAAAATGTTTTAACTATTATTGATAAAAAATAGCAAGTATAATTTTTTTTTATACTATAATAATAAAAAAGATTTATGTATAAAAAATATTAACATGAAAAAACTAAAATTATCTTCTTTAATATGCTCATCTTTATTTGTTTTAGCTTCATGCCAAAATTTTACTCCTAATGAAAATAATAATGAAACAGAAAATTCTAAAATAAATTCTGTTATTAGTTCTATAGAAGTTAAGGAAATAAATTCTTCTAATGTTTCTTTATCAAATATTGACTCAGCAATTATTGTTTCAGCTTTAACAGGTGGCGATATTGAAAAACCAAATAAACAAAAATTATATTTCAGTTTTGATGAAAAAGAAAATAACCTTTTAGGTAATGAGCTTTCCTTTGGAGAATCAAATTTAACAAAATCTATTGATAAAAGACATCATAAAACTCTTAAAGAATTTTTAAAAGAAAAAGAAATGGTAAAAAAAGCTTATTTATCTGGTAAAAAAGTTTATTCTTCTTTAAAAACATCTGAATCTATTTTAAAAGAAGGAAAAGAAATAATATTTAATGTTCTCAAAGATGATGAGCATTATGATAAAAAACCTTCTATTCTATACAAAATATCAAAAAAAGCCAACTTTTGGATTGATAAAGAAGTTGTAGGAACATTAGATGAAAAAGCTATAAATAAATCTATAAAATATTGGGATGAAAAAGCATATCCTATTGTAACCTCAAAATTTGGTGTTGCCCCTTTACCACCTAATGATGTCGATGGTGATGAAAAAATAAATTTATTTATAACTCCTCTTAAAGAACAAGGTTTATTTGGTTATTTTGATTCTACAGATGTAATAAATGAAGATAATAGCCCATATTCTAATAAAACAGATATGTTATATATAAACTCAAATGTTTTTAAAAAAGGAGAAGTAAATGAAGATGCAGCAAATGGAACTTTAATTCATGAGTTTCAACACATGGTTAACTTTAATAATAAAGTAACATTGAGATTAAATAATAAAAAAGAACCCATTTATGAAGATAGATGGTTAGATGAAGGAATGTCAACCTATGCAGAACAATTGGGTGGTTTTGGTTTACCTAAAAATGATCTTTTTTCTGCAAGTTATCTAAGTGATTTTTTTGATAATCCATCTAAAGTTCAAGTTATTACTAATGATAGCGGTTTAAATTATGGAGCATCATTACTTTTTGTTCTTTATTTAGTAGAACAATATGGTGAAGGTGTTTTAAATAAATTAACTATAAGTGATAAGGGTGGAATTGCTAATGTAGAAGCCGTTACAGGAAAAGAATTTAATAAATTATTTAGAGATTGGGGAACAGCTCTTTTATTAAGTGGTTCTGGTAAAAATAAGAAATTCGATTTTAAATCAGTTAATTTGCATAAAAGTTATGGACAATATAATCTTGATGGAATTAATTTATCAAACATAGTTGAAAATCCAAATAAAAAAATTGGATATAACATGTTTAACTGGAGTATAAATTATTTAAAAATAAATAATTTAAAAAAAGCTAACCTTAATATGAATATAAAACATAATAATACTGGTGTTTTATCTAATAATTTAGTTAAATTAAAATAAATCCCAGAGTACGGTAACCCTTTTTGTATTAAAAACAAAGTTGTGAATAACGATATTTAGTAGAGACAAATTGCAATGAGTCTCTACGAGGTGTTATTAATAAAATAAATTACTAGATTATTTAAATTTCTATGTTCTATTAAAAAATTCTTCCATAATAGCAGGAATTTCTTCTTTTGCGTCTTCTAAAACATAATGACCAGCTTTATAAAAAATCTTTACTTCTGCATCTGGGAAATGTTTAGTCCATTCATGTAAAAAATGATGATCAAAAACAAAATCTTTATTTCCCCAACAAATCAATTTTGGAATGTCTTTTAATTTATAAAGGTTTTGGGTTGTTTCTTCTAAAATATCATAACCTTTATCTTTTGGAAAAAGAGGAATATCTTGAACAAATTTCAATGTAGCTATTCTTGTTTCTGGAGTATCATAAGGTGCTCTAAAAGCTTGTCTAGTAGCTTTATCCATTTTTTTATCTGTACATCCTACATGAGAAGCAAAAAAACTAAACGCATTAAAGTTTTTTACCAAAAAAGAACCTAATTTTGTATCTCTACATAACCAAATACCAACAGGTATTTTTTTACTTTTTGGAATAGTAAAACCAGCCGTATTAAAAATAACCATTCTTTTTATTCTTTCAGGATTTCTAACTGCAAAAATAGTACCAATTATTCCTCCCCAATCATGAACGACTAAAGTTATATTTTTTAGATCTAAATGTTCAACTAATTTTTCAAGATCTAATACTCTTTGAAAAAAAGTATATTCATAATCAGCTGGATCTGGCTTATCAGAAAAACCACAACCAATATGATCAGGAGCAATACATCTATAGTCTTTTTTAAAATAATCGATTAAATTACGATAATAAATAGACCATGTAGGGTTACCATGTAACATTAACAATGGTTCTCCAGAACCCTCATCAACATAATTATATTTTAAACCATCTAAATCATAAAAATTATTTTTAAATGTGTAAATGTCTTTTAATTTTTCTAATCTCATTTAAAATGCCACTTCCATAAGATTACAATTTATACCACTTCCTATTCCGCCCAAAAGGATTCGTTCACCTTTTTTTATTGTTCCATCAGAAATAGCTTTAGAAAGTGTAAAAACTACTGAGGCTGGTCCCATATTACCAAAGTTAGGGTATGTTTTATAAAATTTAGAGAAATCTGTTTCCCATACTTCCATAACTTTTCTACTATATATTTCTCCAACTTGATGACAAATATAATGATCAAATTGTTTTTTATCCCAATCATATTTTTCAGCTCCAAATTTTATTGTTTTTGAAGCAAGTTGCAATCCATAAGTTAATAATTGATTTCCATCGGTCATAACTTTTTCAACTTGACCAATACAAAGTTTATTATGCTCATCTTTGGTATCACTCAAAGCAACCGATGATATTATTTTAGGTGCATTAGAAGGAGCTAATTCAGATTTACATAAAATCATTGCTGTTGCACCTGAACCCATTGTAAGGTTTGCAAAAACTAGTCTAAAATCTTTTTCTGTTAAATTATCTTTTTTTATAAAATCTATAGCATTATTTGTAAAATTACTCGATGTTTCTCCGTTTGTAATAAGAACATAATCAACTTTACCAGTTTCTATTAATGTAGAACCCATATCAATGGCAGTAACAAAACCAAGACAAGCATTACTTATATCAAAGTTTATGCAATCATCTCTTAGTCCTAAATTTCCATGAACTAATGAAGCAACTGATGGTTCTATAAAATCTCTGGTTACTGAAGTATTAATAATAATATCTATTTTAGATTTATCTAAATTGGCTTTTTCTAATGCTAAAACAGCAGCTCTTGTTCCACTTTCACTAGATTTGAGATCTTTTTTAGCCCAAACACGTCTTTCTTTTATCCCTGTAAGAAGAGAAATAAAATTAGATCTTTGAGTAAATTTTTCTACATAAGGAAAAAGTTCTTTTTCTATACTTTCAGAAGAAAGTATTTCTTCCGCTTCAATGTCGCATACACTTAAAATTGATACACCAGTAAACTGCATTTTTTATTCTCTTAAAATTTTCTTGAATAACATTATCCTATTTATTGTATAATTTTTTGAAAAAACATCAAGTTAAGTATAATAAAATTAAGTACTATTAATCGTTACTATTGATTTTGTATATGTTTTCGTAATAATTAAAATTAATGAGCTATATTTACAACATAATTTTTCTGTAAATTTTTTGTAATTTCTTTATATCAATTTTTCGTGAAATATGTTAAGATATTATTAATCAATTAAAAATTATAAAAAATAGGTACTAATAATGTCAAAACAAGCTTTAGTTGTAGAGGATAAAGAAATTAATCGTCTTACAATAAGTACTTTTTTAAAAGTTTCTGGATTTCAAGTAGATGTAGCTGGTGATGGGATAGAAGGTCTTAATCAACTTCAACAAAAAGAATACGATCTTATTTTTTCTGATATAGAAATGCCGAATATGAACGGTTTTGAGTTTCTTAAAAAAGTTAAACAAAATGATAAATATAAAAAAATTCCTGTGGTAATGCTTACAACATTAAATGATGAAGTAAGTATTTCAAAAACAAAAGCATTAGGAGCATCATATCATATGATTAAACCATTTAGTCTTGAAAAAATGAAAATAGCATTAAATTCTTCAGGTTTCTAATTATTTTTATTGATTAATTCTATTAAATAATTAGCTATTTTATCTATAGGAAGGACAACATCTGTGGCTCCAATTTCGTAGGCTACTTTTGGCATTCCAAAAACAACACTTGTCGATTCATCCTGAGCAATGTTTATACTACCTTTTTGTTTCATTGCTTTTAATCCTTCAGCACCATCTTTACCCATACCAGTTAATAAAATACCATAAGAATTTTTTCCTACATTTTCAGCTACAGATCTCATAAAAACATCAATTGAAGGGCAATGACCATTAACATTTTCTGAAGAAGAACAAACTACTTTATACATCCCACCATCTCTTACCACTCTTATATGAAATCCTCCAGGAGCAATTAAAACTTTTCCAGGGATTATTCTTTCATTGTTTTCAGCTTCTTTAATATTTAAATTAGAAAATTTATTTAAGTTTTCAGCAAATAATCGTGTAAAACCTGCGGGCATATGTTGAACAATAACAATACCATGAATATTTACAGGCAATTGGCTTATTATTTTTCTGATAGCTTCTGTTCCACCAGTTGAAGCTCCAATTGCAATAACTTTATCGGTTGATTCTCTTTTGAAGTGAGTTTCAATAGTAGAATTTTTTTTATTCTCGATATTAGATTTAAGTGAATTAATTTCATTTTCTGAAAAAACAGAGTTTTGAAACTTTTTTTTCCAATGAGAAACATTAGCGGAAGATGCTATTCTTATTTTAGTTCTTAATTCCATTAACATTAAAGGTAACGAATTAATCATATCTGAAGATGGCTTTGGTATAAAATCTACCGCTCCTAACTCCAAAGCTTTAAGTGTTATATGTTTTCCTGCTTGAGATAATGAACTTACAACTATTACTGGCAAGGGATATTGTGGCATTAATTTTCTTAAAAATTCTAATCCATCCATTTTTGGCATTTCTATATCTAACGTTAAAACATCTGGTTTTAGTGATAATATTTTATCTCTTGCGATATAAGCATCTGGAGCAGTACCAACAACTTCTATTATTGGATCTTGAGAAAGACCTCTAGCTAAAATATCTCTAACTAAAGATGAATCATCAATTATTAAAACTTTTATTTTTTTCTTTTTTATCAAAATATCAAATTCACCTTACTAGAATGTTTAAAGGCTGTTTGATAAATCAACCCCATGCAATAAAATTATATTTCACGAACATTTTTTTTCATAAACATTTAAAATAATTTAAAAATTACTTGATTAAGAAAAAATTACTTTTCTGTTTGTTCAATTATTTTATCCGTATCAAGAATAAAACCAACTTCACCACTAGATAAAATCATATAACCTATTATTCCATTAATATTACCTAAATAATCATCAAAACCTTTAATTACTACTTGTTGTTGTCCTAATATTTCATCAGCAAAAAAACAAACTTTTTTTTCATTTGAATTAATAATTATAAGAATACCTTTATCTAAATCTAAAATATTGGTTTTTATATTAAAATAATCATGCAAACGTATAATTGTGTATAAATTATCTCTTAAATCAACTACTTCTATACCATCCATAGTTACAGTTATTGATGATTTATCGGGTCTAAAAGATTTTTTTATAGAGTTTATAGGAAGAGCATATTGAACTGTTCCAATTCTAATCATAATTGCTTCTATCACGGCTACTGTAAGAGGAACGCTTAAAATAAAAGAACAACCTTGATCTTCAATATTTTTAATTAAAATTTTCCCTCTAAGTTTTTCAATATTTTTTTTGACAACATCCATTCCAACACCACGCCCAGATATATCAGTTATATTTTCTGAAGTAGAAAAACCTGGTTCAAAAATAAAATCAAAAATTTTATTATCAGAAAAACTTTCATCAAAGTTTTTTATCAAACCTTTTTCTTTTATTTTATTAATTATTTTTGCCTTATTTAATCCTTTTCCATCATCTTGTATGATAATTAAAACCTGATTTGCTTGATATTTTGCACTTAATTTTAAAGTTCCTATGGGATTTTTACCTTTTTTAATTCTTTCTTCTTTAGATTCAATTCCATGATCAATTGCATTTCTTATAAGATGAATAAGAGGATTTGAAATTTCTTCGATTATATTTTTATCCATCTCAGTTTCTTGACCTGAAATAATAAAATTAATTTCTTTGCCAGTTTTTTGAGATAAATCTCTAACTAACATTTTCATTTTATTAAATAAGCTTTCTATTCTTATCATTCGGATTAACATAGTAGTTTCATATAATTCACGGATGATTTTATTAAGCATTACAGAATTTCTTTTAAATTCTAAGGTTTTTATATCTTTTAATTCTGGAGAGTTTATTAAAATTGATTCTGCGGTTATTAATTCACCAACTAAATTAAAAAGAGTATCAATTCGTTCAATATCAATTTTTATATCTCTTTTAACTAAATTATATTTATTTTCATTAGAAAAATCAGCGTTAGAAATTTCTTCTGATTTATCCTCTAAATTTTTATTATTTTTATTAATGAATGATTCTAAATAAGTTTTTATTAAATTTAATTTTAAAATAATATTTGAAATTAGAGATTTATCTAAAAAAGTTTTTTCATTTAAAAGAGAAGAAAAAATATTTTCGATTTCAATACAATTTTTTTCTATCTCTAAGGCTCCAACAAAACCAGAATTGCCTTTAATATTATGAATATAGCCCATTATTTCAGATATAGTATTTTTATCAAATTCATTTGATTCCAATTCAAGAATTTTTACTTCTATTAAAAAAAGTAAATCAAAAGTATCATTAGCATATTTTGAAATAATATTTTCATCTATTAGGTTAAAATTATATTCGTTAGATGATTCAATAAATAGATTTTCAGAAAGATTTTCATCAAAACTATTTTCTTCGCCTAAAAAAGCTTTTATATTAACAGGCTTTACAGTATCAAAAATATACATTTCTAAATCAGTTTCAGTTAAATTTGTGGCAAAATAAATTTTAAGAATACTATGCTCTAGGTTTTTATTTATATCTGAAAATTTTGGCATAGTAGTAATATAAAAACCAATTTCTTTTATATCATCATAAATTGGCATATAATCATATTTTTCTTTAGTAATATCGCTGGTAATTAATTTTTCTATCTGAAAATAATTTAATTTTTTATCATCTAAATTTTTAAAATAATTATATTCATTGTTATCTAAAAATAAGGATATATTTTCAATAATTTTTTGATTATTTTTATCAAATTGATAATGATTTTCTAATTCATCAACTAATTTTGATAATTTTTCATTATCTTCTTCTAAATTTACTAAATCTATTTTTATGTGACCTAATACAGAAAGACATTTTTGAATAAACTCTTTATTAGCTTTAACATTACCTTTACGAATAAGATCAAAATTAGATTCAATTGAATGAATAAGTTTAGCAGAAAAAATTTTGTTTAAGGAAGATATAGAACCTTTTAGATTATGAGCATGGCGAAAAATAATATGAACCATTTCGCTAGTATCTATATTATCTTTTAAAGATTGCTCAAAATCGAGCAAAGCAAGTTCTAGATCTTCAAGATCTTCTAATATAAAATTAATATCATTTTCGTTAAAATTATTCATTTTTTAATTACTTCTATAAACAGCTGGTTTAATATATTTAAATAAATCCTGTTCATTAAATAAGCTTTCAGAATGACCTACAAATAAATAACCACCTTGAATTAAAGTGTTTCTAAATTCTTTTATTAATTTTTTTCTAGAATTAAAATCAAAATAGATCATTACATTTCTACAAAATATTATATGAAATGGTTTTTTGAAAGGAAAATTATCATTAATTAAATTAAATCGTCTAAATTCAACCTCAACTCTAACTTTTTCTGAAATTAACCACTTACCATCACTTAATTTGCTGAAATATTTTCTATAATTTAGTGGCAATTTTTCTAATTGCTCATCAGAATAAACACCATGTTTTGCTATTTTTAAGGCTTTTTCTGATATATCTGTTGCCAATAAGCCAGCTTTCCAATAAAAATATTTATCACCAAAAAATTCAAGTAAAATCATGGCTAAAGTATACGCTTCTTCTCCTGTTGAGCATCCAGCACACCAAATTCTTAGATCATTTAAATTATTATTTTTTAAAAATTCAGTTATTTCAGGTAATACAATATTTATTAAAAACTCAAAATGATCTTTTTCTCGATTAAAATAGGTATGATTTGTAGCAATCAAATCAACCAAATTGCTTAATTCTTGCCCTGAAAGATCCAAAATAACATATTTATAATAATCTGAAAAGTTTTTAAAATTTAAATCTTTAAGTCTTTTTTGTAATCTACCGTTAAAAAATTCTTTTTTTTTATTATCTAATTTTATTCCTGTTTTATTATAAATTAAGTTACTAAACATACTTAATTCTAAATCAGTTATAAAAATAAAATCCGTATTTAATATTTTTGAAGTTTGAAAATTAACATTATTAAAGTTAGAATTATAAATTTCTGTTATATTATTTTGATTCATTTTCATTTATCTGCTCTAAATCTTGATTAGTTAAAATATTTTCTATATTTAGTATTATTTTAACTTTACCAGCAATTTTACCCATTGATTTTATAAAATTTGTTTTTCCAATTTTATTTGTTTTAGGAGATGGTTCCATATTATTTTCAGGAATAATAACAACTTCAGAAACACTATCAATTATTAAACCTATATTAGTATTATTTAAATTAACAATGATAATACAAGTTCTATCATGATAAGGTTTAAAATTAAGATTAAACCTAATTCTAACATCAATTACGGGAATAATTTTACCTCTTAAATTTATTACTCCTTTGATATAATCTTCCATATTAGGAACTTCAGTAATTTTTTGCATACAAATTATTTCTTTTAAAAATGCAATTTCTATTCCATATTCTTCATTATCAATACTAAAAAGAAGATATTTATCTTTTTTAGTGTCTTCTTCAATTTCATCTTCGCTATCATCAAAATTATCTATTATATTCATATTATAAAAATATCCCCTTAATTTAAATTACTAAAAATTTAATATCTCCCAAATTCATCAGAATCAAGTTTTATCATATCTTTAGAATTTGATACTACAAGTTGAGTATTTTTTATATGTGTTAGCTGAAAAGCTTTTTTTTCAAAATAATGATGATTATCAGTTAATTTAAATCTACTTAGCATATTTTTTAATTCTTCTGCTTGTTCATATAATTGACTAGAAGATGAAGCACATTCTTCAGAAGATGACATTGTTTGTTGAGTAACGCCTGAAATTTGAGCTAATCCTGAATTTATTTCTGAAACTCCTTTTGCTTGTTCATTTGAATAAGAAGCAATTTCAGCAACGATATCAGATACTTTAGTTACATCACGATTTATTTCTTGTAAAACATCTAAAGTTTTTTCTGTTATATTCGAGCCATTTTCAGCTTTTTTTATGGCTACTTCAATTAATTCTGAAGTTTCTTTTGCTGCGGTGGCACTTCTAGCTGCAAGAGTTCTAACTTCTTCTGCAACAACAGCAAACCCTTTTCCATACTTACCTGCTCCAGCTGCTTCTATAGCTGCATTTAAGGCTAATAAATTGGTTTGAAAGGCAATTTCATCAATAACTTTAATAATTTTTGAAATACTTTTACTCGAATCATTTATTTCATTCATAGCTCTAGTAAGCTCATTCATTTGATTATTACCTTTTTTGGTAGCATCCATTGATTGAATAGTTAATTGACTTGCTCTACTTGCATTTTCTGCATTATGAATAGTTTGAGCACTTATTTGTTGCATAGAACTTGCTATTTGTTCAACTGAAGCAGCTTGTTCAGTTGCACCTTGAGATAATGAAACACTTGCCGATGAAACATGTTGAGAACCAGAAGATACTTCTTGAGATGTAATATTTACTTGAGTTAAAATTTTATTCATAGAATCAATAGTATCATTTAAGGCATTTTTAAGAATAGCATGATCTCCTTTATAATCATTTATTACTTTTTCGGTAAAATCTCCTTGTGCTATTTTTTGGAGAATTCCAACAGTTTCTTTAACTGGTTTTGAAACAGCATCAAGAATATTATTTATTCCTTCAATTATTTTTCTAAATTCTCCATTATGCTTATCAGGATTAACTCTTACTGATAAATTTCCATTTAATGATTCGACTAACAAATAATTTGCATCATTTGAAATATCAGAAATAGGCTTTGAAACAGCTTTTAAAATATATATTATTAAAGCGACTCCTGATAAAAAAAGAAATAGTAACAAAGTGTAAGCTATTTTTAATGTAACTGCATAATCATCTTCTATTTTTTTGAGTTCTTTTTCTCTGGTTTCATCGACTATTTTATTTAATTCTTTTATCATTAATGTTTGCTGTTCACGTACTGGTAAATATTTATCCCAGTATAAGCTTCTGGCTTTATTAATATCAGTAATTACTATCTCCATTATACTATCTTCAATAGGGTTTAGCTTTTTATCATCCATTTCGCCTATTTTTATACATAAATCTTTAACATCTTTATTATCTGTAAGTTTAATAGTTTCATCTGATAATTTTACAAATTCATCATCCGCTTCCATTTTTCGCTTTTTTTCTATTTTGTTATCAGGCTCAAGTAATAATCCTCTTAGACCATCACTCATTTTTAACATATTATATTCCATTTTATTTGATTTAATATGAAGTAAATTTGTACTGTTTATTATACTTACTGTTTTTTCTCTTGAAGATGTTAAAAGAATCACTGTACTAATAAAAATAATAATCGAAAAACTAAGAAGTATTAAAAATGAAATTATTAACTTTGTACCTATTTTCACAGTTTTAGAACCCCTATAAATTTATAAAATATCTTTAAAGTATTATTAAAAGAATCATAAATAAATTATACATTAAATTAACACCTTAATATCGTTAAGTTTAAGTTAAGTTATGAAAAGAAAAACCTTAGTATTACAATAATTATTTTACGAATGTATTTAAAATAGATTTAATTTTTTATAAATTTTAAGTGCTGAAAGTATTTATTATATTAGATTAATTTATTGTTCAAGAACAAATTATTAGAATTATCTTAAAAATATAAAAACGATAAATTCATATTAATTTTATTAATTCATAGACTTTTATTGGCTTCATTATTACATATTGAATAGATAAATAAGCCAGATTTTCATTAATATTTTCAGTATTATTTATACTACAATATAATATAATTTTAAGTTTTTCTATTGATAGATTTAGTTTATTTCTAATATTCTCTATTAGTTCTATAAAGTTTGGTATTTTATCATCTAAAATAAGAGTATCATATTTACTTTTCGATAACTTTTCAATTAATTCAAATTCATTTTTTGATTCTTCAGAAAAAAGTTCATATTCATGAAAAATATTATTTATAACCTCATTATTTCTTTTATTGTGAGTAAAAATAAGAATTTTTTTATTAGTTTTAAGAATACCATTAAACTCTTCTTTGGAGTTAAAATTAAAATCATTTACTTTTAGGGATTTATTTTTTGCTATATCTTTAAAAAGAATTTCTTCAAATGGCTCTGTTTTAAAACTAACTTCAAAGTAAAAACAACTTCCATCACCTTCTATACTCTTTAATTTCAAATTACTTTTCATCAAAAAAAGAATTTCTTTTGAAATAGAAAGGCCTAGACCTGTACCTCCAAATCTTTTAGTAGTAGAAGAATCTTCTTGAGAAAAGGGGCTAAAAATTATTTCATGATTTTTAGCTTTTATACCAATACCAGTATCTCTAATTGAAAAAAGAAAATTAGTAATGTTGTTTAAATCCGTATTAATTATCTCAATTTTAAGCTCTATTTCACCTACATCAGTATATTTAATAGCATTATCCAATAAATTTAAAATAACTTGTTTTAACCTTACTGAATCTGTCCATATATATGATAATACACTAGGTGAAATATTTATGATCAATTCTAATTCTTTTTTTAAAGCATTAAATTTAACAATATCTATAAAACTATTTATAAAATCTAATAAATTTATTTTTTCTATAAAAAGTTCAAGTTTAGATGCTTCTATTTTAGAAAAATCAAGTATATCATTTATAATTTTTAATAGAAATATACCTGATGAATTAAGCATTTCAACAAACTTTTTTTGTTTATCATCTAATTTTGTTCTTTGTAAAAGATCAGAAAAACCTATTATACTTGTTAGAGGAGTCTTTATTTCATGGCTGATATTAGCAATAAACTCTGATTTTGCCTTATTTCCAGCTTCGGCTTCTTCTTTAGCATCTTTTAATTTTTGTTCATTTTTTTTGTATTCATTTATATCCTGTAATGTACCATAAATGCGAGTAAGAATTCCATTATTAATTTCAGGATAACCCATAATTCTTACCCATATTTCGGTTCCTTTAGCTGAAATTATTTTAGATTCAATATCAAAACTTCTTCCATCTCTGCATTCATAAATTTTAGCCATTATTTCATCTTTAGTTTTACTATCTTTATAAAAACTCATTGCTAATTCAATAGTTGGTTCAAAATCATAAGATACTTCATGAATTTCTTTAGTAATTTTTGACCAAAAAACTTTTTTATTTATATGATCACTCTCCCAAGCGCCTATTCTAGCTATACGACTAGTTTGTTCAAGCATTTCTTGAGTATAATGTAATTCTTTTTCAGTCTCTATTAATAATAATTTTTTTGTATTTTCTAGTTCTTTTTCATTATTTTTTCTATGATTAATATCTTTTACTATTCCATAAATTTTTATACATACTCCATTTTGAAATTCGGCATAACCTATATTTTTAATCCAGATCTCATTATTTTTAGCTGTAATGATTTTAAGCTCCAAATCATAAGGAATCCCATCTTCAATAATCTTTTTAGTAGCATCTGATATTTTATCTCGATTTTCACCTTCCTTATAAAAATTAGTTACTATATCCATATTTAGCTCAAAATCATAAGAAACTTCATAAATTTCTTTAGTAATTTTTGAAAATAAGGATTTTTTATTGATAAGATCAATTTCCCAACCACCAATTCTTGCGACCCTATTTGTTTGTTCTAGCATTAGCTCTGCATTTTTTAGATCCGTAATATCTGTTTCAACAGACATAAACCCAATAAATTTATTATTATCATCAAATATAGGATTTACTTCCATATCAAGCCATATTTTTTTTTTACTTTTTGTATAATTAAGGATACTACAGCGAAAAGATTTTTTTTCTATTAAATTATTTCTAATAAAATTAACAGTTTCTTTATTCGTTTCCAAACCTTGTAAAAGATCCCCTACTTTTTTACCCAAAACTTCTTGAAATGAAAACTCAGTAATTTTAGAAAAACCTTCATTTACCCATGTTATATAATGATTGGTATCTGTAAAGACAACTAAATTATTAGTTTTACTAGCAATCATAGATAATTTTTTTAAATATTCTTTTGCCTTTTCTTGCTCTGTCAAATCAGTATTTGTTCCAGACACACGTATAGCCCTTCCATTTATATCTCTATTAATAAAACTTCTTGATAATACATTAATATAATGACCATTTTTATGTAAAAATCTAAATTCAATATGATATGTAGTTTTATCAGATTTTAAAACCTCTAACATTTTAATACGAAAAGTATCAAGATCTTCAGGATGGACAAATTTTAATGTGATATTTGGATCATTTGAATTATTATTTTCATAACCAATCATTTCCCACCAAGCGTTACTATAGTAAGTTTTTTTATTTTCAATATCCCAATCCCAATAAGAATCAGTTGAACCCTTTAAAATTAATCGAAATCTCTCCTCATTTTCCTTTAGTTTTTTGATGGCCTCATTCTTTTCTTTTTCAATTCTTTTTTTTTCTAATGCCATTTCAATAGACAAGGGTAATCTTGATATTCTATCTTTTAAAATGTAATCATCAACACCATTTTTTATCATATCTACAGCGTATTCTTCGGAAACATTTCCTGTAACAAGAATAAAAGGTATATTAATATTCATTTCCTTAAAAATTTCTAATGCCATAGGAGCATTAAATTGAGGTAAATCATGATCACAAAGTATTACATCAGGATTTAATTCACTTAAAGCTCTAATGTAACTATATTTATTATAAACCCAAAAGTAATCAATATTTAGATTACTTCTAATTAGTTGTCTTTTTATAAGTTCAGAATCATTTTTTGAGTCTTCTAGATGAAGTATAATATATTTTCTCATTTATATCCTTTTGATAAATACCTCAATAGTTCTGCTTTGTGTATATAGCTTTTAAGGATGAACATATTTTTCATTAAAATCAATCCAATAATAAATAATTTGAGAAAAAGTTTTCATAAAATCTTCAAAAAGAATTGGTTTTACAATATAACTATTTGCACCTAGATGATAACAAGTGTTAATATCTTTTTCTTGATCTGAAGATGTGAATATAATTACAGGAATATTTTTTGTTAAATGAAAGGTTTTTATCTTTTCTAAAAGTTCAAATCCATTTATTTTTGGCATTTTTAAATCTAACAAAATTAATTTAATATTTTTACTTAATTCATTTGTAAAAAGAAAATTAAAAGCATCAAAACCATCTTTTAAATGTTTTATTTCAATTGGTAAATTAATATTTTTTATAACTCTTTTAATTAGATTTACATCATCAAAATTATCTTCTACAATAATAATTTCTGAATAATTTTTATTCATTAATTTAAATATCCTTATTATTTGGCAAAGTAAAAGAAAAACAAGTACCTACATTTACTTCTGATTCTACATCTATTTTACCATTATGTTTATCAATTATTTTTTTCACTATTGCCAAACCAACTCCTGTCCCTTCAAATTCTTCTTGAGAATGTAATCTTTGAAAAACCCCAAATAAATTATGTTTAAAAGCAATATCAAAGCCAACTCCATTATCTTTAATATAATATTTATTCATATTATCAATTTTTTCTGACCATATTTCAATAATTTGATTTTCTTTTTTATTAGAAAACTTTAAAGCATTTAAAATTAAATTAACCCAAACTTGTTTTATTAGTATATAGTCAGCATTTATAGAATGAAGTTTACTTATTTTTAATTCAAGTCTATTTTTTAATTCATTGGTAATTAAATCTGAACAAATTTCTTCAATTAAATTATCCATATTTAAAAAAGTTGTAGAAAGATTTTGTTTACCTAATTTTGAAAAATCAAGCAAATTTTTTATTAGTAATCCCATGTAATTTGAATTCCAAAGAATTGATTTAATAAGATCTTTAGCATAGTTATCTAAAATATTAAAATAATCTTCTTCTAAAATTTTTGCATAACCATTTATAACTCTAAGAGGAGCTTTCAAATCATGAGAAACTGAATATGAAAAAGATTCTAATTCTTGATTAGCATTAAATAATTGACTAGTTCTTTCTTTTATTTTTTCTTCTGATTCTTTCCTTTTTGTTATATCTTGAAAAGTACAAATAACATTTTCTAGTATTCCATTGGCAGAAAAATTTGGTTGAGCATTAACAAATAACCACACTCTATCATTTGAAATAGGGCGAAATACCCCCATTATAATATTATTTACAGGTTTACAAGTTCTAATACATACAGGCAAAGGATGTTCATGACTAGGAAAATTACTTCCATCTTCATGAATTATATTCCAATTTTCATCAAATGAAGACTTACCTAAAAGTTGTTCTTTTGTTAATCCAAGCAAGCTTAATGATGCATTATTACTAATAATTATTTTTGAATTAATATCTTGAACAAGAATACCAATATCAATATTTCCAATAAGTGTTCTAAAACGCTTTTCACTTTTACTCAACTCATCTAAAATATTCTTTTTATCTGTTATATCATTTACAAGGCAATATATTTCTAAATTATTTTCTGAATTCAAAAAATTAAAAATATTTGCTCTAAACCAACGCTTTTCATTTTGAATTGTAAGATTATATTCAATTATTACTTTTTCATTCAGAGAAATACACATTTTAATTGCATTTGTAAGTTTTTTTAATGTATTTTTTGGAAAACCAATATCATTAATTTTCTTTCCAATAAAAAATTTAGGTGGAACAAATAATTTTAAATAATTTTTATTTTGATAATATCCTATAAAAAATAAATTTTTATTTAAAATAAAAGTAAAATCACTTGAATTTTTGATAATAAAATCTAATTGCTTATTTTTTTCAGATAGTTCTTTTATTTTAGCGGCAAGTTCTTCTCTAGTTAAATCAGAATTATGATCTGAGATTAATTTTTTTGAATAATTTTTCATTTTAAAAAAAAGTATTATTAATTTTTAACAAATACAAATATATTATAATTGAATTATTCTATCATTACTATAAATAAAATAAAACTATTTCATTAAATTTTATTTATATTCTTAAGTAATATAAATAAAATTTCAGTTATAAAATTAACAAATAAGCATGAATTAATTAGATTAATTATTAGTATAACAATTTTCTTAATATAAATTCAACAAATAGTTATAGTTATGTAATACCTCGTTCATACAAAAATAAATTCTTTCAAATTATAATTATCATATATTTGAAACTCTTTCAAATTATAAGTATCATATTATTTGATGTTTTCTATTAAAAAAAAATTATGCTAGATCAATTTATCATTGACAATAATCTTTTATCGAAAGATAACGTTGGATTACTTTTTGGTTTTTTGAGTGAAGAAAAAAAAGATTTAAAGGAATTTCTTCTTGAATATAAAATAATTGATAATAAATCACTTTTAAAATTAAAAATGATTGAAAATAAAATAATTGATATTTCTCCAGAAATTGCAAAATCACTATTTAATAAAGAGAATTTAATTTCTTGTGTTAAAAAAATTGAAGACGACAAAAAATTAGCTGAACTTAAAAAAATTGAAGATGACAAAAAATTAGCTGAACTTAAAAAAATTGAAGACGATAAAAATAAAATAATTGATTATCCTCATATAAATGAAATAGTAGGTAAATGTGAATTAACATCTGTTCTTGGTCATGGTGCAACCGCTCAGGTTTATTTAGCTTTTCATAAATTTTTAAGAAAAAATGTTGCTATGAAAATTCTTTCACCAAAACTTATAAAATCGTCTAATGATCCTGAAATAGAAGAAAAATTTCTTTATGAAGGTGTCAGTGCTGCAAAATTAAATCATTCAAATATTCTAAGAGTTTTTGATGCTGGTCAAGATAGATATACATATATTATTTCAGAATATGTTGATGGTTATAATCTAATGGAGTTATTAGAACAAAGTGGTGCAATTAAGCCATCTCTAGCTTTAAAAATAATGATAGACGTTTGTAAAGCACTAAATTATGCTTTAGAGTTTAATTTAATTCATAGAGATATAAAACCTGGTAATATAATGTTGACAAAAAAAAGCGAAGTAAAAGTAGCCGATTTTGGTTTGGCAAAAATATTACACTCTAAGGACTTTTTTAAATCTGAAAGAGGTGTTATTTATGGAACGCCTTATTATATGCCACCTGAACAAATCTTATCCGAAAAAGAAGACCATAGATACGATATGTATTCATTAGGAGCAACTTTTTATCATCTTCTTACTGGTAAATTACCATTTGATGAAAAATCAATAGAAAAATTAATTTTTATGCATTTGAAAGAGATTCCTGTTGCACCAAAAAATATTGTTCCTCAAATAGGATTAGCCTTTTCTAATGTTATTTTAAAATTAATGGAAAAAAATCCTAATGACAGATATCAGGATTATACAAGCCTTATAAAAGATCTTGAGAGTATTCAATCAGAATCAGCTAATTTAAAATCAGGATCTGGTAAGTTAATAGAATCTGTTTCTAAAAATACATCAGTGCTTGATAGTGTTAAATCAGAAGATAACAATTCAAAATTTGGAACAGCTAAATTTATAGAATCTGTTTCTAAAAATAAAGCAGACCCAGATCAAAATAAAGAAAGCTTAAGAGGCTTCTTTATGAAAAAGATTTTTGGAAAAAAATAATTATTATTAAATGCCTTAGGAGGTATTATGAATTTATCAGATGCATTACAACACGGATTGAAAGAAGTTCCAAAATGTGTTGCGGTTGGTTTTATTGATATGGATACTTCAATGGTTTTAGCACATAAAACTACAGAAAGTCATCCACAAGAAGTATTTGATTTTTTGGGAGCTGCTACAAAAGATCTTTTTGAAGGTGAAAATGTTATTACTATTGAAAAAATATTTAAAAAATCTAGAGGAGTAAAAAATGATGAAAAATATTTTAGAGAAATAATTATTCTTTCAAAAAATTTGATTCATGTATTTGCAAGATTACACTCAAATGAGAGAGTTATAAGTTGTGTAGTTTGCCAAGGAGATGCAAACCTAGGACTTGTTATTCTAAAAGCAAAAGTATTAGCTAAAGAAGTAACTGTATAAAATGCTTTTAATTAAGGCACTAACTGTTAGAAGTGGGGAAAAAACTATTTTAGACTCACTTAATCTAAGGTTTTTGCCTTATAAGATTCATGTTGTTATTGGTCCAGGAGGGAGTGGAAAAACCACTCTCTGTGTACTAATAAAAAAAATACTATTTGATTATTATATTTCCCTAAATTCAATTATTTCTGAAGAAGAATTGAATGATCCTTCTATAAGTACATTATATGTAAAAGGAAAAGTAAAATCTTCCTTCTCTAGCATAATTTATATGGAACAAAAATTTAAATTAAATAATTTTTCTCTTTTTCATAATCTTTTTTTACTTGGTCAAATTCCAGAAGATAGTTTAAAAAAAATTTGGTCTGATAAATATCTTGAAGTTTTTGATATTTTAAAGTTAAATTTTAATCTTCCAATTAAAAAATTACCAAAATATATCGAAAGACTAGCTTATTTAACCTTAGTTTTGTCTTTAAATCCAAATTTGTTAATTTTAGATGAACCTGAAGTAAATACCGATATTTATATGAATTATATGTCAGAAAAATTACTTGAAGAAAAAAATAATAGAACAATCATCTGTATTACTCATAATATTTCGTTTGCTAAAGAAATTGCAGATAATATAATTCTTTTAAGATATGGTCGAGTTATTCATAAATCAAATGTTGAAAATTTTTGGAATTCTAAAAATGAATTTGTTCAATCAGTTATAAAAATGGGGTGTTAAATGTTTAGTTTTTATTGGATTTTAAAAAATAAATTAGCTGGTGCTTCTCAACCAGGATTATATGAGGATATAGAAAAAGATATTTCTTTTTTGAAAGAAAAAGGCATAACGACAATTATTACTTTAACTGAAACTAAAGAATCTTATGAAGAATTTGGAATGGAACAAATACATTTTCCTATTCACGATATGGGAATACCTTCACCTAGAAATGCTTTTGAGCTGTGCTCAAAAATAATAGCAGAAATAAATTTAAATAAACAAATTCTGGTTCATTGCAAGGCAGGATTAGGTAGAACAGGAACTATTTTGGCTTGTTGTTTGGTAAACCTAGGTAATAATTCAAATGATGCTATTAATATCGTTAGAAGTATTAATAAAGCTTATATTCAAAGTTCTATACAAGAAAAATTTATTGAACATTATTATGATTTTGCTATTAAACAGTAAATATTATGATACTAGCTTTAAGTCATATTGATATATATGTAAAAGATTTAATTAAAAGCACAAAACTCTATAAAGATATATTTGGTTTTGAAATATCTGAGTATGAAAAAGATCATGTAGATTTTGAATCGGGTTTTATAAAAATTAGATTAAATAAAACGCCTAAAATACTTTTTAAAAGTTCATTAAGATTAGAAGTTGAAGATGTGCATAAAATAGTTAATTTATTAAAAGAAAAAGGTTGTACTGAAATAGTATCACCAATATTAATAAATAAAACAATTATTTCTTCAGAAATATTAGATTATGATGGTAATAAATTAGTAATTTGGCGAAATTTAAATGAAAATGAAATGGAAAAACCTCCTGAGCTTAAAAAAAGTAAAATATGGCATTCTGAAGAAGAAGAACTCCTGCAAACTTTATTAAAAAATGTGCCTTTGCTTTTTAGAGGAGTGGCAAGAAAAAAAGCTGTTTTGGAGGTAGAAAATATGAATGAAGATATATTAATATCTAGGCATAGTGTTATTTCAGGATACATTAGAGCTACTCCAGATATAATGAAACACGTAACAAAAAAACATTTAATTAATTTAGGTTTTAATCCAAATGATTATAAAGAGGAGTATTTAGAATAAAAATTATGCAAAAAATAACCTTAGAAAACAAAGTTTACCCATGTAATGAAGATGAAACCGTTCTTAATTGTCTTATAAGAGGTGGGGCTTTAGTTTCATTTTCATGTCGTAAAGGAACTTGTAAATCTTGTTTACTTCACTGTGATTCTGGTATTTTAGCAGATAAAGCAACTGATAGATTGAATGCTAATTTAAAAGAAAAGGGATATTTTTATCCATGTGTTTGTTATCCAATTTCTGATATGAATATATCAAAACCAAATCCATCTGATCTTTTAACTCAAACAATCGTTTTAGAAAAAAATATTATTTCTGATGAAGAAGTTAATATAAAATTAGAACCTTTATCTGATTTAAAACATAGTAAAAAACAATTTATTAATATTTTTTTAGATGATGATAATTATTTTTCTTATAATTTAATAAATGCTTCAGATTCTGATTCTTTTATAGAAATAAGCGTAAATAAAAATAATCCTAATAAAATAAATAAATACCTATTTGAAGAAATTAATATTGGTGATTATGTTAGTGTTCAAGGTCCTTATAATATTTTAGAATTAGGTGATAAAGATCCAAGATATACCGAGGAAGTACATGTATGGCCTGAACCTGATACTGAAATGTGGGAAGCGTTTGATAATGGACTATTATTGAATAAAATTCTAGAAGATTTTTATACACAGGTTTTTGAAGACCCAAAACTTTCACCTTTTTTTATTTACACAACCAAAGATAGAGCAATTCAAAAGCAATATAATTTTTTATATAGATTTTTTACAGGAGAAAATGTTTATTTTGGTAGTTTTCCAAGAAATGCTCATCATTGGATGGTAATATCGGAAGATTTATTTTATTATCGTCAAGCTATGATGGAAAATATTTTAAGAAAATATGGTTTAGCAGAACATCTTATTTTAAGGTTCAGAAAAATAGAAGAATCTTTTAAGAAACAAATTGTAAAAGATACGCCATGGAATAAACTAGCAATAGGGCTAGAATTTCCTGTTGAAGGATATGGTAGTATGACCATGGAAATGGATTATCTCTGCGATGGTTGTCATTCTGAAATTTTTATAGGTGAAAAAGTTAAATATCATCTACATCTCGGTAAAATATTTTGTAAAAACTGCCAAAAAGATTAATTTTTTAATAAATATTTACAAAATTGTCATAACTATACTATATTTCGTTTATATAAAAACTCCATTGAATATATTAAAATTTAACTATAAATTACTAAATTTTATTGAGGTATTATGAAATTATCGCCTAAATTAAAATATGAAATTGAATATGAATTAGAACATGGTTTAACAGAAAAAACTAAATATATTTCACTTGAAATTTTCAAAGACAAAGAAAAAAATCTTTTATCTAATAAATTAAAAAAAGAAACTGCTAAAAATAAAGAAAATCAAATTATTTTATTAGAAGAGTTATTATTATCTAATAATTATTATTAGAAATATTTAAGGTTAATAATAATATAAAGGAAAGGTAATATAAATGCAGATGTTATTAATAGGATTAAGTTTTAAAAATGCTTCAATTAATATAAGAGAAAAAGTTTCTTTTTCTCAAAATGAAATAGAAAATGTACTTTTTAAATTAAAGTGTTATGATGAAATTAAAGAGATTGTAATTTTATCAACCTGCAATAGAACTGAGTTTTATATAATAACTGATGAGCTTGAAAAAACCAGAAACTTTTTAATTACTTTTATAGAAAAAGAAAAAAATATAAATTTTAATTCAATTCAAGATTCTTTTTATACTTATTACAATAAATTTGC
>ERZ1292633.888-Hain-H41-02um-R1-888-length-33339-cov-10_pt1 | contig 33339 bp, 32 predicted proteins | sample MGYA00564406_ERZ1292633 | MGnify/ENA primary metagenome ERZ1292633 (study PRJEB36523, sample SAMEA6512639) | groundwater metagenome | collected 2019-01-08 | study: AquaDiva: Metagenomics assemblies of 32 groundwater samples
CCATCCAGTATAAGAACACGCTGGCCTTCATCATCATCATCGTGGTGCTGCTCGTGCGTCCCGAGGGTCTCTTGGGCAAGGAATTCAAGGAGCGCGTGTAGCCCCCGTCAGCTTGCCTTGCCGGAGGGTCAAACCAACCGGCCTGTTCGGCGAGTCCAAGCGCAAGCGAGTCTGGATTCATGCGCTTTTGATAGAATCAAGAAAATCGTCGAACCTGGGCGCGCCGGAAATTTTCTCCAGGCAGGTCTGGCGCCAAGCGATAAAGACAACGCCGCATACCGCGGGGGAGACAAGCTCAGGTGCAGTTTCTGCAACTCGTGATCAGCGGCGTCGCGCAAGGCTGTATTTACGGCTTGATCGCGCTCGGCTTCGTGCTGATCTACAAGGCGACGGAAACCGTCAATTTCGCCCAGGGCGACCTGATGATGCTCGGCGGTTTTCTCGGACTGTCTTTCATGGTCGTGCTGGGGATGCCGTTCTGGGCGGCCTTTTTCGCCACCCTGGCGGTGATGCTGCTGTTCGGCATGCTGCTGGAGCGCGCCCTGCTGCGGCCGCTGCTCGGCCAGCCGGCGTTCACTGTGGTAATGCTGACCATCGGCATCGGCTATCTCGCGCGCGGGCTGGTTACCATGATCCCCGGCTGGGGCACGGAAACCCATACCCTGCCGGTGCCCTACAGGGACGAGGTGCTGCGTGTTGTCATCGGCAGCGGCAACGACCCTCTGGTGCTCTCCATGGAGCACCTGGCCATTATCGTGGTGACGGCCTTTCTCATCGCCATCCTGTTCCTGTTCTTCCGCTATACCAAGCTCGGCGTCGCCATGCAGGCCACCTCGCAGAATCAACTGGCGGCGTTCTACATGGGCATTCCGGTGCGGCGCATCAACATGCTGGTGTGGGGTATCTCGGCGGCGGTTTCGGCCTGTGCCGGCCTGTTGCTGGCGCCGATCACCTTCGTCCATGCCAACATGGGTTACATCGGCCTCAAGGCGTTTCCCGCCGCCGTGGTCGGAGGTTTCGGCAGCATCCCCGGCGCCTTGGTGGGCGGGCTCATCATCGGTATCGTCGAATCCTTATCCGGCTTCTATCTGCCGGAAGGCTTCAAGGACATCGCCGCCTACATCGTGGTGCTGGCGATGCTGGTGGTTCTGCCGAATGGGCTGTTCGGCGACAAAATGAAAAAGAAGGTTTGATCCAATGCGCTTCGTCTTCAGGACTCGATACGAGCAGGATCTGCGACTGTTCAAGGACAACGGGCAGAAGTTCTGCTACGGCCTGCTGGTGGCAGCGCTGCTGCTGGCGCCCTGGTTGTTCCCGGATTACTTCGTCTCGCAACTGGTGTTCATCTGGATCTACTCGGTGGTCGGGCTGGGGCTGATGCTGCTGGTCGGATATACCGGGCAGATATCGATGGGGCATGCCGCCTTCCTTGCCATGGGCGCCTACACCGAAGCCTATCTGCAGTCGAAAGGCTGGCCGTTCGTGTTGTCGCTCGCCAGTGCCGCCGTTGTTTCGGGGCTGACCGGCATCGTCGTCGGATTGCCGGCGCTGCGCGTCAAGGGCATGTACCTGGCGATTGCCACGCTGGCTTTCGGCTTCATCGTCGAGGAAGCGGTGACCCGCGCCGACGGTGTTACCGGGGGCAGTAGCGGCATGACCCTCGGCAGTCTGGAGATCTTCGGCCTGCCGATCGACAGCGAACAACGCTTCTACTACGTGTCGCTGGCGGTGCTCACGCTGTGCATACTCGGCGTCATGAACCTGATGCGGAGCCCGACCGGTCGCGCCTTCGTCGCCATCCGCGATTCGGAAATCTCGGCGCAGAGCATGGGCATTAACCTGGGTCGCTACAAGACCATCGCCTTCGCCCTGTCGGCTGCGCTGGCGGGCGTCGCCGGCGCGCTCTATGCGCACAAATTGCGTTTCCTTTCGCCCGAGCAGTTCACTTTCCTCCAGTCGATCGAACTCCTTATCATGATCGTGATCGGCGGCCTCGGCTCGATTCACGGCGCGATTTTCGGCGCCGCCTTCTGGATACTGGCACAACAATTCATCGTCATCGCCAAGGACTGGCTGCCGGCGGCAATCGGCCAGCAGACGGGCTTGCAGCCGACCGTCTTCGGCATCTTCCTGGTCGCCTTCGTACTGTTCGAGCCGCTCGGCCTGTATGGGCGCTGGCTCAAGATCCGCACCTATTTCGAAATCTTCCCCTTCTACCGCAAGGGAATGTTCAAGCGGCAGAAGAGCTATATGAAGTCGGAAAGACTGAAATGACTCGGCAACCGGCACACTCCGCATGAGCGCCCCGCTGCTGCAGGCGCAGAACCTGTCGGTGCAGTTCGGCGGCCTTCGGGCGGTGAGCGACGTTTCCTTCGAAGTCTGGCCGCACGAAGTATTTTCGCTGATCGGACCCAACGGCGCCGGCAAGACCACCATCTTCAACCTCATCAGCAGCCTCTACACACCGGCCGCGGGCCGGGTGATGTTCGAAGGCGAGGCGATCTCCCATCTGGCGCCCGACGAGATCGCGCGGCTGGGCATCGCCCGCACTTTCCAGAACATCGAACTGTTCGAGCATGCCACGGTGCTGCAGAACCTGCTGGTCGGACGTCATTGCCAGCGCCATTCCTCGTGGTGGCAGGATCTCTTATTCACGCCGCAGGTGCGCCGCACCGAGCTGCAATTCCGCCGCCACGCCGAGGAGGTGATCGAGTTTCTCGACTTGCAGCATTATCGCGACAGCATGGTCGTCAGCCTGCCTTACGGCGTGCGCAAAGTGGTCGAACTGGGACGCGCGCTGGCGATGCGGCCGAAACTGCTGCTGCTCGACGAACCCTCTTCCGGCCTCAACATCGAGGAAACCGAGGAGATGGGTTTCTGGATCGACGACATCAAGAATGACCTCGGCATCACCGTGATCATGGTCGAGCACGATATGGGACTCGTCTCGCGCGTCTCCGACCGCGTCCTGGCGTTGAATCAGGGAGAAGTGCTGACTCTCGGCACGGCCGCCGAAGTACAGGCGCATCCGGGCGTGATCGAGGCATATCTCGGCGGAGTCGACGATGAGTGAAGTCATTCTTCAGCTCAACAACATCGAATCGTCCTACGGCCCGGTCAAGGCGATCCGCGGCATTTCGCTGAGCGTCAAACAGGGCAGCATCGTCACCGTGCTCGGCTCGAATGGCGCGGGCAAGTCGACCATCCTGAAGACCATCTCCGGCATCATCGATCCGCAGAAAGGCTCGGTGCTGTTTCGCGGACAGCCGATCCAGAAGCAGGATCCGGCCCTGATCGTGCGCTTGGGGCTAGTGCAAGTGCCCGAAGGCCGGGAGATATTTCCGTTTCTGACAGTGCGTGAAAACCTGCTGATGGGTGCCTACACCCGTCCGGCTTCGGACAAGGCGGCGGTCGAGAACGACATCGAGTTGGTGTTCGACTACTTCCCGATCCTGCGCGAGCGCGCCCGCCAGCCGGCCGGCCAGCTCTCCGGCGGCCAGCAGCAGATGCTGACGATCAGCCGCGCACTGCTCGCCAAGCCGAGCCTCATGTTGCTCGACGAACCGAGTCTGGGCCTCTCGCCCAAGCTGACCCGGGAGATTTTCGAGATCATCGTGCGCATCAATCGCGAGCACGGCGTGACCCTGCTGGTGGTCGAACAGAACGCCATGGTTGCACTCAAGTATGCCGACTATGGTTATGTGCTGGAGGTCGGCCGCATCGTCATGGAGGACACTTGCGCCGCATTGCGCGAGAAAGACGATATCAAGGAGTTTTATCTCGGCGTCAAGGACAGCGGCGTGCGCGGTACGCGGCGCTGGAGGAAAAAGAAGAACTGGCGCTGATCATGTGGAAAATGGACGGCAAACGATTTTGGGCAACGCACGCTGTGATCGTGCCGGGCGAGACCATTCCGCGCATGTTCTGGAATGCCGTGCAAACACGCGGCGACAAGGTCATCTTCCGGCAGAAAGCCTTCGGCCTGTGGCAGAGCCTCAACTGGCGCGAACTGGGGGAAATCGCGCGGGAAATCGGCATGGGCCTGGTCGAGCTCGGCCTCGAGCCGGGCGAGCGCGTTTCCATTCTCGGCAACACCGAACAGGAGTGGCTGTTTTCCGACCTCGGCGTGCTCTGCGCCGGCGGCGTCAGTTCCGGCATTTACCCGACCGATGCGGCATCCCAGGTCGAGTATCTGATGCGGGATTCGGCTTCGGTTTATCTCTTTGTCGAGGACGAAGAACAGCTTGACAAGGCGCTGGAGGTGCGCGAGCGTCTGCCGCATCTGCGCCGGATCATCGTCTGGGACATGGAGGGACTGCGCGATCTCGACGACGAACAGGTGATCAGTCTCAAACGTTTGCGCGCGCTTGGCCGCGAGCGCGGCGCCCGGCTCGGCGCCGCCGCGGCCGAGGCGGAGTGGCAGGCGCGCATCGACGCCCGCCAGGCAAATGAACTGGCGATACTCATCTACACCTCGGGCACCACCGGGCGGCCCAAGGGGGCGATGCTCTCGCATCACAATGTGATCCATGCGGTGCGCGGTTTCAACACCATCCTCTCCCAGAACGAGCAGGACGAGCGTATGTGTTTTCTGCCGCTGTGCCATGTCGCCGAGCGCCTGGGCGGCGCCTATTTCGCGCTGTACACCGGCACCTGCCTGAACTTCGTGGAGAACCCCGAGACCATCCCGGAGAACGTGCGCGAGATAGCGCCGACGGTGATTATCGCGGTGCCGCGCATCTGGGAAAAGTTCTATTCCGGCGTGGTGATCGCCCTCTCCGAAGCCACGGCGCCGGAGAAGTTGGCGTACCGGACGGCGATCGGCATCGGCATGCGCATCGTCGCCGCGCTCGAGGCCGGCCGCCCGGTGGGCGCCGGCCTGCGGGCGATGCACTGGCTGGCGCGGGTACTGGTGCTGAACAATGTGAGGAAGGTGATCGGCATCCACCGCAGCCGTTTCCTGGTCACGGGCGCGGCGCCGATCTCGCCCGACCTGGTGCGCTGGTACATGGCGCTGGGCGTGCCGATGCTGGAAGTCTGGGGCCAGACGGAAGCCTGCGGCGCCTCCACCTGCATGCCGATCGAGCGCATCAAACCCGGCCTGATCGGCACTGCCGCGCCCTTCAACGAGGTCGCGGTATCCGGCGAAGGCGAGTTGCTGATTCGCGGCGAGAACGTCTTCATGGGCTACCTCAACCAGCCTTCGATGACTGCCGAGACCATCGATGCGGAAAGCTGGCTGCACACCGGCGATGTCGGCTGCGTCGATGCCGACGGCTACTTCAAGATTTCCGACCGCCTCAAGGACATCATCATCACCGCCAGCGGCAAGAACATCACGCCCTCGGAGATCGAGAATCAGCTCAAGTTCTCGCCCTACATCACCGACGCAGTGGTGATCGGCGACCGGCGGCCCTACCTCGTCTGCCTGATCATGATCGATCAGGACAACGTCGAAAAATTCGCCCAGGACCACGACATCCCGTTCTCCAATTACGCCAGCCTGTGCCGCGCGCCGGAAATCCAGAAACTGGTGGCGGGCGAACTGGCGAGGGTCAACCAGCAGTTCGCCCGCGTCGAGCAGGTGAAGAAATTCCGCCTGATCGAGCAGAAGCTCGGCCCCGAGGACGAGGAACTGACGCCGACGATGAAGCTCAAGCGCAAGTTCGTGCAGCAAAAGTATGCCGAACTGATCGATTCGATGTACCATGATTGATTGACCGTTTTCTCGAAGGAGAGACGATGGCGCAAGCCGAATTCGAGACCCTGCGGATTGCCGCGGAAGGGCCGCTCGGCCGCCTGACCCTGAACCGGCCCGAAAAACTGAACGCGCTCAGTCCGACGACGCTGAAGGAACTGGCGCAGGCGGCACGCTGGTTTGACGGCCGGCCGGAAATCCGGGTCGTGATCGTCGCCGGCGCGGGGCGCGCCTTCTGCGCCGGCTTCGACCTGGATTTTTTCGGAGGCGCGGACAGTAGCCCGCCCGGACACGAGGATGCCGACCTGGGCCGGGTCATGGCCGAGCAACTCACCAATATGCGCGCGCTGACGATCGCCGCCATCCAGGGACGTTGCGTCGGCGGCGGAGTGGTGATCGCCGCGGCCTGCGACCTGCGCATCGCCGCCGCCGACGCGATTTTTTCGATTCCCGAGATCGACCTGGGCATCCCCCTGGCCTGGGGCGGCATTCCGCGCCTGGTGCGGGAGATCGGCCCGGCCATGACGCGGGAACTGGTGCTCGACTGCCGCGAGTTCTCCGCCGCCGAGGCGCAGGCGCTGAGATTCGTGAATCGCTGCGTCCCTGCCGAGAAGCTGGCGGATGAGGCAGAAGCCTGGGCGGCAAGGCTTGCCCGCAAGGCAGGGCACCTGCTGGCCGTGACCAAGCGCCAGGTGAACGCCGCCGCTGAACTGCTGCTGTCCACCGCGGGGGCGGTCGCCGATGCGGACGAAATTCTGACGGCGCTCGGCGAGCCGGAATGCCGGGAAATGTCCAGAAGCTATCTCGCCGCGCGGCGGAAGCGCTGAGCGTCGCTGTCGCTTGACGGGCCGCCGAAGCTTGGCAATGAAGTTTTTTCCATTTGCACCATAAACCACAAACGGAGGAGATACGATGACCTATCATACAGTGAAGTGGGCCGGGCTCGCGCTCGTCTTGTGCGTCGGCATGGCCGCGCACGCCGGCCAGGGCGTGACCAAGGATCAGATTGTGGTCGGCTCGCTGCAGGATCTTTCCGGGCCCGCCGCCGGCTTCGGCAAGGCGCTGAAGAACGGCCTCCAGATGCGGGCGGACGAGATCAACGAAACCGGCGGCATCAACGGCCGCAAGATCAAGCTGGTGATCGAGGACAGCGGCTACGACCCGAAGAAGGCCCTGCTCGCCGCGCAGAAAATGGTGCAGCAGGACAAGATCTTCGCCATGGTCGGCACGCTCGGCACCCCCGTGGCGATGGCAAGCTTCCAGCCGCTGTTCGAGAAGAACGTGCCGAACCTGCTCCCGCTGACCGCGGCGCGCGACATGTACGAGCCCCTGAGCAAGCTCAAGTTCTCCTTCGCGGCGCCCTACTACGACCAGATGCGCATGGGCGTGAAATGGATGGTGAAGGAACGCGGCGCGAAGAAATTCTGCGCCATCTATCAGGACGATGAGTTTGGCCTCGAAGTGTTTCGCGGCGCCGAACAGGGGCTGAAGGACATGCACCAGGACTTCGCCGAGAAGACCACCTTCAAGCGCGGCGCGACCGATTTCTCCGCCCAGGTGGCGAAGATGAAGAGCTCCGGCTGCGATACCGTGGTGTTGGGCACCATCATCCGGGAAACCATCGGCACCATCGGCACAGCCAAGAAAATGGGCTGGGATCCCCAGTTTCTCGGCTCCTCCGCCGCCTACACCGACCTGATCCACAAGCTCGGCGGCAAGGCAATGGACGGGCTCTACGCGACCTTCCAGACGGGCGTGCCCTACATGGATGATCCGTCGAAGAACGTCCGCGAGTGGGGCGCGCGCTACAAGGCCAAGTTCAACGAGGATCCCGGCCTGTTCTCGGCCTACGCGTACATTGTCCTAGACATGTTCTACCGCGCGGCGGAGAAGGCCGGCCCGAACCTGACCACGGAAAGCCTGGCGAATGCCTTCGAGACCATCAGCTTTCCACGCGACATGTTCGGCAGCCCCGAGTTCAAGTTCGGCAAGACCGACCATCTGGGCAATAAACGCTCGCGCATGGGACAGATCCAGAACGGCAAGTGGGTGGCCCTCACCGACTACCTGGATAACTGAACGGCGAAACGCCGGACCGCCACGAAGAACGGCGCCCACGGGCGCCGTTCTTTCGTCACGTATAATTGGGCGCCGACGAAATGACCTTCAGCAAGACCAAGCACCTGGGCAGCAACCGGAGTTGATTACCCGATGAATACAGAGAAAATCAAGGTACGAACGGAAAACGGGCAGACCATGGAGGTCGTGGTACTCAGCAAGCGAGCCAGCGGGATCGAGATTGTGCTCGGCGAGGGTATCCACAACGTCAAGTGCACGCTGACGCCGACTCGAAACGGTCTGGCCTACGCCGGGAGCGTGATGGGGCGGGAGCTTGTATACCAACGAAGTCGCGAGCAGGTTCAGGCGGACATCGACATCCTCAACCCGGCCCTGCGCAAATCCAGACCGCGTTGATTTCAACGCTTGCCTAATCGACGGGGGCGACAGTGTCATTCACTCACCGATTGGCCACGCGCGGCGACCTTGCCCGGATCGTGGAGATCTACAACGCCACGGTCCCATCCCGACAAGTAACTGCGGACACCGAGCCTGTATCGGTCGAGAGTCGAGTTAAATGGTTTGAGGATCACAATCCGGGTTTTCGGCCTCTTTGGGTGGTCGAAGCCGAAGGCCATATTGCCGCCTGGCTGAGCTTCTCGGCGTTTTACGGGCGACCTGCGTACAACAAGACCGCCGAGCTTAGCGTCTATGTTCACGCGTCTTTTCGCAATCGCGGACTGGGTTCCTATCTATTGACGCAAGCGATAACGCACGCACCGTCGATCAGCCTGAACACGCTGCTCGGCTTCATCTTTGGTCACAATGAACCAAGCTTGAGACTGTTTGAAAAATTCGGCTTTGGCAGGTGGGGCGAGCTACCGCGTGTCGCATCCCTGGACGGCGTTGAGCGCGACCTCGTCATAGTCGGCCGCCGTGTATGAGGCGCCCAACTTTCGGCTTGACTCCGGCGGGCCGCCAGCGGCCCGCCGGCTAACGACACGCTGGACGCAAGCAACAGCTTCTTCCTCAGGAGCGCCATCATGAGACCCAGGATCGACGGCACCCAATTTGGCTCAATCACCATAGATGGATCGGATATCGAACACGATGTTCTGATCCGGCTTTCAGGTGAGATCAAGAAGAGAAAGAAGAAGCTGTCCAAGGCGGTGTTCGGTACCTCTCATACAATCTCATTCGAAGAGGCTGAGTACATATTCGAAAAAGGGGCCGATCGGCTTATCATTGGCTCAGGCCACAATGGCATGGTAACGCTCTCTGCGGAGGCATCTGAGTATTTCAAGAAAGAGGGGGTTCGGGTTGATCTCTCGCCCACCCCCGAAGCCATTCACCAGTGGAACAAGGCTAAAGGCCCGACCATCGGGCTTTTTCATGTGACTTGCTGATCCCTGGCAGTCGAGCACAGAGCATAGGTTGAAGTTTGTGGACCAGCGCGTATTTGGTTCAGTCGATCCAATGGCCGGTGCTGGACCCTGCCGGCGCACTGGCGTTGCATAAGGAGAAATCGATGTTCGAATCCGTTTCCATCCCGTTCGGGGCCAAGATGCTGTTCAACACCCTCAAGGTCAAACCCGGCGTCAGCCTTGATGACGTCGAGTTGGCGCTGGGCGAAATGTGCAACGTTGTGAAGAATACCTACGGCGGAGACAAAGGGGGCTTCATCTGCGGCCAGGTTTTCAAATTTTCGGGTTTCGTTTCAGACCACGGATCTCTGAACGAATCCAGGGTCGCCGACGACCACATTGTCATCGTGACTTATTGGCGTTCTTTCGACGAACATGAAAAATCACATGCCGACGAGACGTTTATCTCCAAGTTTTCCGCCTTGGCTGAAATGTGCTCCGACAGCAAGGAACTCGGGTACGACATGCTGTGGCAAGGCGAACCGGAGCCCGAATCTTAGAGCCCGTTGCAAAATGAATTTTGCAACGGGGCGATCCAGGGGAGCATGAGGGGAGGTATCCCCTCATTTTGAAGCAGGTTCTTGAGACGGGCGGGTGCGGCTAAGCGCGGGCGTCGGCTGCCGCAAGCGCCATCGAGGTAGCTGTTACGCCTGCTTCAACCGCTGCGCGTATGCGTCGGCGAAGCGCTCTACGGCGTCCCAATCGGTGTACTCGTAGTCCCGCGTCGTATCGGTTTCGCCGCCGCCCAAGCCGACAAACACGATCATCACCCTGCGCTTGATCGGGCCGTACAGGCTGTACTTGAGCGCTCCGGCAAAACTGGCCGTCAATTGCGGCTGCCAGCCGGTCTGGCGCACGAATTTGTCCAGATACCGCTGCGCCGCCTTGGGTTTCGGGCGCGGCCCGCCGGCGCTGAGGCTGACCGAGAAAAAGGCGCTGGGCCGGGCGGCAAGAACGTCGCGATGCCGGCGTATCAGCGCGCGCAGGTAGGCCGGATGGTGGCCATAGTGAATCGAAGCGCCGACGATCACGGCGTCATACGCCGCCGGGTCCGGTTGCGCCCGCGCCGTGTCGGCCGGCAGGACTTCGACGCTGTTCCCCCGGTCCCGTAGCGTGTGCGCTATCCGCTCGGCGATGCGTGCGGTCTGGCCTTCGGTGGTGGCGTAGAGCAGCAGGATGCGGGGCATGGGAATCGGGATATCGGCTACTGCGTTGCAGGATGTTTCAGTTGCGATTTGAATTCTTTTTACGCAGCCGAAATGATGCGCGAGCGAGGCACCGAAGTCAATTGCGAATCCGTCTCCGGACGAGTAATCCACGATGTATCGAGCGCGGGAGCCCGACCCGCAGCCTCTACGTTTGAATAGCCCTCACCAGCCAAGCTGCCGCGCGGCGAGATCCTTCATGATCTCCTCGGCGCCGCCGCCGATCATCATCACCTTGACCTCGCGGTAAATGCGCTCCGGCCGCGTGCCGCGCATGTAGCCGGCACCGCCCAGGATCTGCACCGCCTGGTCGGCGCAGAACTGCATCGTCTGGGTGGCGAAGTTCTTCAGCATCGCCAGTTGCGCCACCGGACGCTCGCCTTGCTGCACGCGCCAGGCCAGGTCTTCGAGCAGGGCGCGCGCCGCCTCGATGCGCATCCGCATGTCCACCAGCTTGTGCCGGATCACCTGGCGCTCGATCAAGGGCGCGCCGAAGGTGCGGCGCTCGCGCGCCCAGGCGAGCGCGTCATCCAGGCATACACGAGCAAAACCGCAGGCGATGGCCGAAATGGTCAGGCGCTCCATGTTGAAATTGGACATGATCGCCTTGAAGCCCTGGCCTTCCGCGCCGATCAGATTGGCCGCTGGCACGCGCACATGGTCGAAGTACAGCGCCGCGGTGTCCGACGTCCACCAGCCCATTTTCTTCAGCGGCGTGCGCGTGAACCCCGGCCGGTCGCGCTCGATCAACAACAACGATATTCCCGCCGCGCCCCGGCTGCCGGTGCGCACGGCCACGGTGTAGTAATCGGCGCGCATGCCCGAGGTGATGAACATCTTCGAACCGTTGACGACGTATTCGCCGCCCTCGAGGCGCGCGCTGGTAAGCAGGCCGGCCACATCCGAGCCGCCGGAGGGCTCGGTGATCGCCAGCGCGCTGATTTTCTCCCCCGTTAGGATTTCGGGCAGCACGCGGCGCTTCAGCGCCTCGCTGCCGAAATGCAGGATCGGCGGCGCGCCGATGCCGTGCGACAACAGGCTCGCGATCAGGCCGCCGCTGCCCGCGCGGGTAAGTTCCTCCAGCGCGACCAGGTGGTAGAACACATCGGCGGGCGTGCCGCCGTATTCCTCCGGAAAACCGATGCCGAGCAAGCCGACGCGGGCGGCCTTGCGGTAGAGTTCGCGCGGGAACTCTCCCGCCTCCTCCCACGCTTCCACCTGCGGCATGATCTCCTCGCGCACGAAACGGCCGAGCGCGTCGCGGAACTGCCGGTGAGCCTCGGTGTAGTAGCGGCGGTCGGGCAGGTTCAACGCGATATCCTCATAGTGCGGCTCAATCGCCCTCGTCCAACACTTTGGGCTTCTGCGCCAGCAGGAAAGCGTTGAACGGCTCGTTCGCTCCATTGCCGGCGAGAGGCGAGGAACGCCGCGCGTTGGGCACGGCGCCATCCACGCGCAGGCACGAGCCCGAGACGAAGGCCGCCGCCGGGGAGAGCAGGAACACGATCGCGGCCGATACTTCCGATTCCGTGCCCAGGCGACCCAGCGGCACGTGCTTATGCAGGCCGCGGATGCGCGCGCGCATGTCCGGGCCGTAGTGGTCCATGCCACTGGAGGCGATCCAGCCCGGGGCGACGGCGTTGACGCGCACCGGCGCCCATTCGAGCGCCGCGGTCTCGGTGAAATTGAGCATGCCCGCGCGCGCCGCGCCGGAATGGCCCATCCCCGGCATGCCCATCCACATGTCGGCGATGATGTTGACGATGGCGCAGCCGGCGGCGTGTTCGGCCATCCATTGCGTGTAGCACTCGCGCGACACGAGGAACCCTCCGGTGAGATTGTTTCGCACTACCGTATCCCAGCCCTTGGCGGAGATGCCGGCGAGCGGCGCCGGAAACTGGCCGCCGGCGTTGTTGACCAAACCGTCGATTTTGCCGTGCACGCTCAGCACTTCGGCGACCGCGCGCTTCACCGCCTCTTCCTCGCGTATGTCGCACACGTGCGCGCTCGCCCTGCCGCCGGCCTGCGCGATTTCGGCGCAGACGCCATCGAGCTTCTCGCGCGTGCGGCCGATGAGCGCCACCGCCGCGCCCAGGCTCGCCAGCTCGTGCGCGGTGCAGCGCCCGATGCCGGAACCACCGCCGGTGACGATGACCGCCTTGCCCTCGAGCAGGCCGGCGCGGTAAATGGATCGATAAGACGGATTCGGCGTTGATAAGGGTTTAGACATGCGCCGATTGTGCGGGGCGCAGCGCCGTTCGTCAACGCGGGCACGGGGGACAAATAGGCGAGCTGTCGCTTAACGCCTGCTAACGACCCTCAGCAGACATAGCAACTCCCTCAAAGCGGCCGTTCAACGCCAGCCATCAGCGCGCCACTTGGCGTCGCCTGCATGGCATGGTTGATCTCTCTGTGTGGTTCTGTAGTTCCGTGAACAGGGATCGGACTTCGTCGGAAATTGGGCCCTTCGCGTGCTCGAATCCTGATTCCTTTCACGGAGTCTTCTTCGGTTGCTTATTCTGCTTCTTCTTCTCCTCTTGCTCTTTCTTAGCTACCTTCTGTTTCTGACCCTTGTTCTTATCCTTTTTCCCACCTTTGTCTCCCATTGCTGGGCTCCTTTTCGTTTGCACTCATCGTTTCGCCGGGAGGAGCATACCCTCTCCAATCTGCCCGCCTATTATGCTCGCTTACGCCAAAGGCGGCAGATCGGCGAGTTCTTGACGGAAGGGGGAGCAAATGACCGGTCGGTATGGAAAGGAAATGTAACAAGGATAGTCGGCTTTTGGCCGTTAAGCGACTGTCAGCACGCGACCCGGAGCAATGGATATTCAGGTTCGATCAAATGGAAGCTTTCTTGAGATGGCCGCACGCCTCTCAGGATTCGCGCCATCTCGTTAGTTGCCGGTAATCCCTTCAGCCGGCTGTCGGCCTGACGACTATCCCCAAGCTTGGGTGAACAATTCGTCCAGGGCGTCCATGATGCGGATACCTTCTTGAGCCAGGGATACCACAAATTCGCCCAGTTGCTCATTGGGAACCGAGACGATTTCCAGCGGATGCAGGACTACTTGAACATTCTCGATCTTGAACGGAGGATTGAATCGCGGGCTATTTATTTTTCCAAGCGCCGACTTTCGCACCAGTGGAACAACCACCCGGCGACCGTAATTGTCATACAACGATGACTGGACCAGCACCACATAGGGAATATCGTCCCGATGCTTTCCCTTATTCCGATGCACATCGAATTGAGCCATGTTCTGGGGTCAAAGGGATGAATACTCATCAGCGAATGAACCGCGCTTGGCGTTGAAGTCGTTCCACAAAGCGATGGTGACTTCAAGAGACCTCGCTTTGGCAAGGCGCTGCTGACGCTCGTGCTCAACATAGTCGGCAAGCAACGACTCGACCACCCTGGAAAGGTTGTCAGTCAGCCCGCGCGCTTGAACAACCAAGTCTTCATTCAGCGTCAGATTGACCGGACGTTTCCGCGCTTCGATATTGTATGTGGCTTTCATGGCACACCTCCAATGCGCATTATATGCGCACTGAAATGGGAATCCCAGAATAAGTTGGAGACATACACCAATGACCGGTTTCTAGCTGCGAACCGGCGGTCCGACCTGCAGTTTTTTACTCCGGCAGTGTCTGCGCCCGGCCGGGTACCGTTTTCCGGTCCAGGCGGATTTTCGCCCACGAACGGGTCACCTGGGTATGTGGAAGTAGACGCACCGACTGGCGGCTAGCCGCCAACACACAGCGACCATGTTGAGCTGAACATTCGGGTTCATATTGCCTTTAAGCCGGTACCAGTCCAAGAACCCTTGACCTCAAACAACCTGCACTGTGGAACCGTAGCGTGCGAGAACCGAGTCGGCAGTCAGCAGCACCAGCGGTTCAGTCTGACTTTGGGCCACAAGCAGACGGTCAAATGGGTCTCGGTGATCATCGAAGGCTGGCAGTGTGGCAATGGCCAGAAGATGATTGTTTTTGATATCCAGCCACTCGAAACCATGCTGCTCGACATTGTGCGTGAATCTGACGATGTCCATTTTCAACCGCCCAATGGAAATCTTGATGGCGATTTCCCAGAGGGATGCCCGGCTGACGAATACCGCTTCCGCTTCATTGCACACCAACTCCGTCACTTGCTTGGGCAGGCGTGGGTGGTTTGCCTCCCACCACAGCACCAAATGGGTGTCGAGCAGCAATCTCATGCGGCATCCGTTTTCAGGCAGTCGAACAGGCCATCGATAGGGGCATCGAAATCATCGGCGATCCAGATTTCTCCCCCCATTGCACCGGGAGGCGCAATCTTGCGTTTGGATGGCGCATAGGGAATCAGACGCACAATGGGTGTGCCCGCCCTGGCAATCACCACATCCTCGCCAGACTGGACTTGTTCGAGCAGCTTGGAAAGCTGGGTCTTGGCATCGTGAATGTTGACGACTTGCATCGTAGTCTCCATCTAGTAAGTTAGCTAGGTATTAGTCTACTGTATTTTCACGGCAGGGCAAGCTGATTTTTGCGGGCAACATTCGGCAACATTCGGAGTGAGAGTAACCATTTTGTTGAGCTGCTGTAGGCGTCCCCACACGGCCATTATGCGAGCGGCACAGCCAATTCCCGGAAGTGCCCGGTTTCGCCGCGGTGAGGAACCCGGTGGTTGCTATAATGGGCTTTTCGGGCGCGTCACCCCGGTCCAACGTACCAGCGCCGATCTCATTCCTCCTGCCGCCAGCCATGAGCACACTGAAAACCAACCTCAACGCGCGCTCCGCCGAATTCCGGGCCAATGCCGGGGCGATGGCGGTGCTGGTCGCCGACCTGCGCGCCAAGATCGACCAGGTCGCGGCAGGCGGCGGCGAGGCCGCGCGCGCCAAGCATGTCGCCCGAGGCAAGCTGCTGCCGCGCGAGCGCGTGCGCACCCTGCTCGACGCGGGCTCGCCGTTTCTGGAACTGTCGCAGCTCGCCGCCTTGAACATGTACGACAACGAGGCGCCCTGCGCCGGCATCATCACCGGCATCGGCCGCGTCCTGGGCCAAGAGTGCATGGTGGTGGTGAACGACGCCACGGTGAAAGGCGGCACCTACTTCCCGATGACGGTGAAAAAGCATTTGCGCGCGCAGGAAATCGCGGCGCAGAACAACCTGCCCTGCATTTACCTGGTGGATTCGGGCGGCGCCAACCTGCCCACCTGGGAAGAAGTGTTCCCGGACCGCGAGCACTTCGGCCGCATTTTCTACAACCAGGCCAACATGTCGGCCGCGGGCATCCCGCAGATCGCGGTGGTGATGGGCTCGTGCACCGCCGGCGGCGCCTATGTGCCGGCGATGTCGGACGAGGCGATCATCGTCAAGGGGCAGGGCACGATTTTTCTGGGCGGACCGCCGCTGGTGAAAGCCGCCACCGGCGAAATCGTCACGCCGGAGGAATTGGGCGGCGCGGACGTGCATACGCGCCAGTCGGGGGTCGCCGACCATTACGCGGTAAACGATGCGCACGCATTGTCTATCGCCCGGACTATCGTCGGCAACCTGAACCGCGCGAAGCGGGTGAGCACGGTGCTGCGCGAGCCGCGCGAGCCGCTGTATCCGACCGAGGAGTTGCGCGGCGTCATCCCCGCCGACACGCGCAAGCCCTACGACGTGCGCGAGGTGATCGCGCGCTGCGTCGACGCGAGCGAACTGGACGAGTTCAAGCAGAATTACGGCACCACGCTGGTCACCGGCTTCGCCCATATCCACGGCTATCCCATCGGCATCATCGCCAACAACGGCATCCTGTATTCCGAATCGGCGCTGAAGGCCGCGCATTTCATCGAACTGTGCTCGCAGCGCGGCATTCCGCTGCTGTTCCTGCAGAACATCACCGGCTTCATGGTGGGCAAGAAATACGAAACCAGCGGCATCGCCCGCGACGGCGCCAAGATGGTCACCGCCGTGTCCTGCGCGCGCGTGCCCAAGTTCACCGTCATCATCGGCGGCAGCTACGGCGCCGGCAACTATGGCATGTGCGGCCGCGCCTACTCGCCCAGGTTCCTGTGGATGTGGCCCAACGCGCGCGTGTCGGTCATGGGCGGAGCGCAGGCGGCTTCCGTGCTCGCCACGGTCAAGCGCGACGGCATCGAGGCCAAGGGCGGCAGCTGGAGCAAGGAAGAGGAAGAGGCGTTCAAACAGCCCATCCTGGAGCAGTACGACCGCAATGGCCACCCCTACTACGCCAGCGCGCGGCTTTGGGACGACGGCGTGATCGCGCCGGAAGATACCCGCAGGGTGCTCGGGATGGCGCTTTCGGCAGCGCTCAACGCGCCGATCGAAGCGACGCGCTTCGGCGTGTTCAGGATGTAATGGCCCAATCGAGGATCAAGCGATGAAATACAAAACCCTGGAAATCTTCGTTCGACAAGGCGTCAGCGTTATCTGGATGAACCGCCCGGAGGTGCGCAACGCCTTCAACGAAACCATGATCGCCGAGTTGACGCAGGCGTTCCAGGCCGCGGACGCGGACAAGAGCCTGCGTGCGGTGGTACTGGCCGGACGGGGCCCGGCATTCTGTGCCGGCGCCGACCTGAACTGGATGAAAAAGATGTCCGGCTACTCTCTCAAAGAGAACCATGCCGACGCCATGGCGCTGACCGCAATGCTCAACACCATTTACATGATGAAAAAACCGACCGTCGCCCGCGTGCACGGTGCGGCCTTTGCCGGGGGCATGGGCTTGGTTGCAGCCTGCGACATCGCGGTGGCGGCGCAGGACGCCGAGTTCTGCCTGTCTGAAGTCAAACTGGGCCTGATCGCGGCCACCATCAGCCCCTACGTGGTCGCCGCCATGGGCGAACGCCATTCGCGGCGCTACTTCCTCAGCGCAGAACGCTTCACCGCCGCCGAAGCGTTCCGCATCGGCCTGGTCCACGACATCGTCTCCATGGCGGAGCTCGACGCCAGCGTCAACGCCCTGCTCGGTCACCTGCTGTCTGCGAGCCCGGCCGCGATCGCAGCGAGCAAGGAGTTGATCCGCGCGGTAGCGCGCGCCCCGATAGACCAAAAAATGATCGCCGACACCGCCGCGCGCATCGCCGCCGCGCGCACCTCCGCCGACGGCAAGGAGGGTATCCGTTCCTTCCTGGAAAAGCGCAGACCCGCGTGGACGATAGCTGAAGATCAGGAAGCCGGCGCAAAAGCGCAAACAACGCGACGCAGGAAAAAATGATGAAAACAAGTTTGCGGCCATCGCGTCTTCGCGTTTAGCACCTTTCATGTTCAAGAAAATACTCATTGCCAACCGCGGCGAAATCGCCTGCCGGGTAATCAAGACCGCGCAGCGCCTAGGCGTGAAAACCGTGGCCGTGTATTCCGAGGCCGACGCCGGCGCGCGCCACGTCGACCTCGCCGACGAGGCCTATTGCATCGGTCCCGCCGCGGCCGGGGACAGCTACCTGCGCGGCGACAAGATCCTCGAAGCGGCCAGGCGATCCGGCGCCGAGGCGGTACACCCCGGCTATGGTTTTCTCTCCGAGAACGCGGACTTCGCCGACGCGTGCAAGAATGCGGGCCTGGTGTTCATCGGACCGCCGGCCGCAGCGATCCGCGCCATGGGCAGCAAGAGCGCGGCCAAACACATCATGGGCAAGGCCGGCGTGCCGCTGGTGCCCGGCTATCATGGCGATGCGCAGGATGCGGCGCTGTTGCAGAAGGAGGCGGACAAGATCGGCTATCCGGTGCTGATCAAGGCCTCGGCGGGCGGCGGCGGCAAGGGCATGCGCATCGTCGAAAAAGCCGCGGATTTCGCCGCCGCGCTCGCCTCCTGCCGGCGCGAATCCAAATCGAGCTTCGGCGACGAGCGCGTGCTGCTGGAAAAATACCTGACGCGCCCGCGCCACATCGAGATCCAGGTGTTCGCCGACACGCAGGGCGACGCGCTGTATCTGTTCGAGCGCGACTGTTCGGTGCAGCGGCGCCACCAGAAAGTGCTGGAAGAAGCGCCCGCGCCGGGCATGAGCCAGGCGCGGCGCAACAGCATGGGCGAGGCCGCGGTGGCGGCGGCCAAGGCGATCGGCTACGTCGGCGCCGGCACGGTGGAGTTCATCGCCGAGCCGGGCGACGGGAAAAGCGCAGGCACGTTTTATTTCATGGAAATGAATACCCGCCTGCAGGTCGAGCACCCGGTGACCGAAATGATCACCGGCCTGGACCTGGTGGAATGGCAGTTGCGCGTGGCCTGCGGCGAACCGCTGCCGCGCTCGCAGGACGAGCTCGTCATCACCGGCCACGCCGTGGAAGCGCGCATCTATGCCGAGGACCCGGCGAAGAACTTTCTGCCTTCGACCGGGCGCATCACGCACCTTTCCACGCCGGCCGAATCGCGCCATGTGCGCATCGACACCGGCGTGCGCGCGGGCGACGCGATCACGCCCTATTACGACCCGATGATCGCCAAGCTGATCGTCTGGGACACGGACCGGCCTGCGGCGCTCGCCCGCCTGCGCAGCGCGCTGGAACAGTTCCAGGTCGTCGGCGTCACCACGAATACCGAATTCCTCGCGCGGCTGGTCGCCTGCGAGGCGTTCGCGGCGGCGGATCTGGATACCGGCCTGATCGAGCGCAATCGCGCTGTGCTCATCCCCGCGCCGCCGGTCGCGGGCGACGAGGTGCTGGCGCTCGCCGCGCTGGCGGAGTTGCTCGCGATCGAGCGCCGCGCGAAGGCGCGCGCCGCAGCATCCGGCGACCCCTGCTCGCCTTGGGGCGCGTGCGACGGCTGGCGCCTGAACCAGGACAACCATCACATTCTGGTATTCAGACAGGGAGAACGCGAACAGGCGGTCACGGCGCATTACCGCCCCGGCCGCTTTGAACTCGAGCTTCCCGGCGGAAGGCACGCCCTCACCGGCGCCTGGCAGGCCGATGGCAGCCTGACGGCCTGGCTCGAAGACGTCGTGCTGCGGGCAAACGTGGTGCAGTCGGGGCAGACCCTGGACGTGTTCTTCCGCGGCACGCGCTACCGGCTGGAGCTGCACGATCCCGCCTTGCATGAAATCGAGACCGACGCGCGCGGCGGAAACCTCGCCGCCCCGATGCCGGGCAAGATCGTTTCCGTGCTTGCCAGGAGCGGCGCCAAAGTCGAAAAAGGCACACCGCTCATCATCCTGGAAGCGATGAAAATGGAACATACCATCATCGCTCCGGCGACGGGCACGGTGAAAGCAATCCACTACAAGGTCGGCGAGCAGGTTGCCGAGGGCGCCGAACTGCTCGGATTCGAGATCGAGCGCGCCTGAGTCGCGCTGCGCCAGAGATCGAGATCGTGCATCTTCCGGCGCAAATCGAGGTCCTCGAGCGCGGCTGGCTTTCGAGCAACAATATCGTCCTGCACGAGGCCGGGGGCGCGGTGCTGATCGACAGCGGCTATCATGCGCACGCCGCGCGCACCCTGGCCCTGGTCGCGCAGGCCCTGCGCGGCAGGCCGCTCCTCGGCCTCGTCAACACCCACTGCCATTCCGACCACATGGGCGGGAACGCGGCCCTGGCGCGCGCGTACGGCTGCCGCATCAGCGTCCCCGCGGGCGAAGCTGCCGCCATCGCCGCCTGGGACGAGAACGCGATGATGCTCGGCTACACCGGCCAGTCGGCGGAGCGCTTCAGCTATTCCGACACCGTGGCCGCAGGCGACGTGCTCAAGCTCGGCGGGCTCGAATGGCAGGCGCTCGCTGCGCCCGGCCACGACCCGAACGCGCTCATGTTTTATGCGCCCGAGGCGCGCATCCTGATCACAGGCGATGCGCTGTGGGAAAACGGGTTCGGCCTCATCTTCCCCGAACTCTTCGGCCAGAAAGGGTTTGCAGCCGCGCGCTCGACGCTCGAGACCATCGCCCGGCTCGAGGTCGATAGCGTCATTCCCGGCCACGGCGCGCCATTCGGCGACATCGGCAAAGCGCTCGCAAGCGCGTTCGAGCGGCTCGACGCCTACGAGCGCGATCCGGCCAAGCTTGCACGGCACGCGCTCAAGGTGATGCTCAGCTTCTCGCTCATGATCAGGGGCAGCATCGCCGAGGCCGAACTGCCGGGCTTTCTCGCCGGCGTGCCCATATACGCAGAGGTCAACCGGCGTTTTTTGCGCCTGCCCGAGGCGCAATTGCGCGAGTACCTGGTCAAGGACCTCGAGCGGGCGCACGCCCTCACGCGCCGCGACGGCCGGTTGTTCCCGATGGGGTAGAAAGCGGGCTTTCAGCGACCGCGCGGGCAGCGCACGCTGTCAGCGCAACAGCTTGTCCGGCACTTCCAGTTCCATGTGCAGCATGGCAAGCCCGTGTACCTTGCCTTGCGCGTCGGTGATCAGCGTCTCCGTGCCTCCGCCGCCGAGCGAATCGTGCAGGATGAAATTCAGCGCGCGCAGATTCGGAATTTCGTAGCGCACCACCTTGCCTTTGCAGATTTCCTTGAAGAAGTCCTTGACCACCTCGGGGGTGAGCTTTTCCCTGAGGAATTCGTACAGCTCCGGCGTTTTCGCCATCACGCCGACGTTGCTGCTGTCGCCCTTGTCACCGGAGCGCGATATCGCGATATCCATCAGTTTCACTTTGGCCATCTCACACCTCCTCAACGGTGACGCTGGTCTTGACCTTGCGCTTGTCGATGAGCGCGGGCCAGTAGCCGACGATTTCGCTGGCGCGCGCACGGCCGGCGGCGAGGCCCGTAACCCCGGGCGGGCCGCCGGTCACGAACGGCGCGATCTCCGTGCCGAGTATGTCCAGCTTCTTCCGGTCCGGTCCTTTCGCGCCGATGCGCATCATGATTTCGTGAGGCTGTTTGAGCTCGGGCGCGATGCCCTTGTAGAGCACGTTGGTGCCGAACAATTCGAGAAAGCGCATTTCCGGCGGAATCGGCGCCCCGTGCATTTCCATGCGCTTGAATACCGCATCGGCGATCCAGTGCGCCTTGTCGACGGCGTCCGGGCCGCTTATGCACAGCGTGCCGAGGATCTTGTAGCCGTTCTCGTACGCCATCGACACTTTGTAAGTCGGAGTCGGTGGGCGGCCCTTGATGCCCTGGATTTTCACGCGATCGGGACCTTCCTGCGCGATTTGAATCGTGGTGAAATCGGCAATGCAATCCGGGCCCAGATAGTTTTTCGGATCGCCCAGTTCGTACAGCAGCTGCGAGGTGACGGTCTCGACGCTGACCAAGCCACCGGTGCCCTGGTGTTTGGTGACGACGAAACTGCCGTCCGCGCTCGCCTCGCCGATCGGATAGCCGATGCGCGCCAGATCCGGCACCTCGCGCCAGTTGGTGAAGTTGCCGCCGGTGCATTGCGGACCGCACTCGAGGATATGACCCATCACGGTGGCGGCGGCGAGCTTGTCGTAATCGTCCATCGACCAGCCGAATTCGTGAACCAGCGGCGCGACCGCGAGCGTGGGGTCGGTGCAGCGGCCGACGACCACGATATCCGCGCCCTGGGCAAGCGCATCGGCGATCGATTTGGCGCCGATATAGACGTTGGCGCTGGTCAGACGATCGCGCACCTTTTCGATGCCTTCCCCGGAGTCGAGATTGGAGAACTTTTCGCCTGAAGCGATCAGGTCCGGCAGGCGCCCTAGAATGTCGTCGCCCTCGACGATGCCGATCCTGACGCCGGCGATTTTCTGGTCGGCGATCACTTTCTTTGTCGCCGCCAGGCAGGCTTTCAGATTGACACCGCCCGCGTTGGCGATGATCTTGATGTTCTTCTCCTTGCATTTGCGGGCGATCCTGCCGACCAGCTTGACGAAATCGGTCGCATAGCCGAGATTGGGATCCCGCGCCTTCTGCTTCTGCATGATGCTCATCGTGACCTCGGCCAGATAGTCGAAGGTCAGATAGTCGATCGGCCCTTCTTCGACCAGGCGCAAGGGGCCGAGCATGCTGTCACCCCAAAAGCCCTGCGCGTTTGCGACCAGCACTTTTTTGTCGCTCATGAACTGTGTCCTTGAACAATGTGAATTTTCGCGGATGGGGAAGGTGAACACCCTCCCCTTGATATGGAGCAATGTATCCCGCGGGCCAGACCGAGGTCAAGCGCCAGTCTATTCCAAAGCGCCCTGGGGGGTCCGGGAGAAATTGTCATCCGCTTTTTCGATTCTCAATAGTCCGGCGGCCGACTGCAAAACTATACAAGCCGGCCTGCGAGGTCATCTGCCAGGCGAATCAGAGAGGCGGGAATCTAGTGGGTTGGAAGAGGACTTGCCAATTTTGAACATGCGGTAAGCCGGAAAGCCAGGCAGCGCCTGAGTCTGGGTAAAATCAATGTTCATAAATGTGGCTGTCATCTTGCGCCGTAGTTGCCAAGTTCGGTGGTTTCTTCCGTGGCTCACGCCTCCGCTGGGGCCGGTTCGTCTTCGCCCCAGATGCGGGCGAGGGTGTCCTGGATCTTTTTCTCGAAGCGTGCGATCAGTTCGCGGTTGGCGGCGACCAGCGATTGCTCGGCTTCGATCTCAGCGACTAGGTCTTTCTGGGTGGCGAGGGGTGGCAAGGGAATCGGAATTCTCTCAACTATGCCTTGATTGATCTTCGGCATGCTTCCCGCGGCGCCCACAGCGTTTCGCATAATGTATTCGCGAACGGGCTCACTCTGCAGCGCAACCAACAGGTAGCGAGGGTGAATTTTCTGTTCGTCCGCTCGGACCCGGATCATGAGATCGGGATAGATGAAGCTCTCGTCGTCAACATCGAATAGCGCAGCGGTACCCACCAACTCAGCGGTGTTTCCTCGCTGTAAGTATATGTCGCCCTTCCTGCAGCGACACGGCGAATCGAACGGGATGGATTCATCCAGGTACTTGAACTTGGTGAGGTCGAGCGTGCCAGACGTGGTTGCGCTCAGCGACAGGACTTTCAGATCAGTCACACGGTCAACGGGTTTTCCAGAATAGCCATTCTTTGGCTTCCCCTGAACAACATTTCCTAGCTGCACAATCGGCCAGTCGGGATGGATGGGAATGTGCGGTCGGTAATGGTCAAGGACGGCGCGTGAGCCGTCGATGACTTTCTGGTAGCCCGCGATCTCCGCCACGAACTCCTTCTGCACCTCCAGCGGCGGCAGAGGGATGGTAATCTGGTCAACCTCAAGGCTGATTCCTCCGATGATGCCCTTGATGAAGGGTCGAAGTCTGTCCTGGAAGGCGTCAGCCCTGACGACGCAGTAGAGAAAGTAGGGATCAATCTTTTCCTTGGCTCGAAGCACGAATACGTGCTCATTCACGGCAGCCAGCATCTCATGGGCGAAGAACCCTGTTTTCCCCGTGGTCGCCCCATCCTTGACGATAAGAACATCTCCGTTTCGAAGAACTCCCTTCCTCATTCCTTTGAAATGTTCCTCCGAGACGTATTTCATCTTGTCGAAGCGAATATTTCCTTGTTTGTCAATTTGCTCCCCGCCAATACTCGGGATGCCTGAATCAACCGCACCGCCTTTCTCGCGCGAACCGCTTTCAATTTCGATAACAGTTCTCAGAGGAACCAGTGGCCAGAGCGCAGTCCGAGCGCTGCCCTTCCAATACCGGGCTGCACTGAGGTTGAATTCCCCATTCGCCGCGACCTTTGCCTTCTCGACGACCAGGCCCAGCGCGGACTGGTAGTCCTTAACCGATTCCCCAACCCGCAGGCGGCGCAAGTATTCACCGATCTCGACCCGAGCTTGCTGCAGATCGTTCTTCTCGGACGGCCGGCGTTGGGCGCCGAGGCCGAAGCCGTCGTTCTCGATCTTGAAGAAGGCGATGGTGTTGGTTTTCTTAGCCAGCGTCTTGTCGAGGATGAGGATCGAGGTCTTGACTCCGGAGTAAGGATTGAACACGCCCGCGGGCAGCGAGACAACCGCGACAAGGTAGTCCTCCACCATCATCTTGCGCAGCTGCGTGTAGGCGGTCTGGCTTTGGAAAATGATACCCTCGGGCACGATGATACCGGCGCGGCCGGTAGGCGTGAGGTGCTCAGCCATGTAATCTACGAACAGCACTTCGCTGCGCTTGGACTGCACGGAGAAGCGGTTATGGGGCTTGATGCCGCCCTTCGGCCGGGTCGAGCACGGTCTCGTTCTTCTTCGGGTCGATGATGGCGACCATGAAATCAATGATGTGGCGCGGGGTGCGGAACTGCCCGGCGTCACCCTGCGAGCCGAGCACCGAGAGCAGATACTCGAAGGCGTCGCCGAGGCGTTCGCTGTGGTCGTAGTTGAACTCGTCGACGACCTTGAGGAAGGCGCGAAGGGTCTCCGGGTCGCGGTAGGGCAGATAGGCGTTCTTGAAGATGTCGCGGAAGAGCAAAGGGATGCCGGGGTTCTCCGGCATCTTGCCGATAGCCTCGGCGTAGAGGTTCAGGGTCTCGTGGCCACCGAGGCCGGAGCGCATGAGCTTGGCCCAGCCGTAGCGGGCGAACTCCCTTGCGAAGAACTTGCGCTTGCCGCCGATCTCCTCGCTCTCGGCGTCCATGTCGTCCATAAACTTGTAGATCAGGGCAATGGTGATCTGTTCGACCTGGCTTTTGGGGTCAGGCACTTTGCCGACGAGGATGTCGCGGGCGGTGTCGATGCGCCGTTTGGTGTCGGTGTCGAGCACGGGTTATTCCTTGAGTTGCCTGATTGCCGATGCAGAGGTGAGCACCTGCATCTGGCGGATGGCAATTTCGTTCAAACGTTTGAGACGTTCCCCCTGTGACAGCCCCATGTGAATGAGTTCGGCGTTCATGCCCTCGATATTGGCGAGCACCAGCAGTTGTTCGACGGTGGCGTAATCGCGCATGTTGCCTTCCATGGCAGGGTTGGCGTCCCGCCATTGTTTGGCCGTCTGGCCGAAGAGGGCAACGTTAAGTATGTCCGCCTCGCTGGCGTAAGTGATGGCGGCCTGGGCGGGCGTAACCGCGGCCGGAATCAGGTGCGCTTTGATGGCGTCGGTGTGGATGTGGTAGTTGAGCTTGGAAAGCGTGCGATTCAGGTTCCAGGCGAGCGACAGGCGATGGTTTTCATCCTCCTTGAGGCGCTGGAACTCCTTGATGAGGTAGAGCTTGAATTCGACCGATATCCAGGAGGCGAATTCAAAGGCGATGTCTTTGTGGGCGTAGGTGCCACCATAACGTCCCGACTTGGAGACCACGCCGGTTGCATGGGTAGCCTCTATCCATTGTCGTGGCGTCAAGACAAAGCTGTTGAGTCCTGCTCTATTTTTAAACCCCTCGAATTCGAGGGGTTTAAAACCGACATTGTTTAATCGCTCCCATACGCCCAGAAACTCAATGGTATTGCGGTTTCTCATCCAATTCTGAATGACATGATCCGATCTATCCGGATCTTTGTGCTTGGCGATGTCTGTCAGCGAAATATAGTCATCGCTGGCCTGACTGAGAATCGTGACGCCTGTTCCTTGAACCTCAATGGTGCTTCTTTTTGCTTTGCTCATTGGTTTTGCCTTTTGGGTTGGAAACGCCCAAACCCGTCGAATTCGACGGGTTTAAATAGGGCAGATTCGCCACAATTAGATCGAAGCATCGACGGATTCATGGCTCAGACGGCGAACTGGTTCAAGGACACGTAATCTTTGACATAGTCTGGGATGAGGGCGCGGTACTTCGGCGGTACGGCCTTGAAGTCGCGGGCAGAAAAGTAGGGATTGGTGGCCAGGTCGGTGAAGTGCTTGTTCTCGATGATGTGACGCACCTGATCGCTGGTGACGTAGGCCTTGAAAAAGGTCTTGATGGCCGGGATGGCTTCGGCCTCATCGGGCTTTGCGTCGGCGACGAACTTGGCGAACTCCTCCTCCAAAAGCTCGTCTTTGGACTTGAAGCCTGGGATGAGGCCGAAGATCTTTTCGAGGATCTCGCGCAAGGTCAGGCGCCGGTCCACAGCGGCGGCTTTGCGCAGCTTGTCGAGGGTGTAGTACTCCTCCGGCTTGTCGAAGACCTCGCGGTTGACATAATCGATCACGCGGTCCCAGTGCCCCGCTTCGACCGCCTTCGCGATGGTCTCGTTCTCGCGCACCGTGTCTTCGAACTTCTCGAAGAACATCCGATCAATTTTCATTCCTTCGGCAGTGATCTGCTCAACGCGGATCGAGGCGATGATGTCGCCGCCAAGGTGCTCGTAGGCGCCGCCAACCACGGCGGGGCCTGTGCCGCCGTCGTCCTCGCGGCCCTTGCTCAGGGGCCGCGGGAGCTTCAGCACTTCGTCGTAGTTGAACTCGGTCTCGAAGTATTCGAAGTTGGCGAAGAAATCAAAGAGCTTGAATGCGGTCTTTTGCGGCTGCGATACGCCGTCCTTGAGGCTATCGTCGAAGAGTTGTTCGAGGAAGTTGTGCTTGCGCGTGCCGCGCCCCTTGATCTGAATGAAATCGGTCGGTGAAAAGATGGGGCGGAAAAGGCCGAGGTTGAGGATGTCCGGGCAGTCGTAGCCGGTGGTCATCGTTCCTACGGTGACACAAATGCGCGCCTTGCTGGTCTTGTAGGCAGACTGGAAGTTGGCCGAGCCGAGCAGATTGTTGTTGGTGAAGTTGATGGTGAACTGCTGCGCGTCTGGAATCTGCGAGGTAACTTGCACGGCGAAGTCTGACTGGTATTTGCCGGGGAACATTCGGTCAGCCATCTGGTTGAGGACGTGCGCCAGCTTGGCGGCGTGATTCTGGCTGACCGCGAAGATGATGGCCTTTCCGATCTCCCCACTGACCGGATCGCGCAGGGCGTTTTCGAGAAAGGTCTTGCAGAAAAGCTGGTTGGTGGCGTCGGCGAAGAATCGCTTCTCGAACTCGCGCTGCTTGAAGGCCTCCTGCTGGTCTTCGCCCGTGTCGTCCGTGAAAGAGACGATAAAACCTTGTTCGGAAAGCAATTCGGTGGTGATCTCGGTGCGGGCATCCACCACTGTGGGATTGACGAGGTAGCCTTCCTTCACGCCGTCGAGCAACGAATAACGGTAAGTTGGCATGCCGTTCTCGCAGCCAAAGGTACGATACGTGTCGAGCAACAGACGACGCTCTGCCTCGCGCGGGTCACGGGTGGTGGGCGCCGCCTTGTCGAACCGCTTGAGGTAGTCGCGGGGCGTGGCGGTGAGGCCGAGCTTGTAGCCGATGAAGTAGTCGAAGACGGCGCGCGCGTTACCGCCAATGGAACGGTGGGCTTCGTCTGAGATGACCAAGTCGAAATCGGTCGGCGAGAAGAGTCGCTGGTACTTGTTGTTGAAGAGGAGCGATTGCACCGTCGTGACCACGATCTCGGCCCGCCGCCAGTCGTCGCGGTTCTCTTTGTAGATCACCGTCTGGAAATCAGCAGACAGTGTTGCGGCGAAGGCTTTTTTGGCCTGATCCTCCAGTTCGAGCCGATCCACCAGGAAGAGAACGCGCTGGGCATTGCCGGAACGCAGAAACAGCTTGATGACGGCGCCGGCCGTGAGAGTCTTGCCGGTGCCTGTGGCCATCTCGAACAGGAAGCGGTCTTTGCCGTCCTTGACTGCCCGTTGCAGAGTGTCGATCGCCTCGAGTTGGTATGGACGCAGAAAGCGCAGCTTGTTGGCCTGGATGTAGCCGGGGCGTTCCACTTCGTTGCGCCACGCCGCCTCGGATTGGTAGTTCGGGCGCTGGGTCAGGACGATGTAGTCTTCGCCGACCTGGTCCTCGATGAGGCGTTGCGGGTTGGGCGTGACCTTCTGGTAGCCGATCACCGAATCCGGCGTAGGGAAGGACGTAATGAGGTAGGGGTTGCCGCGTTCCAGATCCCAGAAGTAGTGCAGGTTGCCGTTGGACAGGATGACGAAGCGGCAGTTCTGGGATTTGGCGTATTTTCGGGCCTGCTCCTTGCCGACAAGCGGGTTCTTGTCCTCGGCCTTGGCCTCCAGGACGATGAACGGGAAGCCCTTGGCGTCGAGCAACAGAAAGTCGATGAAGCCTTTGCTGGTCTTCTCGAAGTCGTCGCCGAGGGCGTCGAGGTCGGATGTCTTGATCGTAACGCTAGGTTCGAGACAGATGTTGGCGGGTGCGCTCCCTTCCGGAAAGAAGCGCCAGCCCGCAGCTTCGAGCAGCTTGTTGATCTTGATACGGGCCGTGGCTTCTTTAGCGAACACTCTCGTTCCCTTCTCAGCGTGGGTGGTCAAGCGATATAACGCCTGCCATCAAGGGCGCGCGGAGGTCATGCGGGCAAAGCACAATTCCACTGTTCCGCCCGTCCCCTGCATGGCTTTGTTGGGCCTCATGTCTTAGGTAGCGCGAGATTTTTTAAGTCCAACTCAAGCGCCGAGAGAATATTTGCCTGCACAAGGACGAAACGAGTTGGGTCAAGAACGTCAGGCGACGCTTCGCCGGAATACTTCTTGAAGATGGAACCCGCTTGGGTCTTCTTCGCCTTTACCTTCGCCTTGTCTCCGTGGTCCGTGTCGTGCTGGAGATCGGTGCGAAGAACGTTGACGTCGCAAAATGAGGTGGGCAGGGTGTCGCCTAACCGCTGCCCAATACTTTCTCGGAAGATGAAGTAAAGATCACTGATTAGTGTCTTGTACGTCTTCAGATCCTTGATGGGCTTACCCAAGTTGCTTAGCGCGGAAACCGTCTTATTGGTGGCCTTGAACAGGTCCTTACCATGATCGGCCGCATACGCCGCATTCAGGCGCGAGATCTGCGCCGCAATAGCGTCTCCTAGCTCTTTAACGCGACCGGTCAGTCCGCTCTCCACGAGAGCGCTGGGATCGAAAGCGCTGGCGAGGCCTGAGTCATGCATGAAGGCCTTGCGCAACAGGATCTCCTGTCGAGTGCGCGCCCCAGCCTTCACATTTGCGTTAATGGACTTCTGGAATCTGATGAAATCGTAGTCGGAGGCGGCCTGTCCGAGTTCTACTTGGTGGCTTAATTGGTTCATGAAATGCTGCACAAAGGCAGCAACCTTTTTCTCTAGACCTGCGGCGTGGCCAGTGGCGACGAGACGACACGCGATGCTGATAATTGATTGAACGACTGTCCGGTTCTTCAGTAGCGGGTTGGGCTTCGGAAAGGCTGCGGCAAGAAAATCCAATGCTGCTCGCAGGCGCTTGGCGGCCGCGGACGTCGGAGAGAAGTTGCTCTGCGCTTCAAAGACAGGCTTGATATCGTCATACCTTAGGCCGGCTTCAATGCCTTCTATCTCGACTATTGCTGCTTTGCTCAAAATGTCGAAATGGGCGAAGCGGGTGTCCGCGACGACAATGGAATTCTTGAGAAAGTCGTGCTTCGCAAGGTTCTTGCAGAAGTCGCGCAGCTTGCTGTGTACCGAGTTCAGCTTCTCACTGCTTGTAAGTGGCAGGCCTTGCTGCAAACGCTGAAAGAACTGTTTCAATTGCGCCTCAGTTGCTTCCTCGACTTCGTCATAGTCAATCTCGAAGTCGTCAAAAGCATCAGAAAACTTAGGCTTGAGATCCTTATAGTAGGGACCCCCAAACTCCGCGGCCGAGCCCGGTGCCAGCGCGAGTTCGTTAGCAAAGAACTCGTATATGGCAGTGAGTCGCTGCTGACCGTCTAAGACTTCATACTCGTCTTCGGAGTTCTTAACGAAGTAAAACTTTGGCAGCCGCCAGCCACGGAGAATGCTATCGATCAGCTGCTGCTTCTTAGGCGTGTCCCACACTTCCCCTCGCTGCCACTCCGGAATTTCGTATCGATCTCGGCGCTTATAGATCTTGTCCAAGGCGCGCCGTTGGGGTGTCGTCTTCATGACGTAGCTCTCCTTCGATCCGGTACTAGCTGACGCGACCGGCGACCATGTTTCATGAGATCCAACGAATAGGATTTTCTCCGTCGTGCGAAAGCATGGCGGATAAAATCAATTGGACTGAACCGCTGGATTCAGGGCGCGGCGGTTTGGGGATTGTAAGGCGCGTGCGGTGGCGCGCGGAGGGAAATACGCAGCCCAAGTTGTGGTGAAGGACGCGCATGGTTTGCCTTGATCGAGAATCGCTGTGGAGTGGAAACGGTTTTGACTATGACAGAAGGGGTTGTGAGGGTCAACCGGCGAGGCTGCTGTGCGAAAAAGGTTCGATGTGACAGCGGATAGACTCCCGCCCAGGTGGGAGAGGGTGTGTTCCCTGCACTTAACGCGGCTTGCGCTCGGCGCGCCAGCGCCGGCCGGTACCGGTGCTGCCCTCCATCGTGTCGCCGAACACCCTGCCGAAGAAGTGGACAGGCTCGGACGGACGGCGCGTCTCGTCGATTACGGCAAAGCGGATTTCCGCACCGCGCAGATGGGCGCTTTGCAGCAAGGTCCGCCCGGGCGTGCGCTTGGCGATACCCGAAATCTCCTGAAAGCGCTGAGCGAATTCGATCTCCATCGCCTCCTGTCCGTCCGCGCCCTCGGTCTGCAGATTCCAGGATCCAGCGACCCTGGCGGGCACGATCCAGAGATAAACGGTGCTCGCCTGCACCGGCATGACCGGTTTCGCCAATCCTTCCAGCACCGCCTTGGCGTCAGGCTGCCACTCGCCCATGTCCCAGTCGTGCGAGACCACGCGGGTGCCGGGCTTCAACTGCGCGAGCAGGCGCGGTCGCAACTGCAGGTTTACCGCGGGCAGCAGGTACATGGTGAGCACCGAGGCCTCGCGGATGTCGGTGTCGAACAGGTCGCGTGCGAAAAAGTGCGCGCGCTCGGCGACGCCGGCCTTGCGCGCCGCTGTGTTGCTGGCCTCGACCAGATTGGGATCGATCTCGACGCCGAAACCGCGCGCGCCGCGTTTTAGCGCAGCGGTGATGACGATGCGCCCGTCACCCGAACCGAGGTCGATCAGAAAATCGTCCGGGCCGACCTCGGCCAGGTCGAGCATTTTGTCCACCACCACCTGCGGCGTGCGGATGTAGGGGACTTCTTCCCCCAAAATGGATTGGGCCTGCGCCATCGAGGCAAACAGCGCAATCAGCGCCAAAGCAACCAGGCAACGTCGCGGCATGTGCGCCGGCGTCAGTCGTATTTGCGCGTATCGTCGATGACCTTGCCGTTGTTGGGCAGGCTGCCCGCGGGCACGAATTCGACATCGCCGCGCAGCTTGGTCACATCGCGGATCGAGGCCACGAGCGCCGCTTTCAGGCCGGCGTCCTCGTTCGCGACTTCGCACCTGAGCGTCATGCTGTCGTTGCCGGTTGCTCCCGCTACCACCAGGCGCGCCTTGACGACCTCGGGGTGCCGCCGCACGATCTCGCTCACCTGCTTCGGCGTCACGAACATGCCGCGCACCTTGGTGGTCTGATCGGCGCGCCCCATCCAGCCCTTGATGCGCACATTGGTGCGGCCGCAGGGGCTCGCCCCCGGCAGCAGCGCAGACAGATCGCCGGTGCCGAAACGGATGAGGGGATAGTCCGGATTGAAGGTGGTGATGACCACTTCGCCGACCTCGCCCGCGGCGACCGGGTCGCCGGTGCCCGGGCGCACGATTTCGAGCAGCAGCTCTTCGTCGAGGATCATGCCCTCGGTGACCGAACCGTCCGGCAGGGCCGATTCGTAGGCGAGCAGGCCGAGATCGGCGGTAGCGTAGGACTGCATCACCCGGATGCCGCGCTCGCCCAGGGATTTGCGCAGCGCGGGCGGCAGATACTCGCCTCCGACCATGGCTTTTTTCAGGTTGCCGAAATCCGCCTTCAGTTCGTCTGCCTTGTCGACGATCAATTTCAGAAAAGACGGCGTGCCGATGAAAGCGCTGATGCGCAAATCGGCGATGGTCGAGACCTGCATTTCGGTCTGGCCGATTCCCGTCGGCACCACGGTGCAGCCGAGCGCGAGCGCGCCCGACTCGAGCATCGAACCCGCGGGCGTGAAGTGATAGGCGAAGGTGTTGATCACCAGGTCGCCGGAGCGAAAGCCGGCGGCGTACAGCGCCCGCGCCGAACGCCACCAGTTCGGCGCCACGCCCTGCGGTTCGTAGACCGGTCCCGGCGAAACGAAGATTTTCGCCAGCTTGTTCAAGGGGGTCGCGTTCAAGCCGCCAAGCGGCGGTTGCTGCTTCTGCAGGTCGGCCAGATCGGACTTGCGCGTGAGCGGGAGCCGGGCCAGCGCCGCGCGCGAGGTGACGGCCTCCGGATCGATATCGGCGAGGATGCGGGAAAAGCCCGGCGCGTTCCTCTTGGCATGCGCGATCTGGGCCGGTAGCGCGGCCAGGAGCGCCTTTTCGCGCTCGGCGGGATCGCGCGTTTCGAGGGAATCGTAGTATTCAGTCATTTGGTGGAAGTGAAATCAGATTGAGTGCAAATGAGGAGCCGGCAACCCGATTGGAGGCCGGTGTTGCGCAAAACATCGCTGAGCTTACGACGAGTAACTCCAAGACAAGGGAAATGGGTTTTTGCCTGGCGCCGGGGAAACTACGCCAGCCAGCGCTTGCGCCGGCGGTAATGCTTCGAGTCGCGAAAACTCTTGCGGCCGCTGCTCGACAGCCCAAGGTAGAACTCCTTCACGTCCTCGTTCGAGGCCAGGTCGGAGGCGAGCCCGTCCATCACCACGCGGCCGTTCTCGAGGATGTAGCCATAATCGGCATAACGCAGGGCGACCATGGTGTTCTGCTCGGCGAGCAGGAAGCTTACCCTTTCCTTTTGATTGAGGCTTTTCACGATCTCGAAAATCTCCTCCACGAGATGGGGCGCCAATCCCATGGAAGGTTCGTCGAGCAGAATCATTTTGGGCTGCGCCATCAGCGCGCGCCCGACGGCGGTCATCTGCTGCTCGCCGCCGGAGGTATAGCCGGACTGGCTGCCGCGGCGGTCCTTAAGGCGCGGAAAATAGGCATAGACCTTTTCCAGGTCGTTCTTGAGTTCGGCGCGGCCCGCCTTGCGGCTGAACGCGCCGGTGAGCAGATTCTCCTCGACGGTGAGGTGCTGGAAGCAGTGGCGCCCCTCCATCACCTGACAGACGCCGCGGCGCACCAGCTCCGCCGGGGTGAGCCGGTCGACACGCTCGCCGTCGAATTCGATGCTGCCCTTGGTCACGTCGCCGCGCTCGGCGCGCA